>OGPE01002431.1_pt1 | contig 10542 bp, 6 predicted proteins | sample 1552881 | NCBI WGS metagenome assembly OGPE01 (sample SAMEA2580236, study PRJEB22360) | human gut metagenome | biome: human gut; feature: human-associated habitat; material: faeces | place: Denmark | collected 2008/2010 | reverse complement strand
GCTGGTTAGAGCGCTGCGTTCACATCGCAGAGGTCGAGGGTTCGAGTCCCCCATCCTCCACCATACAGTTCGTACTCGAACCCAATTCTTGAAAAAGGGTTCGGGTACGTTTTTGTTTATCGGAGGTTTTGCGTTTGTGACAGCAACAAACACCCCAGTGGGGTGTTTGAGCAACAGAACGGTCTGCGTTAGCAGATGGAGAAGCTTTGCCCCGACAAGTTCTGCGAAAGGACTACTCGGAACGGTAAACAGGAACGAGCAAAGGCAGGGTATCATCGTGGCGATGGTATCCTGCCTTTTGTGCGATAGGATGATTATAAGCCAAAGGCTCTCACCTGTTCTGTCATATGCGCAGAACGAGCGAGAGCCTTTGTGATGAAAAGAAGAAAATGAAGGAGGATAGCTTGTTATTTGGCGGCTTTTTCGCCCTCCGGGAAGATGATCTTATTCACAAAGAAGAAGATCACCATGGAGATGCCGCCGTTGAGCACGGTGGTGCCGATGTTGTAGATGAAGTCCGGCACCAGCAGACCTGCCACCGCCACCCAGATGCAGTTGATGGAGTTCACGATGCACGTAATGACAATAAAGGCCAACAGATACCACAGGGCCTGATACCAGATGTTGCCCTTGGACTTGAAGGTGATGTTGCGCTGCATGGGGAAGTTGACGCACTGCGCCACGAATGATCTGATCTCATAGCTCAGGAAATATCCAAGGCCACCGCCGATCACCACTTCCCCGGCCGCATTGCGCGCCACCCCATAGCCAAGCACATTCCACGAGTAGTCGATGCCTGCGAACGATATCGGAATATGCGGCCACATGAATGCCGTGGAGGCCAGCCCCTCGCCAAACAGATACGGCAGGAACGTGAACAACGCATATTGCAGCACGGTGACCGCCAGACTGAACAGATAGAACACGCCTATCTGCCAGACCCATTTTGCGGCCTTCGGATGATTCCTCGCAAAGGTTCGCCAAGGATTGACCGCCATTATCTCACCTCGATTCGAGCCGTGGCCTCACCGTACGGACTGCTTGCCTTCACGCTGAGGATTCCCGTCTCGCAAGGCCTGATGATGGCCATCGCCTCGCCGTAGTAGGTGTCGGCGGTATCGCTGCGATAGCTACGCTCGTAGTATGGGCAGGCGCTGCCAAAACCTAGGATTTCGCCGTTTTCCACTTCGATATGCACGTCACCTCGCAGTAATGGTTTGACGGTTCCCGCAGCGTCGGCATACATGAACCGCACATATGCGAGCCCGTCACCGAGCGCGATGCGCTCCGCTTCCGGCACGGCATGCAATCTCGTTTCCTTGCCCGCCGTGGCCAGTGATGTTCTCGCGATTTCCACGCCGTCGGCGTCATACGCCACCGCCGTCAGACTGCCCGGCCTGTAGACGGCCGTGAATGTCACGCGAGCGTCACGTCCGACACGAGCCGACCCGATTTCACACCCGTTCAGCAAGAGTTTCACCCTGGCGGCACGCGCATATACCTCCACTTGCGTGCGTTCACCTTCCTGACCGTCCCACGACCAACTTTCGACCGCATTGGTCATCTTCCAAGCGGACGGCGAATGTTCACGGCCAAGACCGACCGGCACCACGCCGATCGCAATCAGTTTCAGACCGAATGCGACCTGAGTGTATGAAGCCTCCGCCAAAGGCTTGCCGGTCAGGTCGAATCGACCGGCGCCCGCACTCACCCAGCCAAGTGATCCGTCGAAGTTCTTGGCATATTCCGCATACTCCTGCGAGCCGATACCGACTTCCCCGAGATAATCCATACCGGACCATACGAAATCACCGATCAGCCGCGGATTGCTCTGCGCCAAATCCCAGAATCGCGCCGCATCCGAGCAGAAGGTTTCCGAGCCGACGATCACGCGATTCGGATATCTGTTCAGGTCATGCCTGTATCGGCGGATGCCGTAGTTGTATCCGGCAACGTCCATCACGGCGAACGCGCCGCGCGTCTTCCAATCGCAAGGAGGCAAGGTCGCACCGAACTTCATGAAGTCGGCTCCCATGATGCCTGCGAGCCGATTGAAGAATTCGCTGCCGACCGCCTTCTTCTTGCCGGAATGTTCGATTTCCTTCATCGCTTTTTCGTCGGTATACACGCCAAGTCCCATGGATGACAAGAAATTGAAGAAGATATTGACGCCGCAGGTCACTGGTCTGGTCGCATCGAGCCCATGCAGATATTGCGTCATGGCATCGGTCAGAGCGATACCTCGCGGCTGCGCGGTTTCCGACACTTCATTGCCGATCGAATACATGATCACGCTCGGATGGTTATAGTCCTTGGCCACCAGATCAGCCAGATCATCACGATAGTTCGCCTCCACTTCAGTGCCGTAGTCGTAGCGGGTCTTGTGGATGTACCAGCCGTCCACATACTCGTCGAGCATCAACATGCCCAGTCGGTCATAGGCGTCAAGCAACGCCTTGGAACAAGGATTGTGCGCGGAACGGATGGCATTATAACCGCCGCCTTTCAGCAACGCCACCTTGCGTTCCTCGGCAGCCGGATATGCGCATGCACCCAGCAGTCCGTTGTCATGGTGGAGGCAGCAACCACGCAGGATCACACGTTCGCCATTGATACGGAATCCCCGTCGCGCATCACATTCCACCGTACGCACGCCGAAGACCTCACGTTGCTCGTCATCACCGAACCGCACCACACAGGTGTAGAGATTCGGCTCATCGGTGTTCCACAGGCGAACATCGGGAATCACGCATTCCTCATGCATGAGATTGCCCTGCCCATCGAGCCGATCCGACAACGCCTTGAATTGCGCCATGGACCTGCCATCGACATCAAGAACGCTCACATATACGACTCCCGGATGGCTGGTGCGTACGTCGACCGCGATGCGTCTGGTACGGTAATCGACCGTCGTTATGCGCACGCCGTCGGGCATGATATGTCGCTCCGGCATGACACATAGCCATACCGGACGATAGATGCCGGTACCGGAATACCAGCGACAGCTCGGCTGGTCGCTGTTATGCGCTTCGACCGTCAACACGTTGTCGCCTTCGGCTATGTACTCGCTCAGATCCGCATAGAAGCCGGAATAGCCATAATCATGGGAGGCGATCAGCCTACCGTTCAATCGTATGCGGGCATTACGGTAGACACCTTCGAACTCGAGCAGGGTGAGATCACCGGAAGATCTGCGAATGTCGGCGGAAGAGAAATGCTTGGTGTACAGGTAGTCGCGAGCGCTGTACCAGCCGCTGTTCACTCCGGATGGGCTGTCGGCGCTTTTCGGATCCCACTGCATGGCGTCGTGGGGAATGGTCACCGGCACTTCCTCGGCCTCGGATGCGGCCGGACGGCACATCCAGCCGGTATTGAATGGGATTCTGTTCATGATGGTGCTTTCAAAGACGTTCACGAAGGAAGGTCGTCATTCGGGCGCAAGAACGATCGTGGCGCCCCTTCGCCCGAACGACGTCTGACAAATGACGGAGGGCCGGCAGCCTACTTACGCTTACGCATAAACGACGACACCATGAGCATCAGCACGGTGACTGCGGTCAGCACGGTCACCGTCATGACCGGACCGAACAGGCTCTGGTCGCCGAACATGTTCAGATTCATGAAATGGCCGACGAACGTATACATGCATTCCATGACGAACGCACACCATGCGATCATGCCTATCGCCGGCGTTACGGCAATCAGCCAGTCATTGTCAAGAGGTATGGTCGCGGCCTGCGCAAGCACGACCAACACAAGCGGTGCGATGACCCACACGTTGTATGAGCCAGCGGCAACGGCATACATGGCGTAGGCAACCAGTGAGACGATGGCCATCACACCGGCGGCGAGTCCTAGGTAAAAGCCGATAGTTCTGTTGGAGAACATGGATGGAGTTCTGCTATTCATAATGATTCCTCACTTTCCCGTCGCGGTTTCGGATTCGACCTTGACCGTTTCCCGCGCATTCTTGCCTCGACGTCCGGAACGCCACATCATGTAGGCGCAGCCAAGCGTCATCAACGCAAACGCCGCATCCACACCGAAGATCGCGTAACGCCACCAAGGGGTGACTTTGACCACTTTGGCGTTGGCATCCAACCCGTTGATCAGGCTGGTACGAGTCAGCGCATAGTGGAAGTTCTTCATTGAGGTGCGCAGATAGCCGAGCATATCGCCGTCGTCATTGTCTTCGATCTGATTCTTGATGCCTGCGGCCGCGGTATTGCCCGGATCGATGCAGTAGGTGGTCACGCCTGCTGCCAATGATGACGGGAAATGCGACTTGTAGGAGCCGCCGGCCACGCCGTCGGTTTCGATCATGCCCTTAAAGCCCCATTCGTTGCGGATCACCTGAGTGGTCAGCGCGGTGCTGGCTGAGGACCAGACCACACCGAGTCTGTTGAACGACATCATCAAAGCGGTGGCGTTCTCGTTGCTGACGATGCCTTCCACGCCCTTGAGCGCACCCTCGCGGAATGCCTGCTCGTTGAAGAACATGTTCAGACCTTCGCGATACAGCTCCTGATCATTGCCTGCAACATGCTTGACACCCTGTGCGAAGCCTTTCTTCTGAGCAGCTGAAAGTTCCACGAGGTTGTCAAGGTAGACCATGATGCTGTCTTCGGACCAGTATTCGCCATTGCGCCCGCCGAACGGAGTGCGGTGCAGATTGCCGCCACCACCCCATCCGACCGGGGTCTTGGCATACAGGGCTTCCTCACCGACCAGTTCGCCACGACGTTGCATGCGTCCATAATCCCAAGTGCTGGCGAGCACATTGGTCGCCGGATACAGGGTGACGTCACGGGCGTCACCGTACTCTTTGGCGTAGGTATTGCCGCCGACGCTGGCGGTACCGTCACCAGCCGCATACGCCGGTCGGTTCACGGAAGCCGCTTCGGCCGTGCCGAACAAATCGGAAAGCTGGGTGGTCATCTCATCGATGGTCATTTCGTCAAGATATTTGTTCCAGGTCTCGTCATCGTTGTAATCGACGTCTTTCATCATCACGAACGTCAGACCATTGTCGGCTCCCTGCGTGTAGTCGCTGACGGACTTGGAATCCTTGGACTGCCGATACAGATCACCCTTAAGCAGTTCGATCATCTTGCCGGTAGCAGTCATCTTGACCGGTTCGGTCGGGAAGGTGCCTTTCCAATCGGAACGGGTCAGATAGGTGACGGCACCATCCTTCCAATAGTTCGCGTCGGCATCCTCGAACCGGTTGGTGACCCGTTCGCCCGCATCGGATTTGGCATAGGTCTTGGTGTCGACGTCGTCATACGACCACCGGTAGGTTTTGGCCGCATCCCCCTCCACCGGCTTGCCATCGAAGTCGGTCATACCAGTGGCGTTTTCGGCCGCAAGTACATTATTCAAAGCATCATGCGCATTGTCGCCAATGGTGAAATAGTAGTCACCGGCGCTCAGAATATAGCCCTTGGCCTTGGTGTAGTCATAGCTGGCCAACAGGTAGCGGTCCACCGTAACGTCCACGGTTTCGGAAGCACCCGGCTGCAATGTCTTGGTACGGCCTTAGCCGGCAAGCTGGATGGCGGATTTCTCGACCAGATTCTTCCGCTCATATTCACCATACGGGGTCTGCGCATACAGTTCCACTACAGAGGCACCCGCAATATCACCGGTGTTCTTCACCGTTACCTTGGCGGTGAATTCATCCTTGTCACGGTCGTAGCTCACACCGTCGAGCGTCTGTTCAAAAGTGGTGTAGCTCAGACCGTACCCAAACGGATAACTGACTTCGTCCGCATAGTTCCATGCCGAGGCACCATGCGAAGCTCCGACCGAGCTGGCCGCTCCGCTGCCCGGATTCGTCACGGCGTCCGCGTAGCGGGTCTCATAGTATTTATAGCCGACATAGATGTTCTCGGGCTGTACGGTCACATTATCGATATTGACCGGCTTATCGCTGACTGCGGCGTTCACTTCATCGACGTTCGTCCATTGGTTTGAGTTCTGGCTGGAAGTGTGCGCGGCCGGCGACGACATGGAATCGACGGCATACGTGTCGGTCAAACGGCCCGAAGGGTTGGCCTTGCCCACCAACAGATTGGCCACTCCTTCGAAACCACGCTGCCCTGGATTGCCGATCCACATGCAGGCATCCACACCGTAGTCATCAAGCCAGCCGACCTCCATCGGAAAGGCGGAATTGAGCAGCACGATGGTCTTGGAGAACTTGCCGGAATCCTTGATCATCCGCAGCAGGTCCTTCTCGTCCTGATGCAGACTCAGAGCACTGATGCCCTCCGGATCCTTCATCATCATCTCCTTGTCTTCACCGCCTTCACGGGCAAGCATGACGATGGCGACATCGTGGTAATCGTCCTGCCAGCTGGCCTTGAGCTGATCGGTATAGAACGATGCCGGCTCCTCGCCAAGCACCGGGGCGTCATTCAACGCGCCATTCGAACGTGGATCGCCGGAAACCTGCAGGTTGTTGCTGGCCACACGCTTGGTATCGCTCTTCGAATAGGCGTCAAACAGAGTGTTGTTCACCGAGAAACCGGCATGTTCCAGTGCGGATTTCAGATCAATCACATATTTGCCGATGTCGGCGGCGCTGTTGGCGCCACCCGGGCTGTAGACCGGCTGCACCACGGCGTGGCCGAACAACGCGACATGTTTGTCTGAGGCAAGCGGCAGCGTGCCGTCGTTGTTGCGCAACAGCACCGAACCCTCCTCCTGCTCAAGCACGGACTCGCCGTACGCGTCGGCGATGAGCTTCTGTAGATTTTCGGCATTCAAGTCGCCATATTCGCTGGCGTAGTACGTAGTGTTTCCGCCGCCTTCACCGGCGACGATTCTCGTGCTGGACGTTCCCAGCGCGGAGTTGATCGTTCCCGCATACATGTACGAGCATTGCGTCCCACAGATGCCAAGCACCAGCAATGTGCCTGTCACCGATGTGAGCCCTCGCCACAGCAGACCGGAATTCCCTTTCATCTCGACTCCTTCGTTGTCACATGTTGATACCGACATCAATGTCAATTCCATGGTGCGCGGCACGGCCACCCCCTACCTTCCCGGATGGCGTAACTGGTCATTCCCAGGGGCATAACTGGTTCTTTCGCCATTCGACCCGAGCATGTGACGTTTCCTATAATGGAATCCGTCGCAATGAGGAGGCATGAACACCGTGAGGATCGCAATCATCGACGATGACGCCGACGAACGCAAGACCCTGCAGGCATCGTTCGAACGGCTTGCGCAGGAGAGCGGATCCGCAATCGTCATCATTGAATTTGCCGGCACCGATGATTTTCTTGACGGCTACGACCGCTCCTTCGACCTGATCTGCATGGATATCGACATGCCCGGCACCGACGGCATGTCCGCCGCACAACGCCTACGTCAGATGGACGCCGATGTTCCACTGGTATTCGTCACCAACATGGCGCAGATGGCGATTCATGGCTATGCCGTACATGCGTTGGATTTCATACTCAAACCCATCAACTACTACTCCTTCTCCATCAAAATGCGCGGTATTCTGGCACTGATCGGCAATCGTCGTAGGAAATCGCTCGTTTTCCCGACGACGGACGGTTTTCTACGCATTTCATCCGACAATCTCTACTATGTGGAAGTGCGTGGGCACCATCTGTCCTTCCACACCACACAAGGCGTCATCCGGCAACGTGACTCCCTACGCAACTGGGAAGCCAAACTGGAGGGATTGCCGTTCGAACGCTGCAATAACAGCTATCTGGTCAATCTCAAGCAGGTTACGGCCGTGGCCAAGGACTCCGTGCAGGTCGGATGCGACTGGCTGCCAATCAGCCGAACCAAAAAGAAACCGTTTATGAACGCACTCACCGAATACATGGGAGGCACCAGCGTATGATCGACCACGCCTGGCTGCAGGTTTCCTACATGGCACAGATCATCGTGGCCTGCCTACTGTTCATGATTCCGGTCGCAAAACGACGTCGTTTCCCCGCACGATTCGCTTCATGCACCATTGTTCTGCTAATGATCGCCTATATGTTCGGCGCCGCCGTCACGGTACCCGACAACCTGCTGTTGGCCATACTGTATTGGCCTGCATTCGCGGTCATATGCCTTCCCGCAGTGGCGTTGTGTCTGCAGGCGGGATTGTCGGAAGTACTCTACTGCACCATCTGTGCGAACGCCACGCAGCATGCGGCCAACGAATGCTATCTGGCGCTCAGCATCGCACTCGGACGCACAACGCCGATCTGCCCACGCTCCTCAACGGACTGTTGACCACGGTGATCTATATCGCCATCTACGGCGCGTTCTTCATCATGTTTGCACGCAAACTCGCAGTGCATGGACATTATCGGGTGAATCGCAATGACCTGTTCCCCATGGCCTGCATTCTGCTGTTCGTGTGGGTATTGGGCGTGTTGTGCCATGATGATGTCTCGCTCCATGGCGTGGTCTACCACATCAGTGACGCATTATGCTGCTTTTACATCATGTGGGCTCAGCGCAGCAATCATGACAAGGCCGAACTGCAGCGCGAACTCGACGGCGTACGATACACGCTGCTGCAGCAACAGAAGCAGTATACGGTCAGCCAGGAGACGATCGACATCATCAATCGTAAGTGCCACGACCTGAAACATCAGATTCGCACGCTGCAGACCATGCAGGAAAGCCCGGAGCGTGACGCATACTTCGCCGAAGCCGAACGGGCGATCATGATCTATGACACCCGCATCGACACAGGCAACAAGGCCCTCAATACCGTACTGATGGAAAAAGGCCTGTACTGTCAATCTCACGATATTCAACTCACCTGCATGCCGAGCGGCGATTCACTGGACTTCATGCAGGTCGCGGATATCTATGCACTGTTCGGCAACGCGCTCGACAATGCCATCAACGCCACTATGGAACTGAATGACCCATCCAAGAGGGTAATCAACGTACGCTTCTCATCACAAGGCAACCTGATGCTGATTCAGATTCAGAACTATCATCAGCGTCGGCTGCGTTTTCGTAATGGCCTGCCCATTACGACGCATCAGGATGCCACCCGACACGGATTCGGCATGAAAAGCATGCTGCACACGGTCGAACAGTACGGCGGCACCATGCAGGTGGATGATACCGACAGTGTGTTCACGTTGCGGATCCTGCTGCCGAAGAATCCGGAATCCTCTACCGGCTGAACCAAGGCATCCTTGCGTAATCCTGCAAAACGGACGAAAATGGGTGACATGAGCAATCTTCTTCACAATGCCACTGTTGACACTCTGCTGGAACGTCGTTCCATCCGCAAATTCAAGTCGAAGCCGCTGGGGGATGATGTAATCGAAACCCTTGAAACCGTTGCACAGCATGCGGCGAGCAGCCAGTTCCTCAATGACTGGTCCGCAATCCGCGTGACCGATCCCGCAGCCAAGAAGCGTCTCGCCGAAATCGGCGGACAGCCGTATATCGCCACCGCGCCACTGCTGTATGTGTTCGTACTTGACGAACACCGCAATGCCGCAATCGCTTCCACAAAGGGCGTAGATACCACTTCCGACACGTTTACGCTGAATGGCAGTTACCGCTACTCACAGGCCCAGAACGATGCCGTACTGGCCCTGCATGCGATGGAAACGGCCGCATACTCACTCGGCCTTGGCTGCGTGATTCTCGGCTCGCTGCTGAATGACGTTCCGGCGCTGATCGATCTGCTGAATCTTCCGGAATACACGTACCCTGTGCTGGGACTTGCGATCGGTAAGCCCGATCAGGATCCTGCACTTAAGCCGCGTATGCCGCGTTCCATGCAGTTCTTTGAGAATGAGTATCCGTCGAACAATGAGACGTTGCTTGCCGGTTTGCAAGATTTCGACGAGGAAGTGCATCGATATTACGATTTACGCAATACCGAGCGCCCGGTTGATACGTTCAGCGATCAGATCGCATCAAATGCGGTCGATCCCGGTGTGACCAGCAAGACCGTGGCTCCAAACGCCAAGCGCCAAGGCTTCCGCCTCGAACGCTGACGGAACTACTACTTGCGGCGTGGTTTGTAACCTTTTTTGCGGGAATGCGGTTTAATCTGCTGATTGAAAGGCACGTACGTGTAGCTGGATTGTGGATCGCGATGCGTGAGATGCCAAGTTCCGCAGAATTCGCACCGATAGACCCAAAGTTCAGTGCCGCGTTCACGCCAACTTTGGTCGGCGGCCTGCTGGGCTGTTGCTTTGTCGTGATACATGATTTTGTTCGATTCGACACAGCGTTTGGGTACGAAATAATGCATAGTTCTTCAGTCTATTCAACCATCGGATAAGCGCAAGAGGCTCCCCCTGAAATTCCTGAAATCCCTCGGCGTTCTAGATCTCCCGGCGCGTGGAATAATCCGGACGCCGAGCAACGGGAAAGGCCCGACGGGAACCCCCGGGGCAATGGGCTCCGGTCGGCGGGCCGGCACAACAAAGCATAAAAAAGGGGGTTCCCGGAGCGTTACGCTCGACGGGAACCCCCAACGTTGGATGCGGCGGCGCGCTACTCTCCCACACCCTCTCGAGTGCAGTACCATCGCCGTGC
>OGPE01002421.1_pt1 | contig 10586 bp, 9 predicted proteins | sample 1552881 | NCBI WGS metagenome assembly OGPE01 (sample SAMEA2580236, study PRJEB22360) | human gut metagenome | biome: human gut; feature: human-associated habitat; material: faeces | place: Denmark | collected 2008/2010 | reverse complement strand
TATGATGGGTGCGATCGACAATCTTGTAAAAGGTGCAGCAGGACAGGCTGTACAGAATATGAACCTGATGTTCGGTTTCGATGAAGCGGAAGGTCTTCATCAGATTCCGATGCTTCCGTAAAGAAACAAGAACACAGGGATATTCCATATGACGAGGAGGAATATATTATGAAGATCATTACAGGTGGAGTTACAGCAGCAAAAGGTTTTCAGGCAGCATCCACAGCTGCGGGAATCAAATATCAGGGAAGAACTGATATGGCAATGGTATATAGTGAGAAACCGTGTGTGGCAGCAGGTACTTTTACGACAAATATTGTGAAGGCAGCACCGGTAAAATGGGATCAGCATATTGTATACGATGCACCGACAGCACAGGCAATCGTATGCAACAGTGGTGTGGCAAATGCATGTACCGGTGAAGAGGGATTCAGTTACTGCCGGGCCACTGCAAAAGCAGCAGCGGAAACTTTGAATGTGGATGAAAACAGTGTACTGGTAGCATCTACAGGTGTTATCGGTATGCAGCTTCCAATCCAGAAACTGGCGGATGGTGTCAAAGCAATGGCACCGAAGCTTCAGGGAACTCTGGAAGCAGGAAATGAAGCGGCAAAAGCGATCATGACTACAGACACCAGAGAAAAGGAAGTTGCCGTGCAGATCGAGATCGGTGGAAAGATGGTTACTATCGGCGGTATGTGCAAGGGATCCGGTATGATCCATCCGAATATGTGTACGATGCTGGGTTTTCTGACCACCGATGTGGCAATTTCCAAGGAACTGCTGCAGAAAGCACTGAGTACTGTGGTAAAAGATACTTATAATATGGTTTCGGTAGACGGAGATACCTCCACAAACGACACCGTACTGCTTCTGGCAAACGGAGCTGCAGGCAATGATGAGCTTACAGAAGAAAATGAAGACTATCAGACCTTCCTGGATGCGCTGCTCTATGTCAATACCTGTCTGGCAAAGAAAATTGCCGGAGACGGAGAGGGAGCAACCGCATTATTTGAAGTAAAAGTAGTTGGCGCTGAGAGCAAAGAACAGGCGGTAACTTTAAGTAAATCCATCATCACTTCCAATCTGACCAAGGCAGCCATCTTTGGTCATGATGCGAACTGGGGACGAATCCTGTGTGCGATGGGATACTCCGGGGCACAGTTTGATCCGGAAAAAGTAGATCTGTATTTTGAGAGTAAAGCAGGAAAACTGCAGATCATCAAAGACGGTGTAGCGACTGATTACAGTGAAGAGGAAGCGACAAAGATTCTTTCCGAAAAAGAAGTAACAGCGATTGCAGATGTGAAGATGGGAGAGGCGACAGCTACCGCATGGGGCTGCGATCTGACCTATGATTATGTAAAGATCAACGCGGACTATCGTTCATAAATAGATATACAAGAACCAGAAAGAGGAGAACAAAAAAATGGTAAAGACAGAATATCTGGAAAAAGCACAGGTGTTAATCGAAGCACTGCCTTATATTCAGCGGTTTAACCGGAAAATTATTGTGGTAAAATACGGCGGAAGCGCAATGGTGGATGAAAATCTGAAACGTCAGGTCATCCAGGATGTGGTACTTCTGAAACTGGTAGGATTCAAGCCGATCATTGTACACGGTGGTGGAAAAGAGATCAGCCGCTGGGTAGGAAAAGTCGGTATGGAACCAAGATTTGTCAACGGTCTTCGCGTAACCGATAAAGATACCATGGAAGTTGCAGAGATGGTTCTTGGCAAAGTCAACAAAGAACTGGTAACACTGGTAGAATCTCTCGGTGTAAAGGCAGTGGGTATCAGCGGAAAAGACGGTGCCCTGTTAAATGTAGAAAAGAAATATTCCAACGGGGAAGATATCGGATATGTGGGAAATGTAACTTCCGTGAATCCGAAGATCATCGAAGATCTGCTGGAAAAGGATTTTCTTCCAATTATCTGTCCGATTGGTCTGGATAAAAACTTTGATACTTACAATATCAATGCAGACGATGCGGCATGTGCGATCGCGAAGGCAGTCCATGCAGAAAAACTGGCATTCCTGACCGATATCGAAGGCGTATATCTGGATCCGAACGATCCGTCCACCCTGCTATCCAAATTATTTGTAAAAGAAGCAAAAGAACTGATCGATAACGGCAATGTAGGCGGTGGCATGATCCCAAAATTACAAAACTGCATCGATGCGATCGAAGAAGGTGTTTCAAGAGTACATATTCTGGACGGAAGAATCCCGCACTGTCTGCTGCTGGAAATCTTTACAAATAAAGGAATCGGAACCGCAATTCTGAGAAAGGATGAGATCAAAGATTATGACATACAGTAAAGAATATATCGATCGGGCAGAAGAAGTCATTCTGCATACCTATAATCGTTTCCAGATCGTTCTGGACAAAGGAAACGGTGTCCATCTGTATGACGTAGATGGCAAAGAATATCTGGACTTTGCAGCAGGAATCGCTGTATTTGCCCTGGGATACAATAATCAGGCATACAATCAGGCACTGAAGGATCAGATCGATAAAGTGATCCATACCTCCAACCTGTATTACAATGTACCAATGATGGAAGCAGCAGAGAAACTGGTAAAAGCAACCGGACTTTCCAAAGTGTTTTTTACAAACAGCGGAACCGAGGCCATCGAGGGTGCGATCAAAGTAGCAAGAAAATACGCTTACCTAAAAGACGGCTCCAACGATCATGAGATCATCGCGATGAACCATTCTTTCCATGGAAGAAGTCTGGGAGCTTTATCCGTAACCGGTAATACCCACTATCAGGATCCATTCAAACCACTGATCGGAGGAATCAAATTTGCAGATTTCAATGATCTTGAAAGCGTGAAAGCACAGATTACCGACAAGACCTGTGCGATCATCATGGAAACCGTACAGGGTGAGGGCGGTATCTATCCGGCAGAGCCGGAATTCCTTCAGGGCGTACGGAAACTGTGCGATGAGCATGATATTCTGCTGATCCTCGATGAGATCCAGTGCGGTATGGGACGTACCGGAAACATGTTTGCCTGCCAGGCTTACGGCGTACAGCCAGATGTTATGACCTGCGCGAAAGCCCTGGGCTGCGGTGTTCCGGTAGGAGCCTTTGTCCTGAATGAAAAGACAGCCAACGCATCTTTAGTACCTGGCGACCACGGAACCACATACGGTGGCAACCCTCTGGCATGTGCGGCAGTCAGTAAAGTATTTGACTTGTTTGAATCTGAAAAAATTGTGGAACATGTCAATAAAGTTGCACCGTATCTGGAGAAAAAACTGGATCAGTTGGTGGAAAAATATGATTTTATTACCACAAGACGTGGAAAAGGTCTGATGCAGGGACTGGTACTGGAAGGAAAACCGGTAGGAGAAGTGGTTACGAAAGCAATTGAAAACGGTCTGCTGGTTATTTCCGCAGGGACGAACGTGCTTCGTATGGTACCTCCGCTTGTGATTACGGAAGCAGATGTCGACGAGATGATCGAAAAACTGGAAAAAGCACTTGTTTAAGATAGTGATGTTAGGTATAAAAACAGAACATGTGCACATACTAGAGCATGCCCGGATTAGAAAGCAGTCCGGACATGCTCTTTATTATTAAGAAGAAGGAGGTATGTGCAATGCCAGCATTACAGTGTTCAGCGGTAAAATGTATGTATAATAAGGATAATCTTTGTTCCAAAGGAGATATCCAGGTAAAAGGAGATCATGCAGCTACGGAAAATGAAACCTGGTGTTCAAGTTTTGTGGAAAAGACCGGAATGTCCAATGCTTATACATGCGGAGGCGGCTGCAGCTCTATTCAGGTCGGATGTGCAGCCCATGATTGTACCTATAACAGACAGGAGGTATGCCAGGCGGATCATGTGCACATCGATGGAAGTCAGGCCTGTATCTGTGAAGAAACCTGCTGTGGAACGTTCCGGTGTGAATAAAGCAAGATGATTCTGCAATAAGATAAGAAAAACTCTCCGGTCTTTGAGGCAAAACACAAAGACGGAGAGTTTTTTGAAAAAGAGTAACTGTTCAGTACCTTCACAGTGGCTACTGAATAGCTACTGCAATACATTATGAAACAGATGCGGAAACCTGGAATGGGAATGCGATCTGAGCTCCATCCACATAGATGGTCACTTCATTACAGGAAGCACTGATGCCGTAAGCTGCGGTAGCAGTTACTGCATCGCCACCGGTAGTGGCAAGATCCGGTGAAGTCAGATCTGCCAGATAATAAGGAAGACATACAGTATCACCGTCAAGCACACGAAAACTCATCTGATCATATAAGAGAGGATCATCAAATGCCAGATTTTTATATGTGTATGTAATGACAATAACTTTATCAGGATTAGAAGTATCATATTCACTGCGGTCATCCGTAACTTCTACTTTGTCAATCGTAAATGTAGCAACGTCTTTTCCGTCACTTTGAATAGTTATCGCATCGCCCACTTTATAAGCTGGTGTACTTTTCAGATCCTTCGGATATTCCATATTCGGAGCCCCCTCAGACTGGCTGTTAGCGATATCTTCTGCGGTTACCTGGGCAGGTGTTCCGGTGGTTCCATCAGCAGAAGGATTCAGAGAGGCAAGATCAATCAGAGCATTTTTCAGAGTGGTCATATCGTCAGAAGAAATACTCCACTGCTCGGAATCATCTTTCTGAAGAGTTACAGTAACAGATTCCGGATCGTTGTACTCTGCTTTGTCAAGGGCGGTTTGATAAGCTTCCAGCATCAGAGAGTATACATCTTCGATATACTGGTCACTGTCTACGCTGTTATCCTTTAGATAATCGGCAAGTTTCTCATCATAAATCGGTTCCATGGCAGTGTAAAGTTGCATTTGTTGGGTATCTACAGTTATCTGATAGGTGTTCTCTTTTTTATCTGCTTTTTTTACATCGTATTTTGTGTTACTGAAAGCCTGTTTCCAGAAATCAGTATAGTCCTGACGCAACTGTGGAGAAATCTGTGTACTTCCGGGACTACTTCCGTCGCCACCAATGGAAGAAGACACCAGATCATCGATCATGGAATTGAAGGTGGCTGTAAGATCATCAGAAGAAACTCCTGACAAGGAAGAAAGCGTATCCACATTTCCACGGATCATACCGTCGAGATATGCAGTTGTATAAGCAACAGCATCAAAATCATCTGCTTTATTTCCGGAGCAGCCACTGATTAATAACATACAGGAACAGGCGAGAGCCGTGGAAGCCATCCATTTTTTTTTCATAAATATTCCCCTCCTTAGATTAGAAAAAGCCAGATGCATCTCTATCGGAACATGCATTCTGATTTAAACTCATGGTCATTATACCAGATTTTACGGCAGATACAAGACAGAGAGAGAAAAATACAGGGAAGCGTAAGGAAAATGTCAGAAGTACTACAGTATATATAAAGAAGAGATTTTATAGGAGTAAAAATAATAAAATAAAAAAACAGGAAAAACATCAAAAATATATTGACAGAAAAAAGAATCTATGCTATCCTATGCAAGTATGAAAACAAAGAAGAGTATCCGCTCTCACCTTAGCACAAGAGTGACTATGGTTAATACTTAAGTGGAAAGAGTAATCTTAGGGGAAATTTGCGGATAGTCGGTCTATCTGCTTTTTTTATGCGGCTATGCTGCAGGGCAGTGAATGCGAATCATATGGAAAGGTTATCTAAGAATAATGGAGGTGCACTACTATTAGCGAATTAATGATTAACGAGCAGATCCGTGATAAGGAAGTTCGTGTTATTGGAGAAGAAGGACAGCAGCTTGGAGTTATGTCTCCTAAGGATGCTATGAAACTGGCAAGAGAGGCAGAGGTTGATTTAGTAAAGATTGCCCCATCTGCAAAGCCACCTGTATGTAAGCTTGTGGATTATGGCAAGTATAAGTATGAACTTGTCAGAAAAGAGAAGGAAGCTAAGAAGAAGCAGAGAACAATAGAAGTCAAAGAAGTTCGTTTGTCACCTAACATAGATGTTAATGATTTGAATACTAAGTGTAATTCAGCAAGAAAGTTCATCGAGAAAGGCGATAAAGTAAAGGTATCTTTAAGATTTAGAGGCCGTGAGATGGCACATATCGATTCCAGCAAGCATATATTAGAAGATTTTGCTGAGAAGTTAAGTGATATTGCAGTAGTAGACAAAGCTCCAAAGTTAGAAGGCAGGAGCATGACTATGTTTTTAACTGAAAAACGTTAAAATATTATTTATTCCATATGAGAATTAAATTAGGAGGATTATTATGCCAAAGGTAAAGACAAAAAGAGCAGCTGCAAAGCGTTTTAAAGTAACTGGAACAGGTAAATTAAAGAGAATGAAAGCTTACAAGAGCCATATTCTTACAAAGAAGACTACTAAGAGAAAGAGAAATCTTAGACATGCAGCTATGACAGATGCAACTAATGTAAAGACAATGAAGAAGATTATGCCATATTTATAAGATATGGATGTCTGTGATTGATTATTAGGAGGAAATTAAGAAATGGCAAGAATTAAAGGCGGTATGAACGCAAAGAAGAAGCATAACAGAGTATTAAAGCTCGCTAAGGGTTATAGAGGAGCTAGATCTAAGCAGTACAGAGTTGCTAAGCAGTCTGTAATGAGAGCTCTTACAGAGAGTTACAAGGGTAGAAAGCAGAAGAAGAGACAGTTCAGACAGTTATGGATTGCAAGAATCAATGCTGCAGCAAGAATGAACGGTCTTTCATACAGCAAGTTTATGTATGGTTTAAAGTTAGCTAACATCGACCTTAACAGAAAGGTATTAGCTGAGATGGCTGTAAACGATGCAGAAGGATTTGCTAAGTTAGCAGAAGTAGCTAAGGCTAAGCTTGCTTAATTAAGATTTATATTGGTATTAATACCAGTAATATAAAAGGCAGAAAGCGAATTGATGTGTGCCAGTAATTCGGGAGCATATCAGATTGGGCTTTTTGCCTTTTTTTGTGATAATATTGTGAAACATTTGCATAATGCTGGTTTTAAATGTGATATTGTGGTATAGTTTATAAGTCGGTATTACGGCAATATTTAATGTGGAGACAGGTTATGAGAAAAGTATTAAAGAATAAAGTTGTAAAATATGCTGTTACAGCAGCTATGGTTATGTCAGTTATGATGACAACAGCCTGTAACAGTAAGATAAAGGTAGATTATGGATACAATCCAACTGATTATGTAGAGCTTGGAGATTATAAGGGAATTCAGGCTGAGGTTGATGTAACATCCATAACTAATCAGGTTATAGATGATAAGATTGCAGAACAGCTTGAAAGCGAGACAACATATACAGATGTTGATAGGGAAGCACAGAAAGGCGATAAGGTTACATTTAGTTATTCTGGTACATCAGGCGGACTTTCTGTAGATGATTTTACTGGTTCTGATTATAGTATGACACTTGGTAAGGATGCTTTCCCTGTTGCAGGAACTGGCTTAGATGAAGAATTATGTGGAATGGTTGCAGGACAGACTAAGGTAATAACAATCACACTTCCAGAGAATTCAAAGTATTCTGATTATGCTGGCAAGAGAGTTGTGTTCGAGCTTACAATGAGTTATGTACAGCAGGCTAATGTTCCTATGCTTACAGATGCTTTTGTTAAGAGTGCGTTCAACTGCGAAACAGTTGATTCATATAAGGCACATGTTAAGAATGATGTCAGTGGAACAATAGAAACTAAGATAACAGAAGCTAAGAATGAAGCAATACTTACACAGCTCCTTGACAAATGCAAGGTTACAGGTTATCCAGAGGAATTCCTTGCACAGCAGTCATCAAAGCTTGAGGAATCAATAAGCTTTTACAGCACACTCCAGGGAAAGACTAATGATGAATATTGCCAGAAACTTTATGGCATGACATTTGATGAATTCGTTAAGGCATCAGCAGGACAGCAGCTTGTATATCAGGCAATTGCAGAAAAGGAAGGACTTGCAATCACAGATTATGAATACAAGGATGACCTTGAGCAGTTCGCTAAGGACAGCGGTTATTCAAAGGTAGATACATTTACAGATAAATATGACAAAGAAACTATTGTTAAGTCTATGCTTGTTAAGAAGGCACAGAATTTAGTAATGGATAATGCAGTCATAACAGAGAAGTAGGATATATAAGAATACATTTGTTGAACATACATTATAAATCAGAAATCATATCTGGATAAATATATTTAATGATATACTAATTCAGACAATGGTTTCTGATTTTTTGCTTTTAAAATTATCGAACATTTGTTATACTAAATTATGATATTGTGTATGCACAGTATGTGAAGGTTAAGTTTAGATGTACTGTTGATTTTAGTTAAGTGCATATGTAAGTTAAAGTGGAGATAGTGTGAGTATAATCACACATTGGATTGGAGCGTATATGAATTTAGATGGTTTAAATGACTGCCAGAAAAGAGCGGTTAAAAGGACAGAGGGTCCGCTTCTTATTATAGCGGGAGCAGGTTCTGGAAAGACAAGAGTTCTTACTAACAGGATAGCCTATCTTATAGATGATTGTGGTGTAGCACCATATAATATACTTGCTATTACATTTACTAATAAAGCGGCAAGAGAGATGAGAGAGAGAGTTGATGCCACAGTAGGACAGCAGGCTGGCGAAGTGTGGGTAAGCACATTCCACTCGACCTGTGTGCGGATTCTCAGACGTTATATAGATAGAATCGGTTATTCCAATACATTTACAATATATGATACAGATGACGTCAAGAGCGTTATAAAGGATATATGCAAGAAGTTCAATATAGATACTAAGATGCTCAAGGAAAAGACCATTATGAATGCGATATCGCACGCTAAAGATGAGCTTATGAGCCCGGACCAGATGGAGCTTGAGGCTGGCGGCGACTACAACGGCAAGAGAATTGCCAATGTATATAGGGAGTATCAGAAGACATTAAAGCTTAATAATGCACTTGATTTTGATGATTTAATATACAAGACTGTAGAATTATTGGAAAATGATGCTGAAGTACTTAATTATTATCAGGAACGATTTAAGTATATTATGGTTGATGAGTATCAGGATACTAATACATCGCAGTTTAAGCTTATATCAATGCTTGCTGCCAAATATGGCAATCTCTGCGTGGTTGGGGATGATGATCAGTCAATATACAAGTTCAGGGGTGCCAATATTACCAATATATTGAATTTTGAGAATACATTTGCAGGAACTAAAGTAATAAAGCTTGAGCAGAATTACCGTTCAACACAGACAATTCTTAATGCAGCCAATGCGGTAATAAGCAATAATATAGGAAGAAAAGCAAAGAGTCTGTGGACAGAGAATGGCGAGGGTGAAAAGGTTAATTATACACTTTATGAAAATGGATATGATGAGGCACAGGGTGTTGTTGACAGCATAAGTTCTATGGTAAGGGACGGCTGGAATTACAACGATATTGCCATATTATACAGGACTAATGCACAGTCTAGAGCGTTGGAAGAAAAGCTTATGTTAAAGAATATACCATACCGTATATATGGCGGAATAAGCTTTTATCAGCGTAAGGAAATAAAAGATATACTTGCATATTTAAAGACTATAGACAATGGTATGGACGGACAGGCAGTAAAACGTATTATCAATGTTCCAAAGCGTGGAATTGGTGCGACAACAATTGAACGAGTTCAGGAATATGCAGACCAGAATGACATAACATTCTGGCAGGCTCTGTGCGATGCTGAGCATATCGATACGATAAAACGAGGTGTTGGAAAGTTAGAGCCATTTGTTACACTTATAGGTTCACTTAAGGCAAAGCAGGAATTTATGAGCATAAAAGAACTTGCCGAAACTGTTGTAAGTGATACAAGATATATAGAATGTCTTGCAGAGAGCGAAACAGCAGAAGAAATAGAAGCAAGACAGGAAAATATAGATGAATTGATTAACAAAATAGTAAGCTATGAGGAGAGCTGCCGACAGAAGGAAGAAACTCCTACATTAAGCGGTTTCCTTGAAGAAGTTGCACTCATAGCAGATATTGATAATCTTAATGAGTCAGATAAGCAGGTAATGCTTATGACATTACATAGTGCCAAAGGTCTTGAATTCCCTATTGTGTATATGACAGGAATGGAAGATGGCCTTTTTCCAAGTTATATGACAATAGTGTCAGATGACCCTGCAGAGATAGAGGAAGAAAGACGACTTTGCTATGTAGGAATAACAAGAGCAGAGAAGATACTTAATTTAAGCAGTGCGAAGATGCGTATGGTACGCGGTGAAACACAGATGAATAAAGTATCACGCTTTATTAAAGAAATTCCCGAAGAATATATGCACATAGAAAATAATAGTTCAGGATATAATAAAGGTAAGATTGCATATGGAGGAAAAGATGACTCAGAGGAAACGCCTTCGTATAATATCAGAGCCAATGCCAAAGCCGCTCTTAACAGATACGGTTCAGGCAATGTGAATTATAAAGAACCAAAACGTGTATCAATCGGCGGCTCAGCCTCAACAGGTTACAGGTCAGGCGGCTCACCAGCCCAGCGAACAGGAAGCCCATACGCGGGAAGCGGCTCACCATATGGAAGTGGTTCATTGTATGGCGGGGGTTCG
>OGPE01002417.1_pt1 | contig 10597 bp, 8 predicted proteins | sample 1552881 | NCBI WGS metagenome assembly OGPE01 (sample SAMEA2580236, study PRJEB22360) | human gut metagenome | biome: human gut; feature: human-associated habitat; material: faeces | place: Denmark | collected 2008/2010 | reverse complement strand
CACGGCTGCGCCCCGGTGGGGGGCAGCGCCGCGGGCGGATCGTCTGCCGCTGCTGCGGGCGTTGACCACCGAGAGCCTGGTGATGGACGACGGAAAACATGCTTTCCGCACCCGACAGGGCGGATTACAGCCATTGGGCGCTGTCGCCGCGCCGCAGGGCGAAACCCGACCGGTCCGTCTGACCAACAGGCTGCGCAATCTGGCTGCCGGCGCGCTGGCCAGCCACCTTATTTTAAGTGACAACGTCACGGAGAGAGCTTCCGCCGCGCGCACGCTTCAGCGGGAAGCGCCCCCGGCCATGGCCGCGCTGCTGCACCAGAGGCTGCAGGCAGAAACCGATGAAAATGTGCGGGGCCTGCTGGAGGTGGCGCTGGCGCGCCTGCAGCTCACTCAGCCTGAGGCCAGCGCGCGGCTGGCCGCCGTGACGCTGCTTGGCCATTCCGCGGACCCGGAAACCCAGGCGCTGCTGATCCCCTTTACCGATGCCCAGCATGAGCCGGATGCGGCGGTGCGCGAGGCGGCCAGCGACAGCCTGCAAAAGATCAAACATCGTCTGCTGCTCGGCGATCTGCTGGGCCAGGCCTTTATGGGGCTGTCGCTGGGATCGGTGCTGTTGCTGGCCGCGCTGGGGCTGGCGATCACCTATGGCCTGCTGGGGGTGATTAACATGGCCCACGGTGAGATGTTAATGATCGGCGCCTACAGCTGCTGGCTGGTACAGCAGGCGCTGGCGCAGCTCGCGCCGCAATGGCTGGCCTTTTATCCGCTGGTCGCGCTGCCGGTGGCGTTTCTGGTGACCGCCGGGATCGGCATGGCGCTGGAGCGCACCATTATTCGTCATCTGTATGGTCGGCCGCTGGAAACGCTGCTCGCCACCTGGGGGATCAGCCTGATGCTTATCCAGCTGGTGAGGATGCTGTTTGGCGCGCAGAACGTGGAGGTGGCAAACCCGGCCTGGCTCTCCGGCGGCGTGCAGGTCCTGCCGAACCTGATCCTGCCGTGGAACCGGCTGGCGGTGCTGGCGTTCGTCCTGCTGGTGCTGTGTTTTACCTGGCTCATCCTGAACCGTACCCGTCTGGGGATGAACGTCCGCGCCGTGACGCAGAACCGGGCGATGGCCGCCTGCTGCGGCGTGCCTACCGGGCGGGTGGATATGCTGGCTTTTGGCCTCGGCTCCGGTATTGCCGGGCTGGGCGGCGTGGCGCTGTCGCAGCTTGGCAACGTCGGGCCTGAACTGGGTCAGGGATACATCATCGACTCGTTTCTGGTAGTGGTGCTGGGCGGCGTCGGCCAGCTGGCCGGCAGCGTGGCGGCGGCCTTTGGGCTGGGCATTTTCAACAAAATTCTCGAACCCCAAATGGGCGCGGTGCTGGGCAAAATCCTGATCCTGGTGATGATTATTCTGTTTATTCAGAAACGCCCGCAGGGTCTGTTCGCGCTGAAAGGGAGGGTTATTGACTGATGAGCCAACCAATCACCTTAACGCTGGCGCAGCGCGCGCCGCGGCCTCTGCGCTGGCTGGGGATCCTGCTGGTGCTGGGGCTGCTGAGTATGCCATTCCTGGCGCTGCTGCCGGCCTCGCATCCGCTGGCGGTGCCGAGCTGGCTGCTGACGCTGAGCGGCAAAATCCTCTGCTACGCCATTGTGGCGGTGGCGCTGGATCTGGTCTGGGGCTATGCGGGCATGCTGTCGCTGGGGCACGGGATCTTCTTTGCCCTCGGCGGGTACGCCATGGGGATGTACCTGATGCGCCAGGCGGCGGGCGACGGTCTGCCGGCGTTTATGTCTTTTCTCTCCTGGAGCGAGCTGCCCTGGTTCTGGTGGGGCACGCAGCATTTCGCCTGGGCGATGGCGCTGGTGGTGCTGGTTCCCGGTCTGCTGGCCCTGGTTTTCGGCTGGTTTGCCTTTCGCTCGAAGATCAAAGGGGTCTATTTCTCGATCATGACCCAGGCCCTGACCTATGCCGGTATGCTGCTGTTCTTTCGCAACGAGACCGGGTTTGGCGGCAACAACGGCTTCACCGGTTTTACCACGCTGCTGGGTTTTCCGGTCACCGCCACCGGCACCCGCGCCACCCTGTTTATGGCCACGGTTTTGCTGCTGTTGCTGACCCTGTGGCTGGGCTCGGCGCTGGCGCAGAGTAAGTTTGGCCGGATCCTCACCGCGGTGCGTGACGCCGAAAACCGGCTGATGTTCTGCGGGTACGACCCGCGCGGCTTCAAGCTGCTGGTATGGACGCTGTCGGCGGTGCTCTGCGGTCTGGCGGGGGCGTTATATGTCCCGCAGGTCGGGATCATCAACCCCAGCGAAATGTCGCCGACCAACTCCATCGAGGCCGCCATCTGGGTCGCGCTCGGCGGGCGCGGCACCCTGATCGGCCCGGTGCTTGGCGCGGGGCTGGTCAACGGCGCGAAAAGCATTTTCACCGTGGCGATGCCAGAGTACTGGCAGCTGTTTCTGGGCCTCATCTTCATCATCGTGACCCTGTTTTTACCCCGCGGAGTGATGGGCCTGCTGCGTCGAGGAGACCGCTAATGCAACCGGATGAAGGACTGTTTACCCGTCAGCTGCCCGGCGATCGCTTTCGCGAACAAACCGATCCGGTGCTGCAGCTGGAGAATATCAACGTCAGCTTTGACGGTTTCCGGGCGCTGACGGATCTGTCGCTGGCGATAGGCGTCGGCGAACTGCGCTGCGTGATCGGCCCCAACGGGGCGGGCAAGACTACCCTGATGGACGTGATCACCGGCAAGACCCGGCCGCAAAGCGGCAAAGCGCTCTATGACCAGTCGGTGGATCTGACCACTCTTGACCCGGTGGCCATCGCCCGCCAGGGCATCGGGCGCAAGTTTCAGAAGCCGACGGTCTTCGAAGCGCTGACGGTGGCGGAAAATCTCGCCCTGGCGATGAAGGGAGATAAATCAGTGTGGGCCAGCCTGCGCGCCCGGCTGAGCAGCGAACAGGACGATCGGCTGAATGAGGTACTGCGCCTGCTGCGTCTCGACGGCGAGCGCTACCGCCAGGCCGGTCTGCTGTCCCATGGCCAGAAACAGTTCCTTGAGATCGGCATGCTGCTGGTGCAGGAGCCGCATCTGCTGCTGCTTGATGAGCCGGCGGCCGGCATGACCGATGCGGAAACGGAGTATACGGCGGAGCTGTTTCGTACCCTGGCTGGACAGCACTCCCTGATGGTGGTGGAGCACGACATGGGATTTGTCGAGACCATCGCCGACCGGGTGACGGTCCTGCATCAGGGCCAGGTGCTGGCGGAGGGATCGCTGCGGGAGGTGCAGGCCAATGAGCAGGTCATTGAAGTTTATCTGGGACGTTAAGGAGCGCCAATGTTACAGGTGAGTCAGCTACATCAATACTACGGCGGCAGCCATATTTTGCGTGGGGTGGATTTTTCCGCCCGTCAGGGCGAAGTCACCTGCCTGCTGGGGCGCAATGGCGTCGGTAAGACCACGCTGCTGAAATGCCTGATGGGGCTGATCCCGGCGCGCAGCGGTGAGGTACGCTGGCAGGATCAGAACATCACCCATCGCAAACCGCACCAGCGGGTGCAGGCCGGGGTCGCCTACGTCCCCCAGGGGCGCGAGATATTTCCGCGCCTGACGGTGGAAGAAAACCTGCTGATGGGGCTGTCGCGCTTTCCCGCCCGCGAAGCGCAGCAGGTGCCGGAGGAGATCTACCAGCTTTTCCCGGTGCTCAAGACCATGAAGCAGCGGCGGGGCGGTGACTTATCCGGCGGTCAACAGCAAAGAGTGGCAATCGGCAGAGCATTGATTAACGCACCTGCGATTATCCTTGCGGATGAGCCTACGGGAAATCTGGACACGGAGAACACAAGGGATATTATGAAACTTATGCGTGAGTCCAATCAAGCATATCGACAGACAATAATCCTGATTACCCATGACCGTGAAATCGCAATGCAGGCAGACCGTATTCTGGAAATTCAAGATGGCAGACTTGTGAGGGATGAGGTGATACGCTGATGAATATGATTTTTACGCTTACACTCAGAAATCTGTTGTCGAACAAAAAGCGTACCCTGCTCACACTTTTAACCATTCTTTTGTCAATCAGTATGATAACCTCTATTCTCTGCGGGGGATGGTCATTGGTTGATTTTCTGAAAGAGAAAGAAAAAGTGTATGGTGGCGATTATGACTACTACATGGAGAATCTGACTTGGCAGCAAACCCAAAAGCTTATCAGTCAAAACAATGTGGATGAGGTTTCGCTTCTCCGTTTTGCCGGAAACAGTTTTTACGGGGAGAAAACCAACAGTACAATGCTTTCCATTGGCGAGATTGACGAAAACTTTATTGAAAGATTTTCGTTAAATCAGTATTTGCTTGCAGGGCGTTTCCCGCAAGATGAAAATGAGATTGTTATTTCAGAATCTTTTTTGAAGAAAAACAATATGAACATAGAGATTGGAGATACGCTTTCTTTAACTCTTGGTTCAAGAATATGGGATGAATATAATGCCCAGCTTTCCGGGCTGACAAATTATAGGGGCGAAGAAGAAAGTTTCGTTCCAACGAAAGAGAAAGCGTATGTGGTTGTTGGTATTCTTTCGGATGTGAATGACTCCAAAATCGCAGCAAACTATAATGCCTTTGCAGGTGTTGACAAAACAGCATCCGATTTTGCGGCGTATGTTAAGGCAAAGAATTTATCCAATTCAATCTATGCAGAAGCTGAAGAAGTGGCTGCCGCAGTAGACAGTCATGTAGCAAAGTTTCATTCTGAACTGTTAGTCTATCATGGAATTACCGGCGGCAAAGGAGCTGCCAAAGTGATTGCTTTGGTGGTCATGGTTATGTGCCTTTTGATGGCTGCATCCGCTTCGATGATTAGCAATGCCCTCTCCATTTCTTTGCAGGAACGAATTAAGCAGATGGGAATGTTGTCCAGCATTGGAGCCACAAAAGGGCAAAAACGCCTTAGTGTATATTTAGAAGCCTTCCTTTTGGGTGTGGTGAGCATACCTTTGGGATTGGTTGTCGGCATACTGCTGTCTGCTCTTTTGTTAAGTGTGGTCAGGGCAGCTTTTGGAGAAACATTCACTTTTGGCATTGTAGAACTGTCCTTAAAGGTAAATGGACTTATCCTGCTCGTCAGCGGCTTATCTGGTATTGCTTCTTTGTGTTTTGGCAGCAGAAAGCCTGTGAAGCAAGCTGCTAAAATTACAGTCATTGAAGCCATCCGCCAGTCTAACAATGAGGTATCAAAAAAGAAATTTCGTGACGGAAAAATCGTTTCTTTGGTTTTTGGCATTTATGGTTCGCTGGCAGCTAAAAATATTAAGCGTAATCCAAAACGCTTCCGAGCGATTACTGGCTCTATTTTCTTGTCGGTGGTTGTTGCTCTTTCCTTATATAGTTTGTCTGATTTTATGCTTTATCAGACCTCCTTGGATATGAAGGAGGACGGTTCCTGTTATACTGATGTGATTTCGACGATTCAATACAAAGATATTCCTGCCGCAATCGGGGCATTATCGGATGAAAATATCACTGCGGATGTTTCCTATTCTTTTCAGCGATATATGACCGCTGAATTTTCGCAGGAACAAATCAATCCTGATATGCAAGGATATTTTATCAATGGTACGAAAGCAGAGGTATATGTCGTAGGATTGGACGAAGAACATTTTACTTCCTTTTGTGAGGAAAATGGCTTTCATATTATGGCTGGCAGCTCCAATCGTGGAATCCTGCTCAATCAGACAATGGGATATTATAATGCGGGTCAAAATCGAGTGATTGCAGGCTCCCCGTTTCTTATTGAACCGGGAACAGAAATCGTGCCATTGGGCGAGGGCAGTACGCCAATCGTTGTAGACGAAATCATCTCGGAAGAAAATGCAAATGTCCAATCCATGTTTGTCAGAGATCGAGCTGTCCTTATTGTGCCTTTAAGTTATTTTAACTGGCTGATAGATGATAACGCCTATGTGGAAATGAGAATACAGACAGCACAGCATAAAGAAGCAATGGAATGTTTGGCTGACAGAGGATTTCCGCAAACTGTAGACATTGCAGCCGCAACTAATAATTCCAGACAGGTATATACGATTGCAAAACTGGCAATCTGCCTGTTCTCAATCCTGATGACGGTTATTATCAGTTTGAATGTTTGCAACACTATCTCAAATACAATTCATTTGAGAAGAAGCGAATTTGCTGTTCTGCGTTCTGTTGGTATGACTGCCAAAGGATTGAAATGTACGCTATTGCTTGAAGCTGTTTTATATGGCGTAAAAGCATTGGTTCTTGCGTTGCCTGTGAGCTTTCTGATTCATTGTGCTATCTACTACTTCATATCGTCGGGTATGACACCATTTGCTTTTTATATCAACGGTGGTATCTATGTGCTTGCCGTCCTTGCTGTAAGTGTAATGGTATGTGTCGCAATGCTGTTTGCATTCAAAAGCGTGTCACGGGTAGAGATTGTAAAAGAGCTAAAATTGAGTAATATGTAATGAAATCATCAAGGAATGGAGGTGCACATTGGAAAAAGAAAAATGGGTGTTATGCCCAATCTGCAATAACAAGACCCGTATTAAGGTGCGCCCCGATACGGTACTTGAAAACTTCCCGCTATTCTGCCCCAAATGTAAACAGGAAACGATTATCAGCGTAACCGGGCAGAATGTGGTTGCGGTTAAGAAATCAGAAAATGCAATTTAATATATTAGTTATTACAGAGCCAGACGCATAGATGCAGAGCCGATGAACTTGTGAGAAATCGCAGTTTGTCGGCTCTGTTTTTTATTAAAGTCGCCGTCTGTGACGAATAAAGCTTAACGCAGCGGTATCAAGGAGGTATTGCTGTGTTATCTTTCATTCTCGCTAATTCGCTTAATCACTTATGGTCAAAAAAAGCCCTTGTCCACCGTCGGGATATTTCGGCTATGAGTATGAACTGACAATTCAATTTAATACTGTTTATAATTCCTTTTGCGCCTGTTTGCGTCTTGCGAACAGGCGCATTTTGTGTTTTATAAAAATTTTTTTGGAAAATTCTCCGCTTTGCGTTGGCAGTTTTGAAAACGCGGTGCTGAGGGTTACGAAAGGGGAAATCAAACAATCACCCGCTTTCGCGGTTGCGAAAGGAGGTGAACACCTTGAACGAACCATACGGTTTTTGTAAAAAAGCCTTGAAATATGAAGCGAGCAGTGCGCACCGAGATGTGAAACGCTATCAGAAACACTTTGTAAGTTTTTCCGATTTATCGCCCGAAGAAGAAAGCCAGCTTTACACGGTTGACAAACCTTTTGAAAGCGAAAAGGACGACAATTCATTTAGTGTTGGCGGTAAGAGAATTACCCCCGAACTGTTAGCTGAAGCTCTCCGCACATTGCCCGAAGTAAAGCGTAATGCTGTGATACTGTACTACTTCCACGATATGAGCGACGCAGATATTGCAAAGCTCTACAACATTCCGAGAAGTACCGTACAGCACAGACGGACAAGCTCTTTCAGCAGCCTAAAAAAATTTTTGGAGGAACGCGCAGATGATGAAACAGAATGGTAATACGAGCGAGCAAAGCGAACGCGGTTTATTGCCTTATGTGGTAATCGTTGCCGCAACCAAAGGCGACCCGGAAGCTATGAAAATGGTGGTACAGCACTATGAGGGCTATATCTCCTACCTCTCTACAAGGACGCTCAAAGACGAGCGCGGTAATACATATTACGGCATAGATGAGGACATACGCGACCGCCTGCGTTCAAAACTTATGCGAGCTGTCCTTGACTTTGAGGTTTAAGTAAATCCCTGTGCCTACGTTTCCCCTTTCCGCAGGCACACATTGAAAATACCTCTTTTCGTTCCTTGACAAAGAAAGCGGCGCAAGATAACGGCGGCGCAGTATAGGGCAAATCAGATACTTTCCTCTTGTGCCGAGCCGTGCGGCGGGTGCGCCAAGACGCTATCTGGCGGGATTTTCCACCGGGTAGCCGAGCGATAAACACCGACGCCGTAAAGCAGCTTTAGCAAGCTGCGGGCGATAACACACAAGATATATAATGATACTCCCTTATAGCCACAGTCCGAGCGTTAAAAGCGTCGCAGGCAATGGGTAGGGCTCCGGCAGACCGCCGGAGGGGTGGAACTCCCGTGAGGTTATGCTGATAACCGTCTGATTAAAGCCCCTTTTTGGAAATTTATGTTGTGATAGTGGACTTGCCACTATTCATAGACTGTACTATAAATTTGCGAATGAAAGGGGGAACTTTTAATGTCGCAAAATCAAGTACCCGTTACAAAAACGGAACACAAAATAGGAAAAGTTACCTACCTTGTTTGTTCGTCTGCAAGTGAACGAGCGACGGACACATTAGATAAAAAGATAAAGAAACTTATCCGCAAGGATATTGAGCAGAAACCCGTAAAAAGCCCGTAAATCGGGCGTTGTTCACATTTTAGGCGTTGAATTTGGCGGCGGTAGACGGTATAATATTAGTAGTATAAATACCAGCTTGTCTGTCGTCGGAAAGGAGGACAAATGTTACAGACAGACAAGATTACCGCTTTATATTGCAGATTGAGCCAAGAGGATATGCAGGCAGGCGAAAGCGAAAGCATACAAAATCAAAAACTGATTTTACAGAGATATGCAGATGAACACCATTTTTTCAATACCCGCTTTTTTGTTGACGACGGTTTTTCAGGCGTGAGCTTTGAGCGTCAGGGACTTCAAGCTATGTTGCGGGAAGTGGAAGCCGGAAAGGTGGCAACCGTTATTACAAAAGACCTCTCCCGTTTAGGCAGAAACTATCTGAAAACAGGCGAACTGATAGAGATAGTATTTCCCGAATATGAGGTACGCTATATTGCCATTAACGACGGTGTAGATACTGCAAGAGAGGATAACGAGTTTACCCCTCTGCGAAATTGGTTTAACGAGTTTTACGCCCGTGATACTTCTAAAAAGATACGAGCCGTAAAACAGGCAAAGGCACAGAAAGGCGAGCGAGTAAACGGCGAAGTGCCGTATGGCTACATAGCCGACCCCAACGACCGCAATCATCTGTTGCCTGACCCCGAAACCGCAAATGTTGTGAAACAGATATTTGCTATGTATGTACGCGGCGACCGTATGTGTGAAATCCAAAATTGGCTGCGGGAACACGAAATACTGACCGTTTCCGAACTGCGTTACCGCCGTACCGGCAGTTGCCGACACCCACGCCCACACCCGACTTGTATTTATAATTGGCCTGACAAAACCTTATATGATATTCTCACACGCAAAGAGTATTTAGGACATACCATTACGGGCAAGAGTTACAAGGTATCTTACAAATCAAAAAAGACAAAGAAAAACCCGGAGGAAAAACAATACTTTTTCCCAAATACACACGAAGCCCTGATTGATGAAGAAACCTTTGACCTTGCACAAAAGCGTATCGCAACACGCCACAGGCCGACAAAGGTTGAAACCATAGATATTTTTTCGGGACTTCTCTTTTGTGGGGAGTGCGGATATAAAATGTATCTCCAACAGGGCGCCGGAACATTGGAACGCAAACACGCTTATACTTGCGGAAAATACAGAAACCGTATCAGAACAGGCGAAGTCTGCACAACACATTATATCCGAAAAAGCGTACTTCAAGAACTTGTCCTTGCCGACCTGCAAAGGGTATTATCTTATGTGAGAAACAACGAGCAGGATTTTATAGAAACTGCTAACGAGTATAACGCAAAGGCAACCCAAAAGGCATTGACACAGCAGCGCAAGGAGCTTGAAAAGGCACAGGCACGAATGGGAGAATTAAATCTCTTGTTCCGAAAACTCTATGAGGATAACGCATTGGGAAAACTCTCTGATGAACAGTTTGCTTTTCTCACTTCGGGCTATGATGATGAAAAAAAGATGCTGACGCACAAAATAGCGGAACTGTCAACCGTGATTGACACCGCCACCGAGCGCAGCACAGATGTAAAAAGGTTTGTCGCCCTTGTACGCAAGTACACGGAAATTAACGAACTGACCTATGAGAACGTACACGAATTGATTGACCGTATCTTAATTCACGAATTGGATAAAGAAACGAATACAAGGAAAATCGAAATCCTGTATAGCTTTGTAGGCAGAGTTGAAAGCGGCGACGAGCCGACAGAAAGTATTTCCTATTTCAGACAGATAGGAGCAGACGTCAAAAGTTTTGCTATTTAATATAAATCAAAAATGAGGTAAGACAACAGACTACCAAAAAGGTATCGTTATCTTACCTCATCAAAATGCAGACCGGATTTTTTAGAAACGAATGTAATTTCAGTCGCCGGACAAACAGGCTCTATTTTCCACAAAAAAGCCCTTGACAAATGCGGCGTTCTGGCGTATAATAGAAATAGAAAGAGCATACCAGTAGACGGTCTGCTCCCACTAGTTGGTAAAAAAATAACCGCCTTTAGTTGGAAGCTGTGGGGCGGTTATTTCTTTTTGTTCTTGCGGTGATTGTCATTACTATTTTTATGATTATAGTAAATGTATACGATCAAATTTGCCAAGGATAGCAGAACACTGCAAATCTTCATTCGACAAAAATGTCAAACAAAAACCACCGCATC
>OGPE01002410.1_pt1 | contig 10604 bp, 9 predicted proteins | sample 1552881 | NCBI WGS metagenome assembly OGPE01 (sample SAMEA2580236, study PRJEB22360) | human gut metagenome | biome: human gut; feature: human-associated habitat; material: faeces | place: Denmark | collected 2008/2010 | reverse complement strand
CCCTCAGCCCGCATCCATGCGGGCTGCCCCGGCCTGCCGGGAACGTCTCAGCGATGTTGAGGCCGCCAGCACCGGCAGTTTCAGCAACAATGGTGAATAAATTAACGACAGGCCGCACGAATCCCAGGTCGGGTAAGCGAAGCGCCACCCGACAAAACAGCGGCGCATCCGCTGACCTCACCTCATCCGGTGTTCTCCGTTGACCAGCGCTTCGCGATCGAAAAAGCGCTGGATCACACCCTCCGCCATAAACGCCGCCCGATCGGACATATGGGCGATGACGTCGGCATCGTGGCTCACCAGCAGATAGGTCATGCCGTGCTCCTGTTTCAGGCGGTTAAGCAGATTGAGAATTTCCGCCTGCACTGACATATCCAGCGCCGAGGTCGGCTCATCCAGCAGCAGGATCTGCGGGCGCAGCAGCAGGGCGCGGGCAATGGCTACGCGCTGCCGTTGCCCGCCGGAGAGCTGGTGTGGATAGCGGCGGACGGCGTCGGCGGCCAGACCCACCTGCTCAAGGGCGGTGGTCACTCGGGGGGCAACGTCGCGGATGCCGTGGATCTGCAGCGGCTCCGCCAGGGTGCGCCACAGAGTATGGTTGGGATGCAGCGAGGCGTACGGATCCTGAAACACCATCTGCACGTTGCGCCGCAGCGCGCCCTGAAAGCGGGCGCCCGGCGCGATGCCCTGGCCCAGCAGTTCCACGCTGCCGCGCCATTCGCGCTGTAATCCGGCGAGCACGCGCAAAATCGTCGATTTACCGCAGCCCGAGGCGCCGATCAGACTGAAGGTTTCCCCGGCGTCGACACAGAAACTGGCGGCAGAGACCGCCGTCTTCGCGCCGAATGTTACCTGCAAATCCTGAAGATTAACGATCGCCATGGGCCGTCTCCGTAAAGTCCTGGGTTCTGTCGAGGGTCGGCAGCATCTGGCCGTAGGTGTGCGCATTTGGCCGGCAGGTCCACAGGGTGCGGGTATAAGGGTGCGTCGCGCTCGGTAGCGCCCGCGCCGGCATCTCATCGACCTGTCTCCCCTGGTACATCACCAGCACGCGATCGCAATGCGCGGCCACCAGCGGCAGATCGTGGCTGATCAGTAGCATGGCCATCTGCCGCTGCGCGCACTGCTCCACCAGCAGCTCGAGGATCTGGTTGCGCAGGCGGGCGTCGAGGGCCGAAGTTGGCTCGTCGGCTATCAGCACCTTCGGGTTATTAAGCAGCGCGAGGGCGATCATCACCCGCTGGCCCATCCCGCCGGAGAGCTCCCCGGGATAGCGGCTGAGGACCGGCAGATCCAGACCGACGGCGGCGATGGCGTCTTTAACCGCCTCGGCGCGCCCACGGCGGCTGAGACGCTGATGCAGGGTTAACGCCTCTTCCAGTTGCGTCTGAATGGACTGCACAGGATTTAGCGCATAGCGCGGATCCTGCAGCACCATAGCGATATCGTTGCCGCGCAGCGCGCGCCAGCCGCGGGCGCTGAGGGTTAGCACATCGCGCCCCAGCACCTCCAGCCGTTCGGCGCTCACCACCCCGGGCTTGCGCACCAGGCCCATCAACGCCCGGGCGGTCATCGATTTGCCGGAGCCAGATTCGCCCACCAGCGCCAGCGTCTCACCAACTGCCACCTCGAGCGACAGATTGTGCACCACGGTCTGCGTCTCGCCCTGCTGGCGAAAGGCAATAGAGAGATTGTCGATAGCTAATAGCGGGTGGGTCATATTACACCGCCTTACTCGGGTCAAAGGCGTCGCGAACCGCTTCACCGATAAAAATCAGTAGCGTCAGCAGTACGGCGACGGAGAGAAACGCGGCAATGCCCAGCCAGGGCGCCTGCAGGTTGTTTTTTCCCTGCAGCAGCAGCTCGCCGAGAGAGGGGGAGCCAAGCGGCAGACCGAAGCCGAGAAAATCCAGCGACGTCAGGGTGGTAATGGAGCTGCACAGGATAAAAGGCAGGAAGGTGAGGGTCGCCACCATTGCATTAGGCAACATATGCCGCAGGATGATCTGCCGGTCGCTGACCCCGAGCGCCTGCGCCGCCCGGATGTAGTCGTAGTTGCGGGTGCGAAGAAATTCAGCGCGCACCACGCCCACCAGCGTCATCCAGCCAAAAAGGACGGTGATCGCCAGCAACCACCAGAAGCCCGGCTGCACGACGCTGGAGAGCAGGATGATCAGAAACAGGGTCGGCATCCCGGACCAGACTTCGATAAAGCGCTGGCCCCAGAGGTCGATTTTGCCGCCATAGTAACCCTGTATCGCCCCGGCCAGCACTCCCAGCACGCTGGAGAACAGCGTCAGCAGCAGACCGAAGAGCACCGAGATGCGCGTACCATAGAGGATCCGCGCCAGCACATCGCCGCCGTTGGCGTCGGTGCCAAGCCAGTTGCTGGCCGAGGGCGGTGACGGAAAGGGGACGGTGCTGGCAAAATTAATCGTCGTGGCGCCGAAGCGCACCGGCGGCCATAGCGCCCAGCCGTGGGTGGACAGCTGGTGCTGCAGCCAGGGATCCTGATAGTCGGCGGCGGTAGCGAACGCGCCGCCAAAGGTTTGCTCGGTGTAGTTTTTTAACACCGGAACATACAGCTGGCCCCGGTACTGCACCAACAGCGGGCGATCGTTGGCCAGCAGCTCGGCGCCGAGGCTGCAGAAGAAGAGAATTAAAAACAGCCACAGCGACCAGTAGCCGCGACGGTTGTGACGAAAGCGCGCCCAGCGGGCCTGATTAACGGGACTGAAGAAAGACATTAGCGGCCCTCAAAATCAATGCGCGGGTCGACCAGCGTATAGCTGATATCGCTGACGATATTCAGTAGCAGGCCAATCAGAGTGAAAATATAGAGCGTGCCGAACATCACCGGATAGTCGCGGGAGACCGTCGCTTCATAGCCCAGCAGACCCAGGCCGTTCAGCGAGAACATCACTTCGATCAGCAGCGAACCGGTAAAGAACATACTAATAAAGGTGGCCGGGAAGCCGGCGATCACCAGCAGCATGGCGTTGCGGAACACATGTCCCCAGAGGATCTGTTTCTCACCGACGCCTTTGGCGCGGGCGGTGACCACATACTGTTTGCGGATCTCGTCGAGGAAGCTGTTTTTGGTCAGCATGGTCAGGGCGGCAAAGCCGCCGATCACCGTCGCCAGCACCGGCAGGGTGATGTGCCACAGGTAGTCGAGGATTTTCTGATACCAGGGAAGGGTGTCGAAGTTCGGTGAGACCAGACCGCGCAGCGGGAAGAGGTCGAAATAGCTGCCGCCGGCAAAAATCACGATCAGCAGGATGGCGAACAGAAAGGCGGGGATCGCATAGCCAATAATAATCAGCGTACTGCTCCAGATATCAAAGCGGCTGCCGTTGCTGACCGCTTTGCGAATACCCAGCGGAATGGAAACCAGGTAGATAATCAGCGTACTCCACAGTCCGAGGCTCACCGAGACCGGCAGGCTGTCTTTAATCAGCTGCAGTACTGAGGCGCTGCGAAACAGGCTGTCGCCAAAATCAAAGCGCAGATAATCGCCCAGCATCTTCAGGTAACGCTCGTGCAGCGGCTTGTCAAAGCCGTAGCGGTGGGTGATCTCGGCGATGACTTCCGGATCAAGGCCCCGCCCACCGCGATAGTGCCCCTCGCTGATGTTCCCTGCGCCGGTGCGGGCATGGCTGGCGCCCATCCCGCCGTCGCCGGCACCCGGCATCCCGCCGTGCTGACCAAATTCGATGGCGGCGATGGCCTGATCGACCGGGCCGCCGGGTGCGATTTGCACAATAAAAAAGTTAATGGTGATGATGGCCCACAGGGTGGGGATCACTAACAGCAAACGGCGGATCAGGTAGCTGCCCATGGGATGTCCTTAACGTCTGTCCGCGGGGAGGGTGGCCGCTTTGTTCACGTCGTACCACCAGGTATCGAGCCCGGAGGAATAAATGGGGCGGGTCTCGGGGAAAGAGAACTTATTCCACCACGCGGTGCGGTCCTGCGCCATATACCACATCGGCAGCATGTAGTTATTCCAGGTGAGCACGCGGTCCAGCGCTCGACCGAGGGGGATCAGTTTCTGCTTATTGCCCTGCCACTGCAGGATCTGCGCAATCAGCTTATCCACTACCGGGCTTTGTACCCCCGGTGCGTTATAGCTGGAGTGAATATAGTCTGAGGCCCAGGAGATTTGCAGGTCGGTGCCGGGCCAGGGCATGGCACGCCACAGGCTCGGCATCATGTCGTAATCACGGCTGCGGCGACGGTTGCTGTACTGCGAGTTATCAACCTGACGAATATCCATGACGATCCCCAGGCGCTGCAGGTTGTGCTGAAACGGCAGCACCCAGCGGTCATTGCCACCGGCTGGCATCAGCAGTTCAAAGCGCAGCGGCTTGCCGGTGGCGGCGTTGACCCGGCGCTGGTTTTTTACCGTCCAACCCGCCGCATTGAGCAGGGCATCGGCTTTGAGTAAGTTGTCGCGGTCGAAACCATCGCCGCGGGAGACCGGCGGCTGGTAAACCTGGCTGAAGACCTCCGGGGGCAGTTCGTTTTTCATCGGCGTCAGCAGGGCCAGCTCGGCGGCGTCGGGCAGGCTGCGGGCGGCATATTCGGTGTTCTGGAAATAGCTGTTGGCGCGCTGATAGGCGCTGTAAAACAGCGCCTTGTTCATCCATTCAAAATCGAACGCCAGGGTAATGGCCTCCCGCACCCGGCGATCGGCAAAAACCGGGCGCTGAATATTGAACGCCAGCCACTGGGTATCCTGCGCCGAGGTATTTGTATGCTCATCTTTAATAATGTAGCCGCGGCTGAAGTTGCGACCGACGTAGCGGGTAGCCCAGTTTTTGGCGACGGTCTCTTCCCGGCGATCGACGGCTCCCGCTTTAAAGGCTTCGAAAGCGACATTGTCGTCGAGATAATAGTCATAGCGCAGCGTATCGAAATTCCAGCGACCCCGGTTGACCGGCAGGTCGGCCGCCCAGTAGTCGGCGACGCGTGAATAGGTAATGTATTGCCCCATTCGCCAGGCGCTGATGCGGTAGGGCCCGCTGGCCAGCGGCGGCTTCGACAGCGGGTCGCTGAGTTTGTGCTGGCGCCAGAACGACTCAGGCATCACCGGCAGGCTCAGCAGACTCAGCATGTTCTCTTTGCCGGGCTGGCCGAGGTCGATTCGTACGGTCAACGGGGCGATGGCCTTCACGGTGGTGCCTTTATAAAACAGGCGAAACTGTGGCACCCCTTCGGTCATAAACTTGTTGAAGGTAAATGCAACATCGCGGGCGGTGATTGGCGTGCCGTCATGGAAGCGGGCGTGCGGGTTGAGAGCGATCTCCATCCAGGAATAGTCCTCGGCATAGCGCGCCCGCTCGGCAATCAGCGGGTAGTAGCTGCCGGGCTCATCATCCGAGGTGGTGAACAGGGTATCGTAGAGCGCCTCAGTGCGCACGGCGGGATTGCCGCGCAATGCGTAGCGGTTGAAGTTATCAAAGGTGCCGATCGCCGCCAGGGTGAGGGTGCCGCCTTTCGGCGCCTCAGGATTGACATAATCAAAATGGCTGAAGCTGGCGGCGTATTTGGGTTCACCGATAATCGCAAAGGCGACGCTTTCTTTTATTGTTTGCGCCTTAGCGCTAAGGCTAAACAGAGCAAGCAGAATTAAAAAGAGGCGCGCATACATAGGCGGCAGAATACCTTGTCACGGTCGGCCCCCATAGCCGACCTCTGTTCCCGCATCATATGTGAGACTTAGCGCGTTGTGAAATAATTCGCAGGTTCATCATGCGCGGCGACCAGCGCCTCCAGCGATAGCGGACGGCTTATCCAGTACCCTTGCAGGAAATTGACACCCTGGGCACGAAGCCACTCCGCCTGTTCCTGGGTCTCCACTCCTTCAGCGACGGTCATTAATTTCAGCCGGCGGCTGAGGGTCAGTACCGCATCCAGCACCGGCGAGGTCACGGTTTCGGTGCCAATCGCCTGCACAAAGCCGCGATCGATCTTCAGATAATCGAAGTTATAGCGTTCGAGATAAATCAGCGCGCTATGCCCGGTACCAAAATCATCTATCGCGATTTCAAAACCTTGCTGGTGGAGCCAGGCGAAGTTAGCGATCGATTTTTCTTTATCAATCATCGCCCGCTCGGTCACCTCCAGCACCACGTGAAAATGGTCGGCGGGCAGCGCGGCGGCAAAGCGCAGCATATCGTCGCGGAAGCTGTCAGCCTGCAGATGGGCAGGGGAAATATTCAGCCCCAGCTTGACGCCGCGCGGCAGGATCCGTTTAAGCACTTGACCATCGCTGGCGATCAGCGCCAGCAGGTGATGGGTCAGCGGAACGATCATCTGCTGGGTTTCCGCCAGATTAATAAAGACGTCGGGCGGGATTTCACCCACCACCGGATGGCGCCAGCGCATAAGCACCTCCACGCCGCTGATACGCAGGGTCTGGGCATTCACGACCGGCTGATAGACGACGTAGAACTGGTTATTTTTGATCCCCAGCAGTATCGATTTTCGCGGATCGGATTTGATCGTCAGCACGTAATAACAGAGCAACCCCGCCAGCAGGCCGCACACTACCCCGAGCAACAGGGCAAACTGTGTATTTTCCGCCAGCCAGCTGTTGGCATACAGGTAGACCTTCAGCGGTAAACCGTCGATCTGTAACTGGCGGATCGGTTCGTTATGCAGGGTTTGCGGATCCACCAGCCGATTACTGAAGGTGGAGATGGCGGTATGGCCGATGGCCAGCGCAATACCGCTGAAATCATTTTGTCGTGCGGAATAGAGGATATACGGCGTGAGATTGGCGTTGATCGATACGAAAATGCCGCTGTTTGCATCATCGGGTTTGCTGACCCATAACGCCAGCGCTGCGCTTTTCGGCATCATCGGCGTACCCGGCAAAATCGCCATATCAACGGGTTTGCGAATATCGATCGCCGGGATAAGCTGAGTAAGGGGCGTATTCATGGCCCCTGTCGCCGAGGAGCAAAAGACGACGCCATTTTTAACCAGCAGAAACGCGCGAACGTTGGGGCTGAAAGCGGCATGGGAGGTGAGTCCGGAGTCGATATTCTCGCAGGGCTGATCCACCAGCGGCTGCAGGCCATCAATGGTCTCACGGAGATCGTGAAAATAGCTTTTAAGATAAGTGTCAACGTTGTTGATAATGGCGTCGAAACGCTCTGCCCGGTTATGGTAAATCACCATAAACTGAATGCAGCCGGCCAGCAGCGCGACGATAATCCCCACGCACAGGCTGGTTAACCAGATTTTACGCTGGGGTGAAAAGTAGCGAGTAAGCATAGCTATAGTCTTTCCGTGTTATTGAATCGCATCAACGGTTTGTCGGTCGTCGTTTTTCTCATTCCCACTTAAAAGACATAGCTTATTTTGCGGCGTTCAGAATCAGGTGGCAAAAAAAAACACTGCCGTGGCAGTGTTTTTTTATCCCGCCTCCAGCCAAGGGATAACCGGCGGCGGTAAGGACAGTTTACGAGCGGCTCAGAACTCGACGCGCTTCGTTGTAGCGCTTTTTCCAGTACGGTTCATCCATGCTGGAGATGGTCACCCCGCTGCTGGTGGAGGCGTGAACGAACTGGTTGTTGCCGAGATAGATCCCGACGTGGCGGCCGGTAGAGCCGGCGCGGAACAGAACCAGATCGCCAGTACGCAGCTGGGTACGGGAAATCGATTTTCCGGTTTCCTGCTGTTCAGAGGTTGAACGCGGCAGTTCCAGACCAAATTGTTCGCGGAAGGTGCGCTGCACAAACGCTGAGCAGTCGATACCTTTACGGGTGCTGCCGCCGAGGCGGTAACGCACGCCTTTCCAGCTGGCATACTGATCCATTAAACGGGACTTCACGTCCAGGTTACGGACCATCGTTTCAAATTCATCCTGAGAGGCTTGCAGTGATGATAAATCGCCACTACCCACAGCATGCGTCTCAGAATGCATATTCCTGGCGGTACTTGTTGAACTACACGCGGAAAGCAGAACCGCTACTGCAATCGCGGGGGCTACCCGCAAGATGTATCTCAAAATCGGCTGAGATTTGACCATGCTGTTTATTTTCCCTTGTTGTCCTTAACGACAATGTCGTTATAAAAAATGCCAAACGTGTTAGAGCCTAAATACCCATCCGCAATGAGACAATTCCTTAAGCTTAAATTTGTGCAGTCACGCACAAATTTATTCATGCCCTGAATTAATGTTGCGGAAAAGGCAAAACGAGAACGAGATTACCCTATCAAACGCCGCATGGCGAGCGGTTTTGCGCGATTTCTTATAAGTATTTTGGTGACAAAAAGTGAATCATCGGGAAAGGACAAAATAGCGCCAGTATCGGGTAAAAAACAGACAATTCCTTCATTTGTCACGGGATTAATGTGACAAGAAGATGAACATCATGTTGAAAAAAAGCGCAATTGAAAAAGGGGACCCAAAAGGTCCCCTTATAGATAATGACGCCAGACGGCGACCACGACATTATTTGGCCGATATTCCGCCGGGCAGAGAACGGTCGAAAAGGGCGATCAATTTATCGCTCAGCGGTGTCATCAATACCCACGGCGCGCCAATCAGCACGGCGGTCAGGGAGCCGACGGCAATATCGCTGAACCAGTGAGCGCCAATCATGACGCGCGGGAAAGCAAAGACCACAAATATCACCAGCGCCACGGTTAGCGCGCGGCGGCCGAAATAGCGCCACATAAAGCTCGCGAAGATCAGCAGCATCATCCCATGATCGCCAGGGAAGCTGTCCTTGGAGGCGTCTTTGGTGGGGAAGTTAACGACATCGCTGACGCGGGTGACATCGTGGAAAAACAGCGACGGGCTGGCGCGCTGTACCGGCATCAGGTGCTGCGCCAGCTGGTTAATGATCACCGCGGCCAGCAGCATCACCAGGCCCATGATGGCAATCTGGCGACGGCCTGCTGGCGGCGCTTTAAGCCAGTAGCGGAGCATCAGGCAGCCCATCGCCAGCAGCGAACAGGCGTCGAAGGCGCGATTGTTGATGATCGCCAGCAGCCAGGCATAGGCGTGGCTGACGCTGACGCCATGGTTAAAGAAATGGAAGATCGCGGAGTCGACCGGCGACCAGGCGCCGTGGTTGACCGGCAGATACCAGGAGCAAAATAGCGCCACACCCGCGATGTTAAGCAGCAGAATTAAAGGAATTCGGTTTTTCATCATAGCCATTGCGATTTTGTGACAGTCGGCGGCAACCTTAGCCGCCTCAACTTAAACGAAGCCTCAACAGTGAGGTCTGGAGCGCGTTCCAGTCGGCTTCGTTCGCCGAGATAAGCTCGATTCGGCTATCGGGTGGGGGGACGCTCAGAGTCTCGATATGCCAATCCTCGCCCTGGCGGTTGATCCTCACGGCCCCTTCGGCAATGCGCATCACGCCTTTGACGCGCGCCACGGGCGCCAGCCGTGCCCATTCGAGCAGGCCGATGGTCTCAAAGACCGTTTCCGCGTCGAAAATCCAGCCGCAGGCCTGATAGCCCTGGCCGTTGTTGAGGTGGCGGCGCCAGCGCTGGTGCTCGGGCAGGCTGAGTGCGGCGAGACCGCTGGTCGGGCGAGAGTGGTGAACATGCTCCGCGCTCGCCGGCAACGGGGCGGTGTTGCGGCGCGGCTCATCGAGCAGGGCGAGGTCGATATTACCCTGGGTTGTCGACACCTTGCGACGATCGCCGCCCCAGCGCTGCCACCAGTCGGCCAAGGCGTGGGCGCTTTCGGGCGTTTCTCGATCGTTTTTATTGGCCACAATGATGTCCGCCGCGGCCAGCTGATCGCGGAAATTGTCGTTATTAACGACTTTTCCATCCAGCAGCTGACGGGGATCGAGGATGCACACCGTAGCGCGCAGATCGATCCAGGGTTCATACACCGCTGCGGTGAGGATATCGAGGATCTGCTTCGGGTGGCCAAGGCCGGTGGGTTCGATCAGCAAGCGATCGGGTTTACCCTGGCGCAGCAGGGTATTCAGTCCAACCTGCATCGGCAGGCCGTTAACGCAGCACATGCAGCCGCCGGGGATCTCTTTGAGCAGGGCGCCGCTGTCGGCCAGCAGCGCGCCGTCTATCCCGACTTCGCCAAACTCATTCACCAGTACGGCCCATTTTTCATCCGCAGGCTTCTGCGCCAGCAGATGAAGAATTGAGGTCGTCTTACCGCTGCCGAGAAAGCCGGTGATCAAATTGGTTCTGGTCACTCTTTTCTCCAGGATAAATGTAATGTTGTAACAGTTACGCCTATCCTGACGAAAAAAGGGGGAAAAGAGAAGTCCTGAGGCGGACAGAAGAAGATTCTGTCCGCATAAGCGCAAATATTGTTAAGAATTTAGCGCGCGGGCCACGGCCTCGCGGGCACCGTGCGTCGCCAGTTGCTGCCAGGCGGCGCGGATCCCGGCGACAAACTGCGCGTTGTGCGGCAGGTCGCGGCCAAATATTTCCTCCAGACCCAGTAGCGCATCGACGCGCTGCTGCTCATCGCTCTGCGCCACCCGCTGCTGGATCTTGTCGACCAGCGGATCGCGCACGTCGATCGTCTGACCCGCGTCGTCCGTACCACTGACGTAGCGCATCCAGCCGGCAACGCCGAGGGCCAGCAGCGGCCA
>OGPE01002406.1_pt1 | contig 10616 bp, 20 predicted proteins | sample 1552881 | NCBI WGS metagenome assembly OGPE01 (sample SAMEA2580236, study PRJEB22360) | human gut metagenome | biome: human gut; feature: human-associated habitat; material: faeces | place: Denmark | collected 2008/2010 | reverse complement strand
AATGCTGTTCATTGGTTATACCTCCCAAGTTCCCGATAGTCTAAGATTTCTGTGATTTTTTTGGTTCTGCGGCAGTACGCACATACCCCGCATCTGTGTGGTGGAATTTGCCCCGCCCACACGGCTTGTATGTGCGGCGTGATTTCCTCCACAAACCGCAGCTTTTCGTCCAGCACTTCCGCTGGGATTCCCGCCAGTGCAATATCCGGCGGGTCCTCTTTGGTCGCTACCGCCAAAAAGTACGGCAGTGTGTTGCCTGTGTTCTGCCGGACAATTTCCCGATAGATTGCCGCTTGTATATCGTACCCAAACGCTTCCACAAACGGCACTTTGCACGCCGTATAATCGCTCCAACGGTAGTTCATATCACGCATGCACTTCAAATCAACGATTGCTTTCCCCGCGTGGTAGCTGTCCATTTTGATTTTGTACGGTGCACCGGCAATTTCTCCGGTCATGATGACTTGTTTTTCACCGGACATGTACCGCATAAACATCTCATCTTCCTGCACCCGCTGAATGATTTTCTCGGCAGTCTGATAGTCAGCTTTTAAGCTGCCGTCTTTTTTAAAGATCTGCGGGTTCTCCGCCTGAAACTTGTTCAGTGTGCCTTCGAACCACGCGTCTACATAGCTGCCTGTCAGCATCGCCGTGGTTGGTGGCTCGCGGTCTGCATACATCGCCGCTGCTTCACAAGCCAGAAACGATTTCAGCTGACTGTAGGACAGATACGCTGCATCAGATTCGGTGCTGTAGTAGTTTTCTTCTGTCAGTTTCAAAGCACGTCCTCCACGGTTCTGGCTGCCGGTGCGTCATCATCTGCTTCTCCCTCGACACAGCAGCCCATGAGGACATCAGGGCAGTGTACGCGGGCAAAAAATGCCCCCGCACGGTAAGCAAGCATTTGCTCCGGCATGTTACGCCACTTTGGATTGCTGATCCAGCCTTCCGCTTTCGCCATAGCGATTGTGACTTCCGTACCCTGCAGCGTGTTGTTGCCGCTTTTGGCTTGGATATAGCAGCCGCGGCTGTCTGTTCCGCGTGTGCCAGTGTACACCACCTGTACATCGCTGTACCGCTGCCGGATAAACGCCATACACGCTTGTCCACTCCATGACGGCTTGCCCTTGACCACATACAACTGCTGCATGACCATGAGTGGAGATACCCCCATACGTGCTGCCATATCCACAGCAATCGCACAATCGTTCGGCTTGCCAGCATACGCAGCAGGTACTACACCACTTCCGGCGTATACCTTGCCGATCTTGTATGCTTCTGCAAAGTCTGTCAGCTCGTTCCGGTGCTCCACTGGTACAGTAAGTACACTCTGCTGTACTTCTGCCACTTCATTTTTGGTCGGTTCCATGTTCCTGCTCCTCCTTTTTTGTTTCCACGATCAGCATTCCGGCGTGATCTGCACAGTGCAGATTTCCGTCCAGACCTAGATACAACGGCACATTTGCGATGCCGCAGTTCACGCAGCATTCCTTTTCACTCATGTCGAAGCTTCACCTCTTTTCCACACAAGCATTTCTTTCAGGCAGTCTTCACACACCCACGCTTCTTCCGCCTTATACGGTGCACGACACAACTCGTCAGCTTCTTCGCCGCACGAATCGCACACCAGCACTTCCCGTTCCTCGTCGTGCTGGTGATACGGGCAGGCTTGCCCCATGCAGCCCATTTCCGGCGGGCAGCCTACGCAGTCGTTGACGTGTTCGGTGATGGTTTTAACCAAAATCCTTCACCTCTTTTTTTACCAGATTCCGGATTTCTTGCAAGAGGCTTTTTACATCACATGAGACATGCTCAAATGTTTCGATTCCTCCGAATTCGATTGGAATCAGCTCTTTGTTGTAATATTTTCCTCTGAAGTTTTTGTAAGATGCACGGAACACGAAGTACTCCGTCGCTCTGTCTCCGACGTATCCCCATCCATCCGGATAGATTTGCAACTCAATTTCGGAAACGTGCGGCGAAACGGTAACAAACACCTGCATTTTGGTTTCCTGTGATTCGTTGATAATCATCGCCAGACGCACGATTTCCTGCACAGAATCAACGATTTCTTTCTTATCCACGCTTGCACACCTCCTCTGCTTCGGCATCTTCTTTCGACTTTTGCTCTGCCGCTTTTTCCCACATGACCTCGTTCTCGTATCCGAAAAAAATGTCCCGCATCATCTGAAACCAATTTTCGTCGGACACAACATCATCTCTGCGAATGCTCAGTGCCTGCATCTTCTTCACTTCACTGTTTTTCATCTTGACTTTTCCTTTCTGCTGTGGTATAATATACCTGTTGATTTTTTTGTTTTTATGCTTTGTTTCCGTGCTGGTTGCCGCCAGTGCGGAATTTTTTTGCCATGTACATGCCGTAAGACAAGCCGGCAGCATCAGCACTTCTGATGCTATCCGCAAGCCGTTCTGCTGCTTCTTTGGCATCACTCTGGCATGCTTGCTTCTTTTTCTTTGCGTCTTTTGCCTCGCTACTATACCACCGGCTTCGGTACTTTGCTTCCAGCTCTCTGTGCCTTTTCCGTGCATAGGCTTTCTGACACGCAGCACACCGCACTTGGGCACTGCTGTTTTTGATATATACAGTGCCACAGTCTTGGCATATCGCTTCTTTTGGTCGGTTTCGCATAGTCACACCTCCTCATCAAAAAGGCACAGCTGCTGCGGCAGCGACTGGATTTGCGAAAAGTCCCTGATGTTCATAGCAACCTCCCCCTTTCACTGTGTTTTCGTCACACTTCGCCTTGACGGCATTCATCGCCACTCTGGCACGCAGCTCCTTGCTGGTTTCGCCGAGGACTTCTGGGATACCGCCGCCAGCGTACAGATATGCCAGCATCGGCTTGTCTGCCTTACTCATCGGCAAGGACAGCAGATACTTTATCACGCCGTTGTACTCCTCAGCGTTCATCGTAAGTGTCATCAGCTTTTCTCCTCGTCCTGCATTTCGTCTGCCAGCTTCAAAACCATTGTGGCAAAGCTGTGTAGTGTCTTCTGCGTGTCCTCGTTTCTATTTTCAGCGACAGTCGTTGCAACACATTTTACAGTAACGAGAAGGCACGCGAGCATTTCGCCAACAGTCGGCTTTTCTGCGACGATCTTCACACTCAGTTGATCTGCGGCCTTGTCGACGTCAATGTGGATCTCAATGTGTTTCTTCTGGGTTTCCATGATGATACTTCCTTTCAGGTTTTTGATATGTATACTTCTGCCAGCTGGTGCAAACCATATTCCGGCTGCGTTCCAAGCACCGGCAGAAGTACCGGCAATTCCGGCAGCACGCCGGCTCTTTCTGTTGCGTGGGGCTTGTCCTTTCTGCCGCTTTCGCGGCGGGTGATTATTCGATTTCGGTTTCTGCATTATCTTCGCCGGATTTCCACGGGTGCTCCCGTGCCCAGTCCATGGCGTCAATGACCTGTTTCCGCTCCTCCGGGTGGTTGTAAATGTACTCTGCAATGACCCTTGCGATACGCTTAGACCACACATTGTCCCAAAGGTCCTGCTTTTCCTGTTTGGTCAGGCTGTCCCACGGGACGATCTCGCCGGTTTCTTCTCGAATCAGTTTGCTTGTACTCATGCTGCACGCTCCTTTCTGTACAGTTTATGCGAGTGCCGGCTTGTCTGTTGTCACGCTCCGACCATCAGCAGCCGGAACGTTTCCCTGCCCTTGGGTGTGACAAGGTCCTGTGTGCCTTTCCACTGGGTTTTCTCGTTCATGCACTCTTTTCGCTCGAACAAGCCGTCTGCGAGGGGCTTTGCGTAGGCGGTCAGCTTGCCTTTCTTGTCGCGGTACATGTACTTCTTTTCCAGCAGGAACGTCACGAACTGGTTCTGCTTCACGCCCAGTTCTCCGGCGGTTTCCCGAATGCCGGTCAGCAGATTCCGGTCAACCAGTTCGTCAAAGTATTCCGCTTTCGGCTTCATGATCTGGTTTTCCACTGTCAGTGTGGAAACCGTGATCTGCATCTCTTTCAGCTTGGCGTTGGACAGCTGCAAGGCTCTTGCCATGATCGCATCAGGGCTGTTCCACTGTTCTTCCACGGCAATGAAGTACTGCCGCATCTGCTTGCCCTTGTCCGTCCGCTGGAGCATACAGAGTTCCTTTGCCATGGGGATTGTCAGCTGGTGGTCGGTTCTGGGCTTGCCTGCCTTGCCGTCAGACCTATCGCTCAAAAATGAGCAATAGTCCTTTCCCTCTGAAAAGCCGTACTCGCACATTCTCGGAAACCAGTCCTTGTAAGCAGTCTTGACTTCCAGTGCCTCATACAGTTCCCGTCCCGATACCGTCGGGCGGTCTGCGTTGTCGTAGTGGATCTGAATCAGGTCTTTCATGTTTCATCTTCCTTTCTGTTCACGCTCTGCTGTGCTCCTGCACATCGTCCTTGTTCTGCACCCGAAACTGCTGCCCCTCGACTTCCTCTCTGGCAAGCTTATAGCCGTCGAGAACGCCGGACAGATAACTGAACCGTTCCAGCGGTGCGACCACGTCCAGTGCTGCGTGGATCAGCTGCTGTGCTACTCTGGTTGCTGTCATAAGTATCACCTCACTTTTTTGAAACTGTGGAGCGTCCGGGAGTTGCACCCGAATCGTACTCGTCGCTCCGTCTGCGGCGGGTGTACCAGTCCGCCGCATGGAAATGAAAGGAGGTATTCGCCACAATGGCGATTGAAGATGTTGGTAAGCGGTTTTGCGTCATGCTCAGGACGTGGAAACGCGGCTTCATTACAATTTGATTACATTTTTGTCGAATCCTGTCGAATGCTTGCATTTCACAAATGAATATGGTATAATGAAAATATCAATTTTTTAGGAGGATGTACCACTATGAAATGTCCGTCATGCGGCAGTGAAAACGCTGCCGGAACAAAATTCTGTAGCCTGTGCGGCACAAAGCTTCCGTTGGACGGTGCTGAACAGCCGACCACCGAACAGTCTGCACAGCAGCCCGTTCCGCCAACCCCGCAGCAGCCCAACAACACATATCAGAATGCTGCACCGCAGTACCAACAGTACCAGCAGTATCCGCAGCCGCCGAAGAAAGAACCGCTTAGCAAGCAAACTTGGTTTGTTGTGCTGATGCTCATTCTGGTGTGGCCCGTTGGTCTGATACTGATGTGGTGCAATAAGAAAGAATGGAAGCTGCCTGTAAAAATCATCATCACTGCTTTTTTTGCCTTGATGCTTATCATCGGTGTCGCATCTGGCAGCGGTTCTTCTGACGATTCCAGTTCTTTCCCTGTTGTGACTACGACAGCAACCACAACGGAAGAAGCAACGGAAACGGAAGAAGCCACTACTGCACAAGCTGAAGATGCAACAGATGCACCGACGGAAGCACCGACAGAAGCGGCTGCTACGGTTGACATTACCAAAGAGGGCACATACAAGGTCGGCGTGGATATTGCCGCCGGAGAATACTGCATCTTTGCAATGGATTCCAATTTTGGCGGATACTACAGTGTAAACGCTGATAGTGTCGGCGACAGCATCATTGGAAACGAAAACTTCGATTACAACGCCTTTGTCACTGTATCTGACGGACAGTATCTTGAACTGAACCGTGCTATGGCAATTCCGGCAGAACAAATTGCCGGCAGCCCATATGCCATTATGACAGACGGTGAGGGCGAATTCCGCATCGGTATCGACCTTCCGGCAGGAGAATACAAGCTGGAATCTACAGACGAGATCGACGGCTACTACTGCGTATATGACAGCAGTGCACCGGACGCTCCAATTGTCACCAATGAAAATTTCAGCGGACAGTCCTATGTTACCGTTTCTGACGGACAATACCTGCTGCTGTCCAGATGCAAAATTGCAAACTAAGCACATTTCTCTCTGCTTTCCCAAAAGCCTGCCGCTTTGCGGTGGGCTTTTTTGCTGCCTTGTCCGCAATGACCTCAAATGATTCTTCGTGACGGAAGATATAGCAAAACCTCGAAGTCTGTGGCAGGCAGTGCACTTTCTCAATTTGCCGTTTTTGTTTCGCACGGAGCTTTTGTTGTCGCTCGAAATGCGTTTCTACCGGTTTTTTCAAACACTACAGCCTTGCACTGCTTAATTGCTTCCCGCTGATTGTTTGCCATAACAGACATGTGGTTCAGTTCCTCTTTGCCGTTCCGCTTTATCACATAAAATACCTGATAACTTTTTTTCATGTCATTCACCCCCTCAGTATCATTTTCCCTTGCTATAATTCAGTCGCAATTATAGGATTTGCATTCTCATCGGTTACGGCAAATTCTTTCTTTGTTGTAAGAAAGCAGCCGTTCGGCATCTGACAATTTCCTTTTTGGCACTCTGTATTTTTCTGTGGATCACACAGATACAGAGTGCTTTTTTCATCGTTTTTCACTGCTTTTCACCTCCTCGGTGTTGAAACAACACTTCGATCGGCGTTTCCGGAAACCACGTTTTCTGAATGAAGATTGCCTGCTCCACAGTGAATGAACGTTTTCCGCACGTTTTGTGCCAGAGTGTTCCCTCATCTACGCCGAGTACCTGTGCCATTGTCTTTTTCTTAACGCCTTTGCGTTTGATCTCGTATTCGAGAAACGGGTAATTGTAATCCTTTTGTTTCATTTGTTTCCTTTCTGTCTGATTTGCACTTGACTTTTGTAATATTTCATGCTACAATTAGAAATAGAAAGGAGGTGATAAAAATGAATCAAAGAGAAATTGCATTGCATTCCATGTGCAAAATTGCTGAAGGCAAATACAGAATAGCACTTGTAACTAGTTGTGGTAGAATAACCGGAACTGTTGCATCAGTCAATGATGAATCTGCTACTCTGTCTGGATTGTGTGAAGCGTTAGAAGAAGATGGTGCTGTAAGAGAATACGTACTTTTGAAGGACGTTACCATTCAGTATAGTGAGCATTTCACAGACAAATTTGATCAACTACTTGTCTTCTTTAGTGAGGTGATTGCGGCAAGCTTCGTAGATAGCTCCAGCGGTCAACCCGGGTGGATTCTTTGATACATTAGTCACCACAATTTGTCGGTTTTGTAATTCCAGTACAAGACCGGCAATTTCTTTTTCTGTGCCTTTTATTGTGATTTCCACACCTTTTCACCCCCTTCTGTTTGATTTTCCCCTAGGCGGGAAACAAGATTTTCTTGCATTCACACATTTTCGTGTGCTGCAATTATATATTATCACACTTTTCTGTGCTTGTCAATAGAATTTGAAGCACATTTTTGTGTTTCTCTGTATTGCACATATTTGTGTTTGTGAGTTTGTTTATAAAGCACAAAAAAGTACCATTTCAAGAAAATAACACTTTTTTGTGTTGACATAAACGAGAAAAGGCTGTATAATATAAGCAAGTCCAAGGAGGTGAAAAAAATGGAAACAAAAGACATATTAAAGCAACTTCGTGAAAAAAACAATTATAGTATAAAAGACGTTGCGAATGGAACGAAGATGCAGTATACAATGTGCAGGGAGTATGAGTCAGGCGATAGAAGATTAGGAATGTCGGCAGCTATTAAGTTCGCCGACTTCTACAACGTATCAATCGACTATCTTTTAGGCAGACCAGATGCCAAAGAGCCGGCCGATCCGATCGACAAGCTGATGACGGTGGACGAAATGGAAAAGGACCTGCTCCGAGAGTGGCTAAGTCTGGACGAAGCTTCCCGAAAGTCGTTCTTGGACGTACTGCGGAAGATCGTTGCCGCCGACCAGAAACGGCAGACTGCCGCATCAAAGCGTGCTGCCTATCTGCTCCACCGCCTGAGCCGCCACAAAGTTTCTGCCGGTCTGGGTTACAACCTGGACGACGATGATAACTGGCAGGAGGCAGAGGTTGTGGAAACCGCCGCCGTACATCAGGCGGACTTTGCCGTGGAAGTAGACGGGGACAGCATGGAGCCGGACTATCTCAGCGGTGACATTCTGCTGGTGCAGTCTACCCCGACGATTGAAGTGGGCGAAGTGGGCGTGTTTACGCTGAACGGTGACGGCTACGTCAAGGAACTGGGCGAAGGCGAACTGCTCTCCCGCAATCCGGAGTATGATCCCATACCGATCCACGAAAGCGACAGCCTGCAATGCTGGGGACGTGTCATCGGGAAGACGGAACTGGTGTGATATAGAAACAACGCCCTACCGAAACCGGCAGGGCATCGCTATAGAAAGGAGTGTCCCATGAAAATCGCAGCGGCGTACATTCGTGTATCCACCGACGACCAGATCGAATACTCCCCCGACAGCCAGCGGAAAGCCATTCTGGACTACGCCAAACGCAACGACTACATCGTGCCGCAGGAGTACATCTTCGTGGACGAGGGCATCAGCGGCAGAAGCACCAAACGCCCCGCGTTCCAGCAGATGATCGGCACGGCAAAGCAGAAGAGCCACCCCTTCGATGCGATACTGGTGTGGAAGTTCTCCCGTTTCGCACGAAATCGGGAGGACAGCGTGGTCTACAAGTCCATGCTCCGGAAACAGTGCAGCGTGGAAGTAGTGTCTATCTCCGAGCAGATCGGAGAAGATAAAACGTCTATCCTGATCGAAGCCCTGCTGGAAGCTATGGACGAGTACTACAGTATCAATCTGTCGGAAGAAGTCGTCCGCGGCATGTCGGAAAAGGCACGGCGTGGCGGTACGCTTGGACGTGCTCCGTTTGGGTATACGGCGAAAAACGGTGAACTGCTGCCCAATGACGATGCAAAGACAGTACAGTGGATCTTCAATGCTTTTTTAAACGGCACAGGAATGCGGACTATCGCCACCCAGCTGAACAGCAGCGGCATACGCACCGCATACGGAAAGCCTTGGGAGAACCGTACAGTGGAATATGTGCTGCGGAATATCACCTATGCAGGGCACCAGCACTGGACTCCCGGAGGGACAAAAGACATGAAACACGCCGAAAAAATCAAAGGGAATACCATTGTCAAAAACAACGCCCATACCGCGATTGTATCCGAAGAGCAATTCGCCGCGGTACAAGAGAAGATCGCGGAGAACAAACGTAAGTACAAGAAGCACGAGCAGCCGGAAGTGGGTATCCCGTTTCTGGGGAAAGGGCTGCTGCGATGCAGCGACTGCGGCGGGGCACTGTGTATGCTTGGCCGTGGCAACGGGATCCAGTGCCACAACTACGCTCACGGGAAGTGCAATGTATCTCACTATATCAAGCTGGAATATATTGACAAGATGATCGTTGACAAGATCAAAAGCGATGTGGAAGCACAGAATTTCCGCACCATACTGATTCCGGAAAACGCTGCGGAAAGTCAGGAGATGCAGGACAACAAGAGAGCGTTGGAGCGTGCCAGAAAGAAACTTGCCCGTGTCAAAGAGGCGTATGAAAACGGCATTGACACGATAGAGGAGTACAGGCAGAACAAAGCCAGAATCCAAAGGGAAATCGAAGAACTGGAAGCGAAGCCTGCTCCGCCGAAAGAAACCCAAGAATCTGCGGCAGAAAAGCTGCGGCAGCGTATCCTGTCAAACGTTACACTTCTGGAATCCGATGCACCGGCAGGGCTGAAAAACGACATGCTCCACACGTTTGTCAGCAGGATCGTATTTGACCGCAAAAACACGCGGTTGGAAGTGGAGTATCACGGGTGATTTCTTATGCGTTTCGATTGTCAGCTTTTGCAATTTGGCGGCCCAGACGGAGAGTTGGCCGCTTCGCTACGGTATATGCACCAGCGATACACGGCAAAACCTGACAAAGTAAAAGGAGTTTTGACGGATATTGCCACAGAAGAACTAGCCCATGTCGAAATGATTTCCGCGATCCTGTACCAGCTGACTGACGGGCTGACACCGGAACAGATCAAGGAAGCCGGATTCGACGCGTACTTCGTAGACCACACCCTCGGACTGTACCCCCAGAGTGCCGCCGGCGTACCATTCACGGCTGCCTATTTCCAGTCCAAGGGGGATCCGATCACCGACCTGACCGAGGATATGGCGGCAGAGCAAAAGGCACGGAGCACCTACGACAACATTCTCCGGGTAGTCCGTGATATTCCGGAAATTGCTGATCCTATCAGATTTCTGCGTTCAAGAGAAATCGTTCACTTCCAGCGCTTTGGAGAAGCTCTTCGCAGTGTTCAGGAAAATCTGGATGCCAAAAATTTCTACGCATTTAATCCAGCCTTTGACAATCCATGTAAAGCTTCCTGCAAAAATTCCTGATATGAGTAAACAGCTCCCCATTTTTATATGGAGAGCTGTTTTTCCTCAATTATTCAATTACATATGCATTTACGATCTCTCCATAATACGCCACATGGATATCCTGGGATCCATCTGCATTCTGTGGATAAAATTTTTCCTGATCTTCTTCTGTGATCGCATGAATGTCCTGTGTCTGTTTATAAATCACCTTACACTCCAGAGTCAGTGGAAGTTCTCTGATTCCCGGTACCGAAATTGTTTCCGGTTCTTCATAAGTAAGGCCGAGTTCTTTTGCCTTATCCACATCTCTTCCTGATTTTGAGCCACAGTATGCAAGGATTTTCTTTGCACTTTCATCAAGTGGAATGTTTACTGTAAACTCACCATTTTTATCGATAAGGGTCTTGGTAAAACGGCTTTCTCGTATAAAAGTTACAAAAACAGGT
>OGPE01002404.1_pt1 | contig 10624 bp, 8 predicted proteins | sample 1552881 | NCBI WGS metagenome assembly OGPE01 (sample SAMEA2580236, study PRJEB22360) | human gut metagenome | biome: human gut; feature: human-associated habitat; material: faeces | place: Denmark | collected 2008/2010 | reverse complement strand
TATGAACGTGCCGCCTTGTATGGTGAAACGCTGGAAATCATGGATTATAGTCCTGAAATAGATACGAATCTGAAAATTATATGTTTTCCTACATTTCCGGGACACTGTGGATGCATTTTGTTTAATGCAGACAAAATGAAATCTATAAGTGAAGAAAATCATCTGGTCAGATTGGTTGAAGTTTCCATGAAAAATAATTCCTCCAAATAACAAATGTCGTTTTACCGCTTATCATGTTGATTTACCGCAATAAAAATGTTATTTCGCTATAATTCGATTGTTCCCCTGATATATTCATGCTATATTTTTATTAGATATTATTTTTTGCAATCAATTAAGATTTACAGCAGAAAATATCTGAATTTTTTGCAGAACAAGGGGGGAAACATATCATGAAAAGAAAAAAAGTAATTACTATGATTGCCGCTGCATTGGCATTTACCATGACTGTCTGTGGCAGTTCAACCGCAATTGCAGCATCAGAATTAACAGCGGAAAGCAAACCGGCTACCCAGTATACGATTGATGCAAATCAGGAAGTTTATGCATTGCTGGATTTTGAAGATACTGCGGAGTTTGAGAATGCGACCAAAGGTCTGCTTGCTTCTCCGGATACAGCGAATCCCAGCCTTTGGAGAGATACACAGCTGAATCATATTTATGGCCTTTTTGAAGTGACTGATGGAATTTATCAGGTGCGTGACGGAAACGCATGGGCAGAGTATATCATGGAATCTCTGGCTCTTTATGGTGATAAGGCAGATGTAGTATTCCAGTCCCATAACTGGTCACATTGGGGAAATGATACCATTCAGGAATATATGACCAATACTGCAGCTGTATATAAGTTTATTAACGACCAGACATTGCTTTATATTAATGAAGGTTATACGGAAACAGAGATTGCCAATATGATCCAGCTTCCAAAGGAACTGGAGAAAGTCTGGTATACCCGTCAGTATTACGGTACAGTTTCTCATAATTCGAAGGCAGTATATGAGAAATATATGGGCTGGTATGACGCTAATCCTGTCCATCTTGCTGAACTTACACCATCGGATTATGCCCAAAAGCTGGTAGAATATTTCGGTGACACAGATGCGGTTCTTGAAAAAGCAAAAGAAGATTTTGCAAAGGGAGAATATCAGTGGGTAGCCCAGATTACCAATACGCTGGTTTTTGCTGATCCGGAAAATACGGATGCACGTTATCTGTGCGCGGATGCATTGGAGCAATTGGGATATCAGGCAGAATCAGGTCCATGGCGCAGTGCTTACCTTTGTGCGGCACAGGAGCTGCGAAATGGTACAAATACCGATGATGCAACGCGAAGTAGCGGTAACGGTGATGTTTTCTCACATATGACACCGGATATGATTCTGGATTATCTGGGAATTCTTGTAGATACAACGAAGGTTCCGGATCTGACGTTTACAGCAAATCTTATATTGCCGGAAGGTAATTATGTACTCCGCGTGAAAAATGGCGTACTTCTTTATCAGAAAGATACGCAGGATGCGGATGCTGATGTGACATGGACTACCAAACGTGCCGGACTGCTGTCTATTATTCAGAAAAACGCGGAAAATGTTGCAGCTTTGATCCAGCAGGAGGGTGATGAGACCTGCCTGACACGATTGATGGATGCGGTTACTGTTACGTCAGAGTATAAATATTTTAATATTATTGAACCATAAAGTTTTGGAGCGGAAGCAGGAGGATATGAATATGAAAAGATTTGCAGCATCTGTTGACAGTGAGACAGATGAAAATATATGGGAGACAGTGGAAGATGCTTATGTTTATGCATTTCCGCTGGTGCTCATGGATGCAACTGAGACCTCGGCAACGAACACAGAGGAAGTTGTTACCAAAAAAGCACCTGTAAATCAGTTTATACACAGTGTTGCACTGGCAGATGCACAATTCAGGACTGTGGTGACTCCTAATGTGGATACGATCTATTCACAGGTCTGGTATGATCTGAGCGAGGAGCCGATGGTCTATGAACTTCCGGAAACAGATCGTTTTTGTAAGGTTCAGGTACTGGATGGATGGACAAATACTGCCGCGGTTCTTGATAAGGCTGGTGCATATGCAATTACTCTTTCTACGTGGGAAGGGAAACTGCCTGAGGGAGTTATCCGTATAGATGTTCCTACATCTATGGCATGGTCCATTACCAGAATCGTTTTATCAGGAGAAGAGGATCTTCCAAATGTGTATGCCATTCAAGGAAAAATGAAACTTATGCCGCTTTCTGATTATATATCCGGAGACACTTATGAACCTCCGAGGGGAAGCTACAGCGAAGAGAATGATTATATTCCTGTTGATAAGGTCCTTTCCATGGATCCGATCACATTTTTTAATAAGGCCAATGAGTTGATGGTAAAGAATTCTCCGACAGCTGCAGATAAGGAAATGCTTGAAAAAATAGCAGCTGTGAATATAGGTCCTGGTATGGAATTTGACATTTCTGTTCTTACCGGTGATGTTGCAGAAAACTGGAAGACAATGCTGACAGAAATTCAGCTAAAGCTTATCAAAGAGGGCCAGAAATTCTCAAAAAAGCTTGGTCAGTGGGACTATTTTGGTGAACCGATCGGAGATTTCAATACAGAATATGCTTATCGTGCACTGGTAGCTCTTGCAGGGCTTGGTGCCAATACAGTTGAAGTTGCGCTGTATCCAAAGATAGAGCAGGATGCGGATGGAAATACTCTCACAGGAGAAAAATCATATATTCTTCATTTCGAAAGCTATCCGCAGGTTCTTGAAGGGGGATTCTGGTCTGTGACTGCATATGGGGACGATGATTTTCTGATCGATAATCCTATTAATCGTTACTGCATAAATGACCGTTCCGGTTTACAGGCAAATGATGATGGTTCCGTTGATGTTATTCTGTCTGAAGATGCCCCACAGAACACCATAAACTGGCTTCCTGTGGGCGCTGGAGGTTTCCATCTGTTTATGCGTATCTATACGCCTGATATGGACGCCCTGGAAACGTGGATGGCACCGACCATTACAGAGATTTATCCATCACATGTGAACTAAATATTTTCACATTGTACAGAAAGAGGATTGATTCTTCTGAAAAGTGTGCTAGAATAAAGAAAAGACGAATATTAGATACCAGAGATTTGAGCAAGGTAGATGAAACGACAGGCAGTCGTTTTATTTGCCTTGCTTTTTTTGTGTGATAAAGGAGAGGAATGGATATGTTTGATGTTGTTATTATTGGTGCAGGAGTGACAGGCAGCGCGATTGCCAGAGAGGTTTCCAGATATAAGTTGAATACGTGTGTGATTGAAAAGGAAGAGGATGTCTGTAATGAGACATCCAAGGCAAATAGTGCGATTATCCATGCGGGATTTGATGCAGTTCCGGGAACGATGAAGGCAAAGTTAAATGTGATGGGAAATGCGATGATGGACAGAATCGCAGAAGAGCTTGACATTCCATTTAAGAGAAACGGCTCTTTGGTCGTATGTACGAAAGAGCAGGATTCGGAAGGACTTCAGGTTTTAATGGAGAGAGGTAAGAAAAATGGAGTTCCTGGACTTCAGATTTTAGACAGAGAGGCTCTGATCGAGAAAGAGCCGAACCTGGCAGATGATGTGACATGTGCACTGTGGGCTCCAACAGGAGGAATCGTTTGTCCATTCCATATGACAATGGGATATGCGGAAAATGCATACGAGAACGGTGTTCGTTTTTTCCTGAATACAAAAGTTGAAAAACTGGAAAAGACAGGAGAAGGATTTAGCGTTCAGGTTCATCACGCAGATACCGGTGTTGATGAGACAATCGAGACAAAACTTATTATTAATGCAGCAGGAGTTTATGCTGATGAGATCAATAATCAGCTTTCAGACAGAAAGCTTCATATCACAGCCCGTAAAGGGGAATACATGCTTTTGGATAAGACAGTTGGAGATTATGTGAAGAGTACAATCTTCCAGCTTCCGTCGAAAATGGGAAAGGGAGTACTGGTCACACCGACAGTTCACGGCAATCTGCTTGTAGGTCCTACAGCAGTAAATGTAGAAAATAAAGGTGCTGTAAACACGACAATGGATGGTCTGGATCAGATCGCAAGAGTTTCCTCTCATAGCGTTAAGAATGTTCCGCTTCGTCAGGTGATTACTTCTTTTGCAGGTCTTCGTGCACACGAGGATGGAGAGGACTTTGTAATTGGTGAATCAGCGGATGTAAAAGGACTGATCAATGCAGCAGGCATTGAATCTCCGGGACTTTCTTCAGCACCGGCAATCGGTGTTACGGTTGCAGAACTTGTAAGGGACCTTTTGAATGCAGAAGAAAAGTCTGATTTTAATCCGGTGAGACATGGAATTTTAGATCCGGATACGCTTTCTCTGGAAGAGAGAAATCAGCTGATCAAAGAAAACCCGGCTTATGGAAATATTATCTGCCGCTGTGAGATGATCACAGAAGGAGAAATCCTGGATGCAATTCACCGTCCACTCGGCGCACGTTCTCTGGATGGCGTGAAGCGCAGGACAAGAGCAGGCATGGGGCGTTGCCAGTCAGGATTCTGTTCCCCGAAGGTTATGGAGATTCTGGAAAGAGAAGTTCCGATGCCGGTTGATAAGATTGGCAAAAATGGCGTTGGATCGGAATTTATCGTAGGTGAAAATAAAGAACTGGAGGATGAGTAAAATGAAAACATATGATTTAATCATAATCGGCGGTGGTCCTGCAGGACTTGCGGCAGCAGTCGCAGCGAAAGATAGCGGAATAGATAATATATTGATTTTAGAAAGAGATAAAAGTCTCGGAGGCATTTTGCAGCAGTGTATTCATAATGGATTCGGTCTGCATACATTTAAAGAAGAACTGACAGGACCTGAGTATGCAGCACGTTTTATTGAGCAGGTAGAAGAACGTGGTATTGAATATAAATTAAATACAATGGTCATGGACATTTCTCCGGAAAAGGTAGTAACCGCCACAAACCGCGAGGATGGAATTCTGCTTCTTCAGGCAAAGGCAATTATCCTGGCGATGGGATGCAGAGAGCGTTCTAGAGGAGCACTGAATATTCCGGGGTATCGTCCGGCTGGAATTTATTCTGCCGGAACGGCACAGCATCTTGTAAATATGGAAGGGCTTATGCCGGGAAAAGAAGTTGTGATTCTTGGATCCGGAGATATCGGTCTGATCATGGCGAGACGTATGACACTTGAAGGGGCGAAGGTTAAGGTAGTTGCAGAGCTGATGCCTTATTCCGGTGGATTGAAGAGAAATATTGTACAGTGTCTGGATGACTTTGAGATTCCGCTGAAGCTGAGTCATACAGTGATCGATATAGAAGGAAAGCATCGTGTAGAAGCTGTTACGATCGCAGAAGTCGGACCGGACCGCAAGCCGATTCCAGGAACAGAGGAAAGATATACTTGTGATACTTTGCTTCTTTCCTGTGGACTCCTTCCGGAAAATGAGCTTTCAAAAAGCGCAGGAGTAGAACTTTCACAGGTTACTTCAGGTCCAGTTGTAAATGATTCACTGGAAACAAGTGTGGACGGCATCTTCGCATGTGGAAATGTATTACATGTGCATGATCTTGTGGATTTTGTATCTCAGGAGGCAGCGACAGCAGGAAAGAACGCAGCCATTTATATAAAGGCAGGAGAAAAGGACGTGCAGGCAGAAATGCTTCCGATTTCTCCGGAAGGCGGAGTGCGCTACACAGTACCATCCTTTGTAAGACCTTCTGAAATGGAAGAAAATCTGACAGTTCGTTTCCGTGTCGGAGATGTATATAAGAATAAGGCGATTGCAGTGTATTTTGACGATCGGCTGATTGGTAAGAAGAAACGTCAGGTAATGGCGCCGGGTGAGATGGAGCAGGTAATCCTGAAGAAAAAGAAACTGGAAGAATACCCGGAGACAAAGAAGATTACGATTCGGATCGAGGAGGCATAAGAAAATGAGTGAGAGAGAATTAATCTGTATCGGATGCCCGATGGGATGTCCGATCGTTGTAAAAATGGAAGACGGAAAAGTTGTATCCGTTACAGGAAATACTTGTCCACGTGGAGAGACGTATGCAAGAAAGGAAGTAACTGATCCAACGCGTATTGTAACGACTACAGTTCGTGTCGCAGACGGAAAAGTACCAATGATCAATGTGAAGACAGAGCATGACATTTCAAAAGATAAGATTTTTGACTGTATCGCAGCACTTCGCGGCGTAACGATCAAAGCTCCGGTTCACATTGGAGATATTGTGTTGGAAAATGTGGCAGGTACAGGTGTAAATATCGTAGCTGCCGGAAATGTGGATGCAATACACTAGACGATAGTGAAGGAGATATAGTATAATTTATGAAACAGATGCCAGATACAAGTACTGTTGTTCACAGTTTCTGTGTCTGGCATTCATTTGATCTTAGCTGAACAAAGGAGAATTGAAATGAATTATAAATTTCTGGATGCGTTGGAGGTATCCCCTGTGATTGCAGCGGTAAAAGATGATGAAGGAGTAGATGCCTGTCTGAAAAGTGAAAGCCAGGTTGTATTTATTTTATATGGAGACATCTGTACAATTCCGGAGATTGTTTCTAAAGTAAAAGCAGCAGGAAAACTGGCGGTAGTACATCTAGACTTGATCCATGGGCTGGCATCGAAGAACATTGCAGCAGATTTTATCAAAAAATATACAGAAGCGGATGGTGTAATTTCCACAAAACCGACGATCATTCATCGAGCGAAAGAACTTGGAATGCTCACGGTATTGCGCGTATTTTTGATTGATTCTATGGCTTATGAAAATGTGAAAACGCAGGTAACGGCAGCAAAGCCGGATGTGGTAGAGGTTCTTCCGGGAATGATGCCGAAGGTGATCGGAAATATCTGTAAAGATCTTCCGGTACCTGTGATCGCCGGAGGAATGATCCGGGAGAAGGAAGATGTAATGGCACTTCTTAAGGCAGGAGTAACCAGTGTATCGTCTACGAATCCGGAAATCTGGTTTGAATAAGCTTTTATTTTTTCATCTTCTTTAATTTCAGCCATCCGGCATGAAGCATGTATACAACTGCAGGAATTAAGGAGAGCAGTTGTGTGTATGTATAATCTGTTGCCAGAGATACAGGTGAAAGCACAACATGGAATGCAAGGAAGAGGAAAGCTCCGGCGGTAATCAGATTACAAAGGAGATACTTCCAGCCGAAGATTCCTAAAGCAGAGGCTGTCAGGAGTGCCACCAGCGATATCGTATCAAGTGAAACCGGCAAATGAATAAAATCATACTTTGCAGAAAAAAGTGTCAGGATCGCGTAAAGGAAAAGAAGCAGGTTCAATAATCCCATGATCTTGAACAATAAACTGTAAAAAGGTGTGACCGGGCAATCCGGCCACAATTCTACATCCAGTTTTTCAGCAAGTTCAATCGCGGAGCGGGTGAATGTTGTGTTTGTCATTACAATGACCTTGTCACAGTCATAAAAATTTGCACCGGCATAAGCTTCCTGGACTGCTTTGTTACCAACGGGATACGTGTAATACTTACACTGTATCCCATATTTTTTTCTGTGTTTATAGGCAATGATGTCAACGCCTTGATCCCCAGAACTTTTAGTAACTTCTATTTTTGAAAAATGTTTTCTTTTTAGTAGATAATGATGGAAAGTTTGCTGCATTTATGTTAAATGAGGAGGCTGATAAATTAATATCTCTAAAGTCAGATATTAATGCGTTGTTTAACTCTCCTGTTTTGGGGTATAACAGTAAGGATGATATTGTCTATCAATTCTGGGCTAATAGAGATAGTCATGAAGTTTATTATTTTGACCCTAAGACGGATTATGCACCAACTACAGCTATAAGTTCTATTTCATGGGATGATCCAAATTTTCCAAATATTGAAGGATTTGGAGTATGGGCAGCCAAGTGTAATTTTACAATGGGACCAGATGGAAAAATGTATTCAAGAATGTTAGGTGGAAATCTGGTACGGATTGATGTAGAGAATGCTAGAGGAGAGAATCTAACGAATGGGGATTTGGTTGGAACCAAGGATGGTAGTGCTTATGGACTTGTTTTCGATCCTCAAGATGAGAATGTTTTTTATTTCTCAAATAATGATAAGCATTGTATTTATAAATATGATTTACGTACTAAAGAATGTGCATGTTGGGCTGGTCAAGAAGGTAAAAGTGGATATTTGGATGGACCAATAGGACAAGCTATGTTTAATAAACCTGGACAGATGTGTGTCGATTCAGAAGGTAATATAATTTTGACTGATACCGAAAATCACTGTATTCGTAAGATAACAATGAGTACAGGTTATGTATCTACATTAGCAGGAAAACCCCAAAATTCAGGTTATGTAAATGGTAGTGCAGAAGATGCTCAATTCAAAAAGCCATTGGGAATTTGTATTGATAACGACGATGTAATGTATATCGGCGACTCAGAGAATCGTGCTATTCGTCGATTAGCTGTCGAATAAATAATTAGTGAAACTTTATATTTAATATAATATGAATCGAATATTTGTAATTTTTGCTTTGCTTCTTGCGTTTGTAGCACAAGTACATGCACAGAAAGAGCAAAGCTTTATGTTGACTGGTACAGTCTTCGATGAATTTAATGAACCAGTTCCGGGAGCAAATGTATATGTTAAAGATAAACCAGGTGTGGGAATAACAACTAATATTGATGGTAAATTTCGGTTAAAGGTAAATATATATGATATAGTGGTTGTGTCTTTTTTGGGATATGAAAACTATGAGCAACGTTTGACGAATAAAATTGACAATGTTAAAGTTACCTTAAAACCGGCTACGGAGAATATTGATGAAGTAGTTGTAGTAGGTATGGGTACGCAGCGAAAGGTCAGTGTTGCTGGTGCAATTACAACGATGGATCCAGCGCAACTAGAGGTTCCTGCTACAAATATAGTTAATACACTAGCAGGTCGTGTTGCAGGTGTGATTGGAGTTCAATCTAGTGGTGAACCGGGCAAAAATATTTCCGAGTTTTGGGTGCGCGGAATTGGTACGTTTGGTGCTAATAGTGGTGCATTAGTGTTGATTGATGGTTTGGAAGGTAGTTTGAGTCAGATAGATGCTGCCGATGTTGAAAGTTTTTCTGTTTTGAAAGATGCTGCGGCTACAGCGGTGTATGGTAGTCGAGGTGCAAATGGTGTAGTATTGGTAACGACGAAGCGTGGTTTGGAGTCCAAATTGAAGATCAGTGGTCGTGCTAATATGACAATCTCACATTTAAAACGTTTACCTGAATATGTTAATGCCACTCAATATGCTGAAATGGCAAATGAAGCTTCTGTTGCAACCGGATTATCTCCTATTTATAACAAGACAGAAATGGATATTATAAAATATGGCTTAGATCCGGATCTGTACCCAAACATTGACTGGCAAGATGTTATTTTAAATCCCAATTCTTTCCAGCAAACTTATTATGTAAGTGCTCAAGGTGGTAGCAGTGTTGCCCGTTATTTTGCAAGTTTAGGAATGTCGAAAGAATCTGCGGCTTATAATCCATCCAAAGATAGTAAATACAATAAAGGTGTAGGCTATGATACTTATAATTATCGTTTGAATTTGGATATAGATTTGACTAAAACAACTAAAGTCTATATTGGAACAACTGGCTATATGTCGGTGAATACTCGCCCGAGCATGGGGGAATATTCTAGAGGAGTCAGTTTGACAGATTGGCTATGGAGTTCACAGGCAAAGACTACTCCAATAAGCTATCCATTACGCTATTCAAACGGATATTATCCTGCTGCAGGAACTAAGGATGAAATATCTCCGTATGTTCTATTGAATTATACAGGTAATGCTAGAGAACAGAATACCAGGAATTTAGTTACTTTAGGTATTACACAGGATTTGTCGATGATTACTAAAGGGCTATCAGCTAAAGTACAGGGATCATGGGATACACAAAGTTTATTTGGAGAAGCACGCTATAAAATGCCAGAACTAAATGAAGCTTTGAAGGAGCGTAACCCTAATGGAACCTTGAGTTTTGAGAAAATAGCTGATGAGAAAACCGTTACATATAGCAGTGCTGCTTGGGTTTGGAGGAAGCTATATTTAGAGGCAAATGTTAATTATGACCGTACCTTTGGCGATCATCGTTTAGGTGGTTTACTGTTTTATTATATAGAAGATACATCTGAAACTGGTGCAGATAAAAGTATGAATGCTATACCAAAGCGTTATCAAAGTCTTTCGGGCCGTTTTACATATGGTTTTAAAGATACATATTCTTGGGATTTGAACTTTGGTTTGAATGGATCTGAAAACTTTGAACCAGGTAAACAATATGGATTCTTTCCGGCAGGAGCTTTCGCATGGGTACCATCTTCATATGAATTTATACGTGAAAATGTAAGTTGGTTGAATTTTCTCAAGCTTCGCGTTTCTTATGGTGTTGTTGGTAATGACCGCATCAGTTCTAGACGTTTTCCTTATCTGACCCTAATAAAAGAAGAAAATGCTTCAAATCCTTGGGGAGGGATTGGTAGCTTAACAGAAGAACAAGTTGGTGCCAATAATTTGATGTGGGAAAAAGCAAAGAAAATTGATGTTGGTATGGATCTGCATTTGTT
>OGPE01002400.1_pt1 | contig 10631 bp, 7 predicted proteins | sample 1552881 | NCBI WGS metagenome assembly OGPE01 (sample SAMEA2580236, study PRJEB22360) | human gut metagenome | biome: human gut; feature: human-associated habitat; material: faeces | place: Denmark | collected 2008/2010 | reverse complement strand
AGATATTTTCACCCCAACAACTACAAATTTACAGTACACTGATAAATCTTCTAAATGCCTCAAGTCCTTCCGGTGTGCATTTGTATACGCCTGCATCTTCCAGTACCTGGCAGAAGACTTTTCCTACTTCCTGCTGAAGAATTTCTTCTACATTGCTTTCATTGACATCCGGGTAGGATGGAAGAAATTCGTCAACCCAGTCAGCATGCTTTGCAATCTGCTCATTGCTGCGGATATCTTTCTTTTCAAGGATATATTCTTTCAGTAATTCCATTTCGCCTTTCAGACGTGCCGGAAGAACTGCAAGTCCCATTACTTCGATCAGACCGATATTTTCCTTTTTGATATGATGAAGCTTTGCGTGTGGATGATATACACCCAGCGGATGCTCTTCAGTAGTGATATTATTTCTCAGTGTGAGATCCAGTTCATACAGGTCACCACGTTTTCTTGCAATCGGAGTGATCGTGCTGTGTGGTGTTCCGTCAGTTTCTGCAAAGATGAAAGCTTCTTCATCTGTATAACCACGCCATTTATTCAGGATATGTTCAGCGAGGTCGATGATACGCTCTGTATCTTTTCCCTGAAGACGGATCACAGAAAGTGGCCATTTTACAATGCCGGCTGTAACATCTTCGTATCCTGCTACTGTAAAGTTCTCGATCACCGGTGCCTTTGCCATAGCAAAAGTATAGTTACCTCCCTGGAAGTGGTCGTGGCTTAAGATTGATCCGCCTACGATCGGGAGATCAGCATTAGATCCCAGGAAATAATGTGGGAATAATTTGATGAAGTCGAACAGCTTTGCAAATGCATGGCGGTCGATCTTCATTGGAACGTGCTGTCCGTTGAATACGATACAATGCTCGTTATAATATACATAGGGTGAATATTGCATATAGTATTTCTCACCACTTAATTCAAGCGGTATAACTCTTAGATTCTGCCTTGCAGGATGTGATAGATTTCCCGCATATCCCTCATTTTCCTTACACAAAAGGCATTTAGGATATCCGCTTGCTGCAAACTTTCCTTGTTTTATTATATCCTTAGGGTCTTTCTCTGGCTTTGACAGATTAATCGTTATATCTATAATTCCATATTCTGAATTGTACTTCCATTTCTGGTCTTTCTCAATCCTGTCACACCTTATATAATTGCAGGCTTTATTAAGTTCATAGAAATAGTCTGTCGCAAGCTTTGGATTATTATTATAAAGCTCCTTAAAATGCTTTCTTACAACTGAAGGTATTGGTGTGACAGCACCCATTACCTTTGTATCAAACAAATCCCTGTTAAGCTGCGTATCTTCTATAAGTCCATTATCAACTGCTATTTTAAGGCAGTCCGACAGGATATCTGCTATTGGTCTTGTGTTATTCAGCTCCTGCACACCTGAATTCTTAATTATCTCACTATCTTCTGCAAGTCCGTTTTTTTCAAAAATATCCAGCAACCTGTTTACTATAAATATCTTATCATCAGCTTCTATCAGTTCATTCTCTGAAGCATAATTGACAAGCTCTGATATAACCTTGTCTATATCTGGAATATTTTCCGTACCTTCCTTGGCATCACTACTCATTATATTGTCTGATTTCTTCATATCTTCTAAATTTCTCATATTATTCTGACACCTCCGCAATGTCTGATTTGTAATATCATACTTGCACCATCACCGAATATCTTATCCATATTTCTTCTGTATTCATCTACTGCATTATCTTTAACAATTGCAAGTATTGTTCCTGCAAATCCACCTCCATGAACCCTGCATACTCCATTACTGTATACACTATTATCACCTAAGAATATTTCACTCATCATAAGTCCAAGTGAAACGCCCTGATTGGCAGTATCTTTGGTTGAATATATATTTTGAAGATATTTGTAAGATGAATCACCTGACTTTGATACCAGCCTTAAGAATTCATCAATATTTCCAGATATAAGAGCATTTACTTCATTTTCTACTCTCTCATTTTCCTCTATAAAATGAACTGCTCTTAGTATGCTCCTGTCACCGAACTTCTCCTGTAGCTCTTTAAAATTATCAAGTATATCCTTTAATGTAATGCCACGAAGAACCTCCTGTCCGAAGTAACTTGCAACTGCATTCATCTCACGGCGGATATCTGCATAATCATCTGTCAAATCCTTATGTGAACCTTTAGTATCAGTTATGCACAGGCTGTAACCGAATTTTTTAATATCCACATCAAGCTTATTAACAACTGGATTTTCCTTATTATTAAAATCAATATAGACCATATTGCCAACCGAACATGCCATCTGATCCATAAGTCCACAAGGCTTGCCAAAATACTCATTCTCTGCCATCTGTCCGATAACTGCAATATCTTCTGCTGATATTTTTCCAGCATTATATATATGTGACTGTATTGTTCCTATAAGTGTTTCAAATGCCGCAGATGATGAAAGTCCTGCTCCCATAGGCACATCACTTGTTATAAACGCATCAAATGCTCCTGTCTTGAAACCTTTTTTCTTAAAGCCGGCAATCACACCTTTAACAAGTGCCTTAGTGGTTGAATATTCATCCTTATTAATATCCGTATCTGATAATGACACTTCTAGCATTGGATAATCGTCCGACACAATTCTTATAATTCCGGCATTAACACCACTATGCCCCGATAAACTGCCTTCCTCTGACACACTCTCCTTGGAATTCACTGGTCTTACCACTGCGATAATATCCAGATTAATAGAAGCCGCAAGAACTTTTCCATTCTGGTGGTCTGTGTGGTTACCGCCAATCTCACTTCTTCCCGGTGCACTGAATATAAGCACATCTCCTTCACCATATAACTGTGTGAAGCGGTTCAGAGCATTAATATATCTTTTCCTCTGGTATTCAAGCTGGCTTTCATCAATATATAGATCCTTTAATATATTATCAATACCGCCCGAACTAATTATGTCACTGCTTATCATCTTCTACCTCTTCCATAAAGTATAATCTCGCTGCAAAATCTTGAAAAAATCGGACATTCTCATTGTAGCCTGTTGCACTGAATGCCTGCTTTAACCTGACACCCGAATACATAAGTGTATCTCCATAAGCTATGTAATCTTCTGTTTCACCATCCATTTTCTTAAGCTTCGATAGTATATCCTGTAACATAGAACCCTGCTTAATATGTATTGGCGATACCATATTAACAAGCTCACCGAATTCTTTAATATCATATTGAAGCTTTCTGTTGTAAAAATGGTATTTCTTAGCTTCATCAAGACCTTTAGCCCTGTAACAGGCATACTGTGTGTTAGGTATAACGTGTTTTTGCATAATTAATCCGACAGCTTTCTTCTTATCCGTTGATACTACTGTCCATTCTGCCCTGTTGCCTTTACCATTATTTAATACACTGGCATTACCTGCATTTTCTTCTTCAAAGCTTTCTGTCCTGTAAAATGTACCAGTAAAGAATACATTTCTTAACTTCTTGTACAGTTCAATCTGACATTTCACAGTATTTAATTCCTCTTTATTCATATCACACATATTACATTCATAGCCAAGAAGCCCAAATGCCGCAACTGCAAATCTGCTCTCTAACGGCATATTTCTTAATGTCTGATGATTAGGGCTTGCCGATACGTGGGCTGAAATACACGATAACGGATAACCATAGCTGTAATTATACTGAATCTGTGCCCTGCAAAGCGCATCTGTATTATCACTTGCCCATATCTGCGGAAAATAGCATAACATTCCCAGATCAAATCTGTTGCCGCCTGCCGCACAGCCCTCAAATAATATGTCAGGAAATCTATTAGTAAGCTCTTTCATACATCTGTACAAGCCGCACACATATCTATGCGATACTTCCTTCTGCCTTTCAGGTGGCAGATTTTTAGAATAATAATCACTGAATATTCTGTTCATATCCCATTTTACATAAGATATATCTGCTGATGAGAACACCTCACTCATCTTCTCAATTATATAGTCCTGAACAGCTTCATAGGTCAAATCAAGAATTCTCTGATTCCGTCCCTCTGAATGTTCTACATCTGGTATTTCAATTACCCATTCAGGGTGTGCCTCATATAATCTGCTGTTCACACTCACCATCTCAGGCTCAACCCATATTCCAAATTTAAGCCCGGATTCTTTTATCTTATCCGCAATGCCAGCTATTCCATTTGGAAGCTTTCTGCTATTCGGTGTCCAGTCACCTAATGAACTTGTGTCGTCATTTCTCTCACCAAACCAGCCATCATCCATAACGAACAGTTCAACACCTGTATCCTTAGCCGCCTTTGCAAGCTTCACAAGCTTTCTTTCATTAATATTAAAATATGCCGCTTCCCAGCTATTAATAAGAACTGGTCTTTCCTTGTCGCGCCAGCTTCCACGCACAATATGCTTTCTTACAAACTCGTGCATATTATGACTCATCCTGTTATAGCCTTTGTATGAATAGGTAAGCACTGCCTCTGGAGCTTCAAAGCATTTTCCTGCTTCAATAATATAAGAAAATGTAGCTGGATTAATTCCCGATACAAGCCTTAATTTACCATATGAATTAACCTGTGCCGCTTCATAATGATTGCCGCTGTATATAAGATTAAATCCATAACATTCACCATAATCTTCTGTCGTTGAACTTCTTCCTATCATAAAAAAAGGATTAGCTCTGTTTGATGATGTTCCTGTGACCGACTCATTTACATACTTACCGGCACGAATGGGTATTCTGCTTCTATTCATCTCCCTTGCCCACGCACCATTAAAAAAAGACAATTCATAATCACTCTCGTTTAAATCAAGCTGCATACTCATTAATCTTTCAAGCCTTACGCTCTCATTTCCTGAATTAACAAGCTTGGCACTTCTTGTTATAATGTCACATTTTTCATATACATAATAATGAAGCTCCAATGTGAGATTATAATTCCTGTCCTTAAGATAGATGACGAGCTGTTCAACCTCTCCATTATCATCATAAGACCCCGGAAGCGTATCGTATTCTTCCTTGCCCTGTATAATCTCTGCCCTGTCAAACACCATATCCGTTGTACTGCTTCCATTAGGATATGTGACTTCGATAAAAGGCTCTCTTATATCGCCTTTTCCCAATGATGACATTTCAAGGCACACATCTTCCAGCGAATAAGACGAATAATCTTTATTGTATACATTAGTATTACCCGGAATAAATGTATGCTTCTCTGTCATCACAGCCTCATTGGCGTGTAACTTTCTTCCATAATACAAATGCTCCAACTGCCCGCTTCCAAGCACGGCAAACGCATAAGATGTATTGTCAGTATCAAGCACATACATATTATTATTAATCGTTATCATTAATGGCTCTCCTTAATTCTTTCCGATATCTCTTCCATTTTCTGCTCTGTTAAAATGTACTTTCTGTGGAAGTAAAATACTGCAATAAGCAGACCTATTACCGGAATTACTGTCATTGTCATTCTAAGTCCTACTACCGAACCACCAGCCACAGCATCTGTCACCACATCTGTATTACTGCTTAACCTGCATACTGAAAGGCATATTGACACAACTAATGCGGCTATACCTGAAGCAAGCTTTACAACAAATGTCTGCATTGAAAATATAACGCTCTCATCTCTTCGCTTATTCTTAAATTCGCCATAGTCAACCGTATTCGCCAGAAATATAGTCGTTAAGACTAATAACATTCCATTTGCTGCAAATATGAAAAATGCTGGAATAAATAAAATAAACACACTCGACATTGATGTGAATATAAGAATAAATAAAACTATATAACCAGCAATAGCCATAACAAAGCTTACATAAAATATCTTTATTGTGTTCAAAAACTTTCTAAGAAGCGGAAACAATACCATCATTGATAATATCTGTATTGCACCACCAAATGTATTAAATAGTGTATAGCCGTTGTACCAGTCTGCACCGCCAAAATCATATTTAAAGAAATATATGACAAGGTTAGAAGTTATGTACACAGATGTATTAATAAGAACAATTGTTATAACTACTGTAACAGCCTGATCATTCTGGAAAAGTGCCTTGAACATCTGCTTTACTGATACTGTTTCAACATCAACTGTTGATTTTTCCCTAATATTAAGGCAGGTAATAAGTATTGCAGCAAAGAACAGTATTGATATTATAAGTGCAAACCATTTAAAACCTGCATATTCATTGCCCTTTCCAAGCATATATACACACTGCATTGTAATAATTGTAACAAGTGCTGAACCTACACCTGCACAGGAACGTGCCATTGTTGACATATTCTCTCTTTCCTTGCCGCCCTCTGTAAATGCTGGTATCATTGACCAATAAGGAATATCCATCATTGTGTAAGTAACGCCCCACAAAACGTAAGTTACTGCGGCATAAGCAACAAGTCCGCCGCCATCAAGTGTTGGTGGTGCAGAAAACATCAGAAACAATACAACAGCATTAAGCAATGTTCCAATAAACAGCCATGGTCTGAACTTTCCCCATCTGGTTCTTGTCTTTGCAACAACTACACCCATTATAGGGTCGTTAAATGCATCAAATACTCGTGCCGCAAGAAGTATAATCCCCATTGCTATCGCACTAACCCCAAGTATATCCTGATAATAATACAGAATATAACTTGCACAAAACATATAAACCATATCTTTGCCAACTGCACCTATGCCATAAGATGCCATTTCTTTCTTATTAAGCCCCATACGCTACCTCTTTTCTTTCTATATGTCTGATTTCTTCATATTTTTTAAGTGTCTGATTACTGCACGCCGTATTAAATGTCTGATTTCTTCATATTCACTGCTAATTTGACAGCCTCATATGCACCATTATATATACTCATCTGTTTATTCTTCTTTATGTTCTTACACATATCTATAATGTATGTATCATCTTCCATAAACAGCTTTATCATCTGTAAAGTATGAGGTATATCCCTGCACTCAAGTGTTCCGTCACCTATCTCTGCTGAATGGACTGCACCCCACTGTTCGTGTCCGCCAACTCGCTTTATAAATAACTTTGGCACTGGATAGAATGCTAATTCACTTGGTTTGGTAACAAGCACATCTGCACTTCTCATCAAAAGGTTAGTACAATACACTGCCTCAAATATATTCTTATGATAAAAGCCGTGGATACCTGTTATATTATCAGATGTGTCTTCACTTGAATTATCTGCTGTAATATTCTTAGAATTATCATCTCCATTGTTATCTGTCACTACATCAGAATTGTTTATCTGGCTGGCTGATAATGCCTTCGTGGCAAATGCCTTCGTATCTTTCCAGTTGTCAAAATGCTCAGTTGCCAGTTCTCTCATCTGTGGGATATCTCTTATAAGTTCGTCCCATACATTTTTATAATCACCAACATTAACGTATAACACTGCCTTATTCTTCTTAATATAAGGAATAAGGTATTTAATTATATGGGCAAATATCTCTTTCTGTGCACCTGCACCACCAATTGTAAGCAGAAATCTCATAGGCTTTCCGTTCTGTTTTCTTGCTATTCTTGCATTGCAGTCAGCCTCAATATTAGTTACAAGCTCGTGGTCGATATAATGTCCTGTGTATACAAGACTATCTGCTGGCATTTCATTTAACACCTTAATGCCGGACATTCCATTAAGTATCCTGTAACCCTGATAAGCATAATGTGTCTGGACTGTATGAATACTTCCTTCTGACAAATGCAATGCCATTGGCCAGTTATCCGGTATTGCATTAACAACATTTTTCATACCTGCGTGTACTGCCGCCTGTGCCGGCCATACATGAGTTGCAATAACCGGAATATTCTTAGGAACATTCTTATATACAGGTGCCATAAGCTCTGCATTCTTCTGGTCTGAAGCGTTATAGGAAAGCTTCCTGAAACCCTCGTAATTCATTGGTTCCCACACCAGTCTGTTAAACAGCCTGCTCTTTTGTGATAACCTTGAACCAAGCGAATACAGGTCGTTCTGCGCCCTTATAACTTTAGTACAGGTTGTATTATCGTAAGAATTAAGATCCATCCAGTAAGGAACATATCCAAGTGCATTAGCTGCTGAAGCAATCGCCATTGATATTCTGTAATGTCCAAAACCCATTCTTATATTGCCAACTATAATACCTTTATCAGTATCAAATTCTTCTTTATTACCGTTAGATACGCTTGCAGGCTTATCTGCAACCCTCACATCATACACGCCAAGCATATCACCTATGTATTTGTTCTTCTTTATTGTCACCTTATAGTCGGCATTGCTGTCATCACCATATTTTCTTGCGTATTTTTTTTTGGAATTAATAGCTTTTCTATATGCCTTTCTATCAATTTCATTGTTAAATATAACCTTTGATTTGTCCTGCATTATATATTCCTCCTTTTTATTTTCAATGACTTTCCTTAACTGCCACGCCATCTAATAATATTCCCACAATCTCATCAAGTCCCTGTGTATATGTCATTCCTGCCCTTATAAGAATGTCTCTTTGGAAAAATTGTTCTATTGATGCCTCCATCATCATCTTAAACATCAATACATTAACCGGTCTTATCACTTCTTCCTCAATCCCCTGTTCCAAAAGCTTAATCGTTGTCTCCCATCCATTCTCCAGACGTTCTTCAACGTGTCTGTATATCTCCGGGAATTTGTCCTTTAACATATATAATTGTCTTAAATCAATATCTTTATAACTCTCAGGCATAACTCCAAGAATACGTCTTATCTTCTCAATTGTTGATAATGTATTATCTTCAATTATCTCTGATTCGCTCTCTTTAATCGTGTCAAACAGATAATCTACCATCTCCATAAACAGAGTGTTCTTATCTTTAAAAATTGTATATATTGTCTTCTTACTCATTGCAAGAATAGATGCAATATCGTCCATTGTAAATTTAAGGCCTTTTTGATTAAATGCCTGTATCGTTGCCTGTAAAATCTTCTCTTTATTATTCATAATGCTCCTTTTAATGTTGTGTATCAGTGACGCTTATAAAACAAAAAATCAAGGAAACTATTTCTTCTGTTTTAGTTTCCTTGATTGTATCACATTATTTTATTGGGTACAATTGCTATTTTTGTATAATAATTTCGAATATTTTTAGTAGTATTGTACAATTTATTGTATATTTTGCAATATAGACCGATATATTTTTAACACAATAACGCATATAATTGAAAATATCTGAATATTATCATCTCTATTTCCTATATCTTTTAAATCTTCTTTTGATATAAATGGATTACGCTTATGACATTTAACAAAATTAGCTAACGGATCAATATGATCTGCCTCACCCGCATTATTCTGCCAATTATCACCGTACGTTTTCTTAGCATCACTTTATTTTTTCTTAACTAATCCAGTTTTTTCTGTAATGTACTGATCAATTTCTCAATAACAATTGGTTTGGTTAAGAATCCATCCATACCGCATTCCAGTGCTTTTTTCTGTCCTCATCAAATGCATTTGCAGTCATGGCAAAAATGTTGATTCCAGCCAGTACCGGATCATTCAGAGCGCGTATCTGCCTGAATCTGGCCAATAGCAGTCATCAAGGTATCTCTGATATCTGACATGAACATTGGTTTTGCACAGAAAGCAGTCTACAATATTTTTTATTACTTCCTCATTAGGTGGAACTCACCATAAATCATACATTTTCATTGTTTCTCTATCTCGATATTCATGCTTCTCATAGTATCCAATCAGCTTGCCACTATCTCTAAGTGCCACCATATATACATCTTTATTCTGCTTCTCATTATGAAATGTATACACAATATTATGGCTTTCGTCCTGTGCAAACCATTCTGTCACCTGTCTTATCTTTTCCTGTGATTCCTTATTATGACATTCCAGCAAGCTTCTGCCAATCAGCTTGTCTCCGCCACGCTTTCCATAATTAACAACCGCAGCAGGATTCATATATATTATTTCATGATTAAGATTGCATATAACGACTGCGGCTCTATCCTGATCTATGATACTTTTAAAATAACTTATATTAATCTCATTATGGTTCAATCTACTTTTTAACTCCAAAATATCATGCTTTATTTGTTCAATGACTATCTTAAATTCCTCATCGCTTTTTCCAGTTGGATCTTCAAGTCCCCAATTATCATCAAATGGTCTGCCTATAAATGGACACCCAACATCACATCCCATAGAAATTGCGATATCTGGTGTTGGAATTTCATCAATCAATTTACTATGATGCCCATTAGCTTCCATATCGATGTTATACAGTTCTTTCATAATTCTGACTGCATCCTGATTGATTTGTGGTTTCAACTCAGTTCCGGCAGAGTAAAAATCAAATTTATCACTCAACAAATATTTACCTAATGCTTCTGCTATCTGACTTCTGCACGAATTGTGAACACATATAAATGCTATTTTCTTCTTCATTAATAACCTAACTTTCCAAGTAGTCTAATAATATCAGCATTCTTAAGAACACGTCCCATTGAAACTACTTCCTCATTGACAACAAGAGCCGGCATACTCATAACACCGTAAGCCATAACCTTTTCCATGTCTGTTACATATTCCACTTCAATTCTTAATCCTAAAGCAAATGCAGCCTTCTGTGCTTCCTCATATAAAGCATGGCAGCTTTTACATCC
>OGPE01002393.1_pt1 | contig 10655 bp, 7 predicted proteins | sample 1552881 | NCBI WGS metagenome assembly OGPE01 (sample SAMEA2580236, study PRJEB22360) | human gut metagenome | biome: human gut; feature: human-associated habitat; material: faeces | place: Denmark | collected 2008/2010 | reverse complement strand
GGCTTCCCGCCGAAGGATCGGCAAGGAAAGCATCCGGTCTTCCGGCGTCAAGGAAAGGTGCGTGCAGCAGAAGATATATCTCTCGAACTCGACCCATAGCAAGACCCGTTCCTCCTCCCGTCCGGGAAGGGCGATATAGCGGTAGCTCACCGGCTTCTCCTTGCTCAGCATACCTACTCCGTATTTACCGCCATCAAAGTCGATGGCCGGGGCGTAGGTAGGGAACATCAGGGTGCGTTCTCCCAGTGTCCGAAGCACGTCGATCCCGCCGCTTCTTCCGGTCACGCTATCTACCTCCTGTACGGCGACGACATCGGGGGCTACCTTACATATAGCGTCCGCTATACGCCCGAGGTCCGTCACCTCATCCATGCCCCTTCCGTTGCGGATATTATAGCTCATGATACGCAACGTATTCCGCTCGGCATCGCCGCTTTGCTGTGCCAATGCCTTATTTATGGGCAAACATCCGATCATAACGATCGCCCAAATAAACCATTTCCTCATAGGATTCGATCTAATGTTTATATTCATTTTATATCTATACCTTAACCGAATATCTCTTTCAATGACTGCTCGAACTCAGCGATATCCTCGCCGGAAGTATCCCAAGAGGTAACGAGACGGGCCTCGTTGATCTCCTCGTTCCACATATAGAAGAAATATTTATCTTGCAACTTCCTCAACGCCTCGGCAGGGATCGTGAAGAAGAGCTGGTTGGACTCGATCTTCTGCGTAAAATGAATCTCCGGGTATTGTCGTAGCACGTCCGCTAGCTTGGCGGCACTGATATTCGCTTTCATGGCGTTCTCCAACCAGAGGTTATTTTCCAGATAAGGGATGAACTGGGCGGAGAGATAACGTAGCTTCGAGGCTAGCTGGGCGGATTGCTTCCGGTAAAATCGCAGGTTCTCCGTGATCTCCGGGCGGAACGAGACCACGGCCTCTCCCATCATCATACCGTTTTTCGTGCCTCCGAAGCTCAAGATATCCACGCCTGCGTCTACGGTCACTTGGCGCATCGTGCAATTCAGATAAGCGCAGGCGTTCGCCAAGCGTGCTCCGTCCATATGCAGATACATATCGTACGAATGTAAGAGATCGGCGATCGCTTTCACTTCCTCTATCGTATAGATCGTACCTAATTCCGATACTTGGGAGATATAAACGGCCTTGGGTTGCGAATGGTGGCAAACCCCGAAGTTCTTCAGATGGGGACGGATCAATTCCGGTGTCAGCTTACCGTCCGTCGTAGGGATCGTGACGATGGCGCAACCGGTCATCCGTGCGGGGGCTCCACATTCGTCTACGTTGATATGGGCGGTCTCGGCGCACAGGATGCTATTAAACGGACGGGTCACGGCTTGCAGGGCCACGGAGTTCGCCCCCGTCCCGTTAAACACGAAAAAAGGAGAAGCATCCTTGCCGAACACTTCTTGTATCTTACTCGTAGCGGCCTCTGTCCAAGGATCATCACCATATCCAACCGCATGATTATCATTTGCCTTGATGATCGCATCCATTACCCGGGGATGCACGCCGGAATTGTTGTCACTAGCGAAACTTCTCATCTTTAAATCTGATTTTTCGCCAAAAGTACGGATTTAAGATGAGAATGAGGATATCTTGAATTGTTTTTATTTCATATCAACGACGTTGACGGATGCACATCTCCAACCGCCCGGGACTTTGTCTGCAATCCCAAACAATCAAGACCTCTATTGTACAAGACTTGATTTCATAAAATAAGGCATAGTTACCAGATAGCACATAACGGATATTCTCATCCTCTGTCTTGATCCCCATACGAGGAGAAGAAAGGATTAAACGCATTATCGCCCTAAACTCTCCTAATAATTTAGTGCTGTACGTTTTACTCTTATTACGTTTATTATAATAGTCAAAAATTTCGGTCATATCATTCAAAGCTGATTGAGACCAAATCAACTTTCGTTTACCCATCGCTCCATATATCTATCCAGTCCTTCATCTTCAATAAAACGCCCCTCCGAGATATCTTCTCGCGCATGCTTTATGGCAACCTTTACTTCCGGCGAGAAGCGAAGGGCTTGCCTTTCCTCCATCCTATCAATCAAGCTCTTGATACGATGTAACAAATCATCATCATTTATGAGACTGAGCCGTTGTATCAATGATAATTTCAATTCCAATGTTCCCATAATCTTCAATCCGATTTAATTTCCCATAGTAAGGTTACAAAGATAAATAGAATAATCCATATCGCACGCTATTTTACCTGAAATTGTTCCGTCGCATAGAGGGCCTCGCCGGTTTGGGTCAGGCCTTCGATGGTGATGGTGAAATCACCGGTCAGGTCGGAGGTGGTAAAGGGGATGGATATAGAGGACTCGCCGGCTGTCCGGATATCGGGTCGCCAAAGTAAGGTATGGCGGAAATCCGGAACAGGAGATCGCTTCTCGGCCTCTGTCCGGTAAGCGGGCATATAGAAGATGCGCTGGGCTTGCGTGCCCTCATAATCAAAGAACTGGGTGGAGTTATCGACTACCAGACCCGGGTAATTATGCTCGTAAGAGGAGAAGGAGGCGATACCGTCGAATATCTGCCCACCGAATACGTACTTACCTTTATACACATCGATCTTCCGGATTTTTAGGGGATCGTACTTAAAAATGATCTCGTGATCGGTGATGGGGATACCATCCAATAAAACCAATGAGTTACCGATCGTATACCCGATCCGCTCCTCGGTCAGGACCGCCAACCGGCGAACCCCATCCATCTTACGGAAACGAAGGCCGGGGATAAACTCGATCACGACTTCCTCCATCGTCGTGAAACGGGTGTACTCATCTAAAAGATAACTCCAATCCGGTTGCCACTGGAACCAAGGCTTCTCCGCTTTTTCCCGAACCAAGGAATCAGACCGGTAAGCATGCAACACCTGTAGCCCCACGCTCCGCTTCACCAACTCATCTTGCCAAGCGGGATTCAATCTCAAGGCGGGAAGTTCCTTCTCCGGATGCGTAGCGTAAGGAGATTCGATGTCCACCCGGTAGCGAGAGGAGGAAGGGGATAAAGCCACCGTCACGATCTCGTGCGTCCCAGATATATGTTTCGTAAAGAAAGTCACCTCCCCGGCAGCGCCCAGTTGCCCCCCGAAAAGGCGGATCTCCCCCCCGGAAAAGCCCAATAAAGGCCTCACCGCCTCTTTAGACGAAGGTTCGCCCGTAGACAGATCGATCACTTTCCCCGTCAGGATCGGCCCCTCGTATTCCGCCAAGAATTTATGATCGGCAGGCGATGACCCCGTAGTAGGCATGCTTTGTTTCCAATCAACGATACCGCTCCGGGCGGAAGTTTTATACAAGTCGATCCCGGCGATAGAGACCGATAGAGTCTGTAGATCCGGGGGCAGGCCGTTTATCCGGATCTCCCCCCCTGAACGGATATCATAGGTCATACGGTCCGGCGATACGGAGACCGTGCCCCCTTGTCTCGTAAAAGAGTAAGCGGGCAATAAAGTATCCGTCAGCAGGGCCTCATTCGTCACGAAGGTGTTCACCACCGTCAGCGGCTTCTCAAAGAAGACCTCCTCCCCCTCGTTCCGCATATAACGGGTATAGGCAACCAGCCGGTAGTTTCCGGTCGGCAAGGTAGAAGGCAATTGCAGGCAGCCATTCCCTACCCCCTTCTCCAGCACGAGTCGGGCTTGCACGCCCGCCGAGGCGCTATCCAGAAGCTCCACATATCCCACCTTGCTCACGTCGGACAACCGTTGGTCCAAATCCGTGGCAATGAATTTCATCCATACAAGCTCGCCCGACAGATAAAATTGCTTATCCGTTTGCAGATAAACCCGCTCTCGCAATTCCCCTGCGAGAACCGTTTGCCCCGCCCATAAGAGGCAGAGGAGCGACAAGAACCATTGTTTTATCATAGACTTCTTCATAGCAACTAAATTATAAATGACTGGTAGGCCACCAAGAGGGCTTCTGTTTCGAACCAAAACGGCCGCAATCCATACAACGTTTCAGCGCATACGTATTACTCGCCGCATTCATCGGATTATAGGAAACATATCCATAATCCGGATTATTATCATATTCCGATCCCTGTACGATCGTGCTTGCGCAGCCCGTAACCTCGGCCTCATATACCTTCTCTATCTCCGGAAAGAAACGCTTGAGGCGAGTCACTGTCGCTACTTCCACGAAACCGATCACCGGAACCTCCGGGTCCGTCACGCAACGGATATTCCCTTTCATCTCCGAAGGAATAGGGGCAAACAAGCTACCAGACTCCTCTATGTTCTTCTGCAAATTAAAATAGTAGTCGTAAGCCTCCCGGTGCAACGCATATTGTTCCACCTCCGCATGATACAACATCGAGAAACGGCGATCGCTGGGATGATACGAGGCGATACTTTTGTTAGCGATCACGTTCTGCGTCAGCCTATCGGAACTGCCTAGGGAGATCACCTTCGAGCTGTCCTTCCCCCAGCAATAATACCAATTATTCGATGTAAGTAAATCATATATTACGACCGTATTACCCATTTTCTCGGCAGCCATGAAGATCTCCGCCTTCACCTCCCAATTCTCCTTATACATCCAGCGGAAATAAGAGGATCGATCCGGGGCATTATGCGTAGACACACAGAGACGGACCTCCTCTCCCGGCCCCTTCTTCAGCAAGGAGAGAGAGTCGATCGGAGGCGTTATCTCCGGTCCCAGATAGTCCGACTCATACTCCAGCCCATCCAGCGAGATATGTAGCCGGTACCGGGGTCCAGCTCTCCCATATCCACCTTATACTCTCCCTTCCCGGAAGAATTAGCGCAAGTGAAAACAGCTCCATCCTCACGCTCCACCACCACCTTGGCATTATTCACGAACTCATCCTCCGTGAAATCGTCGGTCAGGCCCACGCTTCTCCGGAGCTTTATCGTAGTCTCGCCATTCGTGATGATACCATCCACGACCAACAAATCCCGTACCTGCTCCAAACCCTTCGGCTCGTAATCCGTGACACAGGCGGACAATAACAACAGCAAAGCCCCCAGCCACCAATGAAAGCCTTTTATAGAATCTTTTATCTTCGCTTCTTTCCTCATCTCAACTCCCCCCTAAAATTTAATATTATAAGAGACAAACGGGATAGGCACCCCGAATATCGCCATCTTATATCCCTTTAATTTCCCGTTCTCCGATATATAATACACCGAGTAGGCGTTCTTTCGCCCCGTCAGGTTATAGACTCCGAAAGAGATCGTGCTATGCGTGAGCAACGTCAGGTGGTGGCTCGGCTCGATGTTGAACGAGGCGTCCATCCGGAAAAAGTCCGGGATACGGTATTGATTACGGTCCGAATAGTAGACAAACTCCCCGCCCCCGTAATGATATTTGGAGACCGGCAAGGTGATCGGCCGTCCCGTGCTATAGTCGCAATTCAGCGAGAAGCTGAAACGATGCGTGAACTTATAGTTACCCACGAACTTCAAGTCGTGCGGCTTATCGAAATCGGCGGCGTACCAATCCCCCTTGTTCACGGGAGTGACGATCATCGGATCGTTCTGCCGCAGTTGCGTGCGAGAGTAGGTATAGCTTACCCAGCCGTTCAACTTCCCTTGCGTTTTCTTCACCATCAGCTCCACGCCATAGGCACGCCCCTCGGTCCTCAGCACGTCCGTCTCGATGTGGTGGTTCATCAGCAGCTCGGCGCCGTTCCGGTAATCTAGGTAATCCTTCATCGTCTTGTAATATCCCTCCAAGGAGACCTCGATCGTATTGTTCAAGAAATTCCGGTATAGCCCGGCGGCCACTTGCATACCCGTCTGCGGCTTGATGTTAGCGTCGCTCAACTTCCACGTATCCGTGGGCGACATGATGGTCGTATTGGATAGCTTATGGATATTCTGGCGCATCGTATTAAAGCCGGCCTTCACGGAGAAGTCCTCGGTAAAGGCATAACGGGCGGATACCCGGAACTCCGGCCCGTGGTAAGTCTTGAACGCCCCGGTCTTATCCACCGTACCCGTCACGGTAGCCAAGGAAGGCAGTTGGTCGTCGGCATAGAGATTATAGGTACGGGGCCCCAATACGTTAAACATGGAATAACGGACCCCCACGTTCAAGGAGAGTTGGGAGGTGATATCCCAACGATCGCCCACATAGATAGCGGACTCCACCGCTTTCTCCTTCTCCATCCGGTCCTCCTTCACCAACGACTCCCCACCATAGGGTAGGTATTTCCCCGGCTCCAAGCTGTAGAACAACGAGCTGGCGCCGAAATCCAGCGTATGCTTATCGCTCAGGTAATGCGTGAAGTCCATCTTCCCGTACATCTGGTCGATACGGAAAGCGAGGGAATAAGCGTTCACCGGGTTATCCGTATTACGGGTATTGTAGCCATAATGGTCGTAGCCGGCAGTGAGGACCCCCGTGAAACGATCCGAGAAGATATGCCTCCATTTCACCGAGGCGTTGGCGTTCTCGTAGGCATACCGCTCATCCACGTTAAAGCGGAAACGGTCGTGGCTATAGTAGCCATTCAGATAGAGGGTGTTCCGCTCGTCGAACTTATGGTTAATCGTGGCGTTCAGGTCGTAAAAACCGGCGTTGCCATCCTTATAGCCGCTCTTCTCGGGGAGTTTCTTCAATATCCAGTCCGAGTAAGTGGTACGTCCACCCACGATAAAGGAGGTCTTCTCGGAGAAGAGAGGCCCCTCCAAGGTAAGGCGGCTGGTCAGCAAGCCGATGCTCGCCGATCCCTTGAACTCCTTCTTGTTACCCTCCCGGCTGTTGATGTCGAGCACGGAGGAGATACATCCCCCATACTTGGCGGGGATGCTGCTCTTGTACAGCTCCATATCCTTCACCACGTCGGGGTTGAAGACGGAGAAGAAGCCGAACAGGTGGGTCGGGTTATAGACCGTCCCGTCGTTGAAGAGGATTAAGTTCTGGTCCGTCGCCCCACCCCTCACGTTAAAGCCGCTAGAGGCCTCGCCCACCGCCTTCACGCCGGGGAGCGACATGACTACCTTCATGATATCCACCTCGCCGAACGCCATCGGGATATTCTTTATATCCTTCACCTTCAAGCGTTCCACTCCCATCGTCGTATTCCGCACGTTGGCGATCTTCTCGGAGGAGATCGTGACCTCCTTCAAGGTGTAGACCTGTTCCTCCAGCTCTATATCCAGCTTGCCGTCGGAATGGAGCATGATCTGCCGCCGGGTATCCTTCATGCCCATGCCTTGTATGTACAGCTCGTGTCGTCCGGGAGGGAGGCGCAGCGTATAATAGCCGTAAGCGTCGGTAGTAGCCCCGATCATCGGGTCCTTCACGAACACGGCCACGCCCACCATCGGCTCACCGGTCTTGAAATCGCTGATATTGCCGGTCACCGTGACCCGGTCCGCCGCCTTGCCCGAGGCGTCGCCGATCTCGTAGACCTTGTTCTCCGAGGTAGCCTTCTGCTGCTTCCGGCCCGCCATCAGGGAGATACCGGAGCCTTCCTCGTCGCCATCGCCCTCTCTCCGCTTCTCCCGCAGGAAGAAGTTCTCGGGCAGGGAGGTCATCAAGGTGTTATCTCTCAATACAAAGAAGGCGCCGCCATACGAGGATACTTGGAAGGGAGTCCCCTCCAACGCATGCCGCAACGCCACCAAGGGCTCTTCCTTCTCACTGTGTACGCTAACGACCATGGAGTCCGTCTCCAAGGGTTGCCGGTAGACGGGCTGTCCGGTCTGCCGCTCGATAGCGTCGAACACGACATTTAAGGTTACTTGCCGGAAATCCAGATCGACCGTCCGCTGCGCCCTCGCCGTCCAGCCGGACAGCAGGCACATTACCATACCGATATATAGGCTCTTTCCCATGGGATCTCGTTTAACTGTTCATACTGTCTCACCACGGCTACGATGGCTTCCTCGGGAGCGTGCTTGAAATCCAGCTTTCGCCGCTTGATATACCGGGCCAGGTCTTTTTTCTTGGACTTGAGGACCTTCAACACGGAGCCTTTGCTCCTCACGGTATAATAAACGCCCTCCTTCCGGATGTAGTATTTTACGGACTGATCGAAGGATTCATCGAGCTTCATATCTTTTATCGTCTTAGATAATATACAAGACCATTTCCCCAGCACGGTACACTTCCCTTCATACAACCGTAGGTAATAACCTTCCGGCAAGTTGCCCGACCGCTCGTCCGGATACCTGTAGAAGATATCGTACCCATGAAACTCAGCGTAGTCTACCCGATCGCTCGGCAAGACGATATTATAGCGATTGTCCGGAGAGAGCAGTAATAACTCATTCTTGTACAGGTCTAAGCGCATTTTCACGTCCTTGTAGAGAATGCCTTCGAAGCTAAGATCCCCGGGTACGTATTTCTCGCTCTTCAAATAGGGGTGATTTCTTATCGAGGTGGGATATTTTAATTGCTCCTTCCCATGGTAGATCACGGATTGGCCGGCGGCGGAAGAGACATAGTCATCCACCGCATCTTGTGCCCTAGCCGTAGCGATAGCCAACGCGCATACGCATAAAAACCCCAGAAGCTTTCTCATAAGATACAGATTTAAAGTTTCATGCCAAATATAGGCATTCAATCACAAGCCACCAAATCCCAGCCTTTAAATATCAGTGTTATCAGGCGAAGTTTCGTATTTCCCTTCGTCTCTCTCACTTTAGGATCTTCGGCATAACGTTTCAATTGCCCGGCAGCCTCAGTCCTCAGCGATTCTATCTCCGGGGCGGAGGCGTCACGACGGGCATATTTCACCTCCACGATATAACTATAGACGATTTCCGGTTGATGCAACAAATCGGGCATCATGTAGAAGTCCGCATATCCCTTATTCGCCTCATACTCCGGATGAATTATATAAGTACGGGTCAAGCCCAAGTAAGCCAACAAAAAGCCCTTTACGTGCGCCTCACCCTCGATAAACTCACGGATAGAGCTTTGTCGCTTCAATTCAGAGGCGAAGTACTCAAAGACAGGTTTCCAGTTTCCCTCGTAGGCCATGCTAGCCACGAGCATCCCCAGCCGATCCATCTCGAGGGAAAATAAATCGGCGCTCCGGTAAGCCTCCACCAAATAGGAGTACAACTGCTCACGAACCGTCAAGTTAGGGATCGCCAATAGGGTACTCCCCCATTTAGTACCCCGTATGGTAAGCAGCCCGAAATAATAGAGCAGGCTCTTAAAATTATCCGGTTTTGCCAGATCCTCGGCGGGGAAAGCCGTCTTGATGGTACCTATGGTCTCGCCATTCGTCACGATGTCTTGGATGATAGAGGCGTTCATGCCCATTTTCTTGTCCAAGCGAATCAAATGACGGAGCTTATTATAATCCGTACGGATGTTGTTATCGATCATGTTCTCCGGAACTTTTTTCAACGGAAGATAATGATTCAGGAAATACAGCACCATATCCGAGTTATACATCGGCTCGTGGAGCGAATCTCTCGAGAAACAGTAATTATCGTACCATGGCTTCATCACGCCGATCACCTCATCTACCTCTCCGGCCAGCATATCCACGTCTTTATAATAAGACAACATATCACGTACCTCCCGCTCGCTAAACCCGATAATCCCGTTAAACCGGGGATCGGTGCTCATATTGGCACCGATATTGAATCCACTTGTCACGTCATCCATGGTGACCGGAGAGACTCCCGTGATGAACATACGCTTGATCGGTCCGTTTCCCGTGGCACCCTCTTTCAGCTTATTAAAGAAATAGCGGAAGAACCCCGTGCCATGTGTCAATTTACGGTAATGCTCATTCCCCACATTGGCGAGTATGGCGTTCGTGAAATTATCATACTCATCGATGAACAGGTAGATCGGAAGATCCAGTAACGTAGCCTGCCCGATCAGGTAGTTCAATTTCTCGTCCGCGTTCTTGAGTCTTTTCAATTCACTGGCGAAACCGGGATTGAACATATGTCCGTAAAGCCCGGCGAAAAGATCGAAACGCATCGAGCAATTATCATTGAACGAGGCCAGCAATCGATCCGGGTCCGGATTCACGCCGGCGAAATTAAAATCGAGCACAAGGTATTTCCCTTGCTCCGCCGTAGGATGCGAACCGATATACAGCCCCTCGAAGATTTCCTTGAAACGATCCCGCCTATAGATATCGTAATACCATCTAAGCATGTTGATAAACAAAGACTTTCCAAAACGCCTCGGACGGATCAAGAAGAAGAAATTGGCAGATTCCTCCAACCACTCGATATAATGAGTCTTATCCACATAATAATACGGCTCTTTCCTAATCCTCTCAAAATCCGTCAGTCCGTAAGGAATCTTCTTTATTATCATAGCGATCTTTGTTTTTATGAGTAATTACAAATATAAGCATATATATCCGGCAAAGCAACAACTTCCGAGGAATTATCACGCGGATAATGTACCTTTGCGACGTTTTTAACTTTAACAATTAATCATATATGAAAAAAAATCAGTTTCCGGGAAGCGGAAACAAGCGTGAGAAAGCTGCTGGATAGTCTGGAAAATGCCCAAAAGGCATGGGTGGACTTGAAAAAAGACGCGAAAGGGGCGCATAAGTTGTTTAAAGACTACCAGCCGGAGGAGGATCTGGTTAAACGGGAGAAGATCATCTACACGGGCTCCGTGAAAGACTTCGTGCGGCTGACG
>OGPE01002390.1_pt1 | contig 10681 bp, 8 predicted proteins | sample 1552881 | NCBI WGS metagenome assembly OGPE01 (sample SAMEA2580236, study PRJEB22360) | human gut metagenome | biome: human gut; feature: human-associated habitat; material: faeces | place: Denmark | collected 2008/2010 | reverse complement strand
AAGGGAACTTGCCATGACTATGATACGAGATGTTTTAAAAACAACAGGAATTACAGCAACCGCCGGAATCGGAACGAATATGTATCTGTGCAAGATTGCGATGGATATCGTAGCAAAGCATATTAAACCGGATAAGGATGGCGTAAGGATCGCCGAATTAGACGAAATGTCTTACCGTAGGAAGCTATGGAATCACAGACCGCTTACGGATTTCTGGAGAGTAGGCAAAGGCTATGCGAAGAAGTTGGAAGAACACGGTCTTTTCTCAATGGGAGATGTTGCAAGATGTTCCGTCGGAAAGCCAAATGAATTCCATAATGAAGAACTGCTTTATAAGATGTTTGGGATCAATGCGGAACTGCTGATCGATCATGCCTGGGGATATGAGCCTTGTACTATGGAGCAAGTCAAAGCGTACAAACCGGAAACCAACAGTGTATGCTCCGGGCAAGTACTTCACTGCCCATATGACTTTGATAAGGCAAAGTTAGTTGTAAAAGAAATGACTGATCTTATGACACTTGATCTGGTAGATAAGAGACTTGTTACTGACCAGATCGTATTGACCGTAGGTTATGATATAGAAAATCTAACGGATCCAGATAGATATAGGAAGTACAAGGGATCTGTTACGATCGACCGATATGGAAGGAAAGTTCCAAAACACGCTCATGGAACAACAAACCTGAAAAGGAAGACATCATCTACCATGCTGATCACAAATGCAGTGATGGAATTATATGATCGGATCGTGGATAAAAATCTGCTGATCAGAAGAATCAATATCACAGCGAACAAGCTCGTGGATGAAAGTTTTTCAAAGGAAGAAGAAACGTATGAGCAGCTTGATCTTTTTACAGATTATACGGTAAAGGAACAGGAACAAGCCGAAGAAGCGGCAGTTTTAGAGCGTGAGAAACGGATGCAACAGACAATGCTCACAATCAAAAAGAAGTTTGGGAAAAACGCTATCTTGAAAGGAATGAACCTTCAGGAGGGAGCAACAGCAAAAGACCGTAATGAGCAGATCGGCGGACATAAAGCATAGAAAGTAAGTATTCAGTGTCAATGGAGGAAGATTATGAAGGATCAGTACAATCATAAATACGATGATATTATCAATCTGCCGCATCCAACTTCAAAGAAGCACCCTCGTATGTCACTTTATGCCAGGGCAGCACAGTTTTCGCCTTTTGCGGCACTTACCGGACACGAAGCAGCTATTAAAGAAACTGTAAGACAAACAGATGCAAAACAGGTGTTGAGTGAAGAAGTTATAGCAGAATTAAATAAAAAGTTATATCTGATCGCTGAAACGATCGGTACACAACAAATGGTTGAGATCACGTATTTTGTACCAGATGCTAAGAAAGATGGGGGAGCATATATTACCTGTTCTGGTTGTGTAAAGAAAATTGATAAATATAAACACACAGTTGTTATGACAGATCAGACGATCATCCCTATTGAACAGATAAGTAATATAGAGGGAGAAATGTTTGAAGAATAGTAATGGTGCCTGATTCAAATAAGAATCAGGCACCATTGCTGTTTCATAAAAATCTACATACTCTGATGGAATGTACGACGAATCACTTCTTCCTGCTGTTCGCGTGATAATCGATTAAAGTTCACGGCATATCCAGAAACACGGATCGTAAGTGTTGGATATTTTTCTGGATGTTCCATAGCATCGATCAAAGTTTCTCTATGCATAACATTTACATTCAAATGATGTGCACCTTGAACAAAGTATCCGTCTAAGATTGTTGTAAGGTTTTGTACTCGTTGTTCCTGATCTTTTCCAAGAGCATCTGGTACGATGGAAAAGGTATTGGATACACCATCCTGACATACATCGCGATATGGAATTTTAGCGACAGAGTTTAAGGATGCAAGAGCACCATTTTCGTCTCGTCCATGCATTGGGTTTGCACCTGGAGCTAAAGGTTCTCCGAGTTTTCTTCCATCTGGTGTGGATCCGGTTTTCTTACCATACATAACATTGGATGTGATCGTTAAAGCAGATAAAGTATGGATCGCATTTCTATAAATTGGATGTTTCTTTAGTTCGTCAGAGAAGAATGTTACTGTGTTAACTGCAAGATCATCTGCGCGGTCGTCATCATTTCCATACTTAGGGAAATCCCCAATGGTTTCAAAGTCAATTGCTACACCATTTTCATTGCGGATTGGTTTTACAGTTGCATATTTGATCGCTGATAGAGAGTCTGCGGCAATAGACAGACCAGCGATTCCATAAGCTGCGATTCGCTCTAAGTTTGTATCATGAAGAGCAAACTGGCTGGCTTCATATGCGTATTTATCATGCATAAAATGAATGATATTTACTGTATCAACATATAATTCAGCAACATAAGTCATAACTTTCTTATAGTTTTCCCATACTTTGTCAAAATCAAGAACGTCATCTGTGATCGGTTCGATTCCAGGAACAACCTGGATTCCTTTTTTCTCGTCAATTCCTCCATTGATCGCATAAAGCAGTGATTTTGCCAGATTGCAGCGGGCTCCGAACAGCTGTGTCTGTTTTCCAACCTTCATTGCAGATACACAACAAGCGATCGCATAATCATCCCCATAGACTGGGCGCATAACATCATCATTTTCATATTGGATAGAATCCGTATCAATAGAAACTTTAGAGCAAAAATGTTTAAAGTTGTCTGGCAGTTTTTCAGACCATAAAACAGTTAAGTTAGGCTCTGGAGCAGTTCCAATGTTATATAAAGTATGAAGATAACGGAAAGAGTTCTTAGTAACCAGAGGTTTTCCATTAATACCAACTCCACCGATAGACTCCGTGATCCACGTAGGATCCCCACCAAATAGTTCGTCATATTCAGGAGTTCTTAAATGTCTTGTCAGACGAAGTTTGATGATAAATTGATCGATCAATTCCTGAGCTTCTATTTCTGTGATCACTCCATTTTTAAGATCTCGTTCAATATAAATATCAAGGAATGTAGAAGTACGTCCAAGGGAAGTTGCAGCTCCATTATTTTCTTTTGTTCCCGCAAGATATCCCATATAAACCGCCTGAACAGCTTCTTTCGCATTTTTTGCAGGTTTTGAAATATCAACACCATAAGATGCAGCCATTTCTTTCATTTTAGAAAGGGCACGGATCTGCTCAGAAATTTCTTCACGCAGACGGATGCGGTCTTCTGTCATAGGTCCATCTTCAAAGTCTAGATCTTTTTGTTTTTCTTCGATCAAGTGGTCGATTCCATAAAGAGCAACACGACGGTAGTCTCCAATAATACGTCCACGTCCATAAGCATCAGGAAGTCCTGTTAGAAGTCCAGCAGTTCTTGCAAGACGAGTACGTTTTGGATAGGCATCAAAAACCCCTTCATTGTGTGTTTTTCTGTATTCATTAAAATGGCGGTCGATCTCTTCATTTAGTTTATAACCATATTGTTCCAGTGACTGGTGCGCCATACGTTTACCGCCATATAGATTGACAATACGTTTTAGGGGTGCATCTGTCTGAAGTCCAACGATCACCTCATTTTCTTTATCAATATATCCAGGTGCGAAGTTCGTGATACCAGAAATGATATCTGTCTCAACATCTAAAACGCCTCCTTTTTTCAATTCTTCAGCAAGCAGTTCTTCACATTTATTCCAGACTTTTTTTGTTTTCTGAGATACATCAGCTAAGAAAGAGTCATCTCCTTCATAGAGAGTGTAGTTTTTCTGTATAAAATTTCTTACATTGATTTCTTTTGTCCAGACACCATCGTTGAATCCATTCCATTCGTTTAACATGATTTTTCCTCCATAAAATAAACATGATCAAAATAGGTTTGTTGTAACATCTCTGTTTTCTTTTTATCCATGGCCGGTACACCTTCTAAAGAATAAGGAATATCCATAACTTTATATTTGTTGGTACCAAGTAAATGATAAGGAAGCAGCTCAACTTTCTCTACATTAGGAATCGTTTGAATATAAGCTTTTAACTGAGCCATATGATCTTCGCTGTCAGTAATTCCTGGAACAACGACATGGCGAATCCATATCTTAGTCTGATGTTTTTTTAAAGCATTCAAAAATTCTTCAAAACGATCCATTGATCTTCCTGTCATTTTCTCATAATCCGTTTTATGGATGTGTTTCAGATCAAGAAGAACAAGATCTGTATGGTTTAAAATCTCATCATAATCAGAAAGTCCATAACCTGCAGTGTCGATGCAAGTATGAATGCCTTCATTCTTGCATAGTTTTAAAGTCTCTTTTAAAAAATCAGGTTGTAATAAAGGTTCTCCACCAGAAAAGGTAACACCACCATCTTCTTTAAAATAAGGTTTAAATCGTCGGATCTTTGCAACAAGTTCTTCCGGTGTGTATTCGGTCCCGCCAGATAATTCCCAAGTATCAGGGTTATGGCAGAAACGACATCTTAGAGCACATCCTTGTAAAAAGATAACGGTTCGTATCCCTGGTCCATCAACCAGACCCATCGATTCGATGGAATGGACATGACCAACTGTCATAGTATTCCTCCTTATGGATGATACGTACTTAGGACAAGTACGTAAAAAGTTAACAGGATCAATATCTGAACGATGAAGCGTTGTAAAAATAGAATAAAAAAACGCCGCACGTCCAGACAGATTGCCCAGACGGTCGGCGATTAATGATCATACTTCCATGTGGTTAATTCCACGTGCTCCGTCAGTTATATGACCTTATGGCTATAAGATACTATAGAAAATGAGATTCGTCAACCCCTTAATTTTGTCGAAAAACTTCACAAATTGTACAAAAAATGATACAATATAGTTATCAAAACAACTTAAAGGAGGATATGCCTATGAAGCTAGAGAAATTGCAGTTCGTTGTAGAAGATGGAGTTGGTATCATCACAATGAACTATATGAAGAATCTTAATGCAATTGATGATCAGATGGCAGACGAGTTGATGTACGTAGTAGATACTTGTGAGAATGACCCGAATGTAAAAGTTGTTGTTTTAAAAGGAATGCCAAAGGCATTTTCAGCAGGAGGAGACATTGGATACTTCTATAACCTGATCCAACAAGGTGGAGAAGTGAATATGGATTCTCTGATCAGTAAAGTTGGCAATGTAACCGATGGTCTGAAGCGTATGAGTAAGCTTGTGATCTCAAGTGTAAGTGGAGCGGCAGCAGGTGCAGGAGTAAGTCTTGCATTTTCAGGGGACTTTGTTGTATGCGCAGACAATGCGAAGTTTATTATGGCATTTGTGAATCTTGGACTAGTTCCAGATACCGGCGGAACGTACCTGTTTGTTAAGAGTCTTGGAATTCAGAAAGCAATGGAACTGTGTGTTACAGGAAGACCAATGAAAGCACAGGAAGCAAAAGATGCCGGAATGGTATATGATGTAGTTCCAGCGGAGGAATTAGATGATACCGTTATGAAACTTGCTAAGAAATTTGCTAATGGACCATTACTTTCTTATAAGAATATCAAGAAACAGATTTATCAGGCAGGGCTTGCTGATTATAAGAAATACCTGGATGAATGTGAGATTCCGACACAGCGTGAATGTGCGGCATCTTCTGATTTTATAGAAGGAGTCAAAGCTTTTATGGAGAAGAGAAAGGCTGAATTCAAAGGAGAATAAAGCCAGGATCAAACCATGAACATAGAAGGGAGGTCACGCCTTTGAAGTCAAAAGTTGTAACAAGAGAGGAAGCGCTCTCAAGAATTCATGATGGACAGACGATCATGTTTGGAGACTGGCATGGAGAATTTGCAGCAGATGAGATCATTGATGGAATGTTAGAAAAAGGAATCAAAGACATTGATGCGATCGCTGTATCTGCTGGAATGGCGGATCAGGGAGTCGGAAAGCTGATCAAAGATCACAGAGTTAAGAGTTTGATCACAACACATATTGGGTTGAACCCGATCGCCAAGGATCAGATGTTTGCAGGAGAACTTGCGATAGAATTTAGTCCGCAAGGAACCTTTGCAGAAAGAATCCGTTGTGGTGGAGCAGGCTTAGGAGGCTGTCTGACACCAACAGGACTTGGTACAGAAGTAGAAGAAGGTAAACAAAAACTAACGATCGATGGCAAAGAATATCTTCTGGAATTACCATTGCGTGCAGATGTTGCTTTGATCAAAGCAACGAAAGCAGATACTGCAGGTAATATTTCATTCCGAATGAATTCCAGAGCAACAAACAGTACGATGGCTATGGCTGCTGATACGGTGATCGTTGAAGTCGAAGAGATCGTGGAAGTGGGTGAACTAGGACCAGAAGAGATCGATGTTCCAGCACCTGTGATCGATATGATCTATGAAAGAACCGGTGAGAAACGACCAATGTGTCCAATGTGGCAGCGAGCCAAAGCAAAAGCGGAAGGAGGTCAGTGATATGGCAGGATTGACAGGAAGAAAGCTGATCGCATCACGATGTGCAAAGTTTTTTAAAGATGGAGATTTTGTAAATCTTGGTATCGGAGTTCCGCTGATGTGTGTAAATTATCTCCCAGAAGGTGTGGATCTGTGGCTGGAAGCAGAGATCGGAACCGTCGGAAGTGGACCAACCCCAAGCTGGGATAAAGTAGATATTGATGTTATTGATGCCGGCGGACAGCCTGCATCTGTGATCAAAGGTGGAAGCGTGTATGATCATGAGATGTCTTTTGCATTTATACGTGGCGGACATATTGATGCAGCAGTTCTTGGTACACTTCAGGTAGACCAAGAAGGCAATATCGCTAACTGGACGATTCCAGGGAAGATGGTGCCAGGAATGGGTGGTGCCATGGATCTGTGTGCCGGAGTGAAGAAGATCATCGTAGCAACAGACCATTGTGAAAAGAGTGGAAAGTCTAAGATATTAAAGAAATGTACACTTCCTTTGACGGGAGTTCATTGTGTAACAGATATCGTAACAGAACGCTGCTATTTTGAAGTTACAAAAGATGGTCTCGTGTTAAGGGAACTTGCAGAAGGATATAGTGTAGAAGATATCCTTGCATGCACAGAAGCTGATGTGATCGTACCGGATGAAATTGGTGTTATGAGCTGATAATAGACGCAGGAAAGCATATAGAAAAACAGCACTGTACAGGAATAAAATTCCCAATGCAGTGCTGTTTTTATTAGTTTATTTAATCTTCTTTTGGCAATGCAATATTTAAAATAATTGCAACAAGTGCCGCAGGTACAATACCAGATCCTCCGAAGATCAACTGAATTCCTTCAGGTAGTCCAGAAAGAACTGTGCTGTTTGCACCGATTCCATATCCAAGTCCGAGAGCTACAGATACGACAGTAATGTTTCTCATTGTTAGTGGTTCTTTTGTGATCAGCTGAATACCACTGATTACGATAGAAGAGAACATCATAACAGCTGCTCCACCTAATACGCTCTGTGGCATGATAGAGATCAATGCAGCAAGTTTTGGAAATAATCCACACAGGATTAAGAAGATTGCTCCTGTTGCAAGTGCAAAACGGTTTACGATCTTTGTCATAGTAACAAGACCAACATTCTGGCTGAATGATGTATTTGGTAAAACACCAAAGAATGCTGCGATCGTAGATCCGATACCATCACAGACAACACCACCAGAAAGCTCAGAATCTGTAGCTTCACGATCCATACCACCTTCGATAACTCCGGAAATATCCCCGACTGTTTCTACAGCAGTTACGATAAACATGATAAGTACAGGGACGATCGCTCTTGCATCAAAAATGATTTTTACAGGCATAAATTTTGGAATGGCAAACCATCCAGCCTGAGCAACTTTATCCCAGTTTAACACCCATGCTTTTGTATACTCTACACCATCTGCATTGACAGCAGTTGTAGGAAGTACAACACCCATGATTCCTGCGATAATGTATCCTGCGATAATTCCGATCAGTACAGAAGAAGCACTTGTGATACCTTTCGTTCCATGTTTTAATGCAATGATGATCACAAGAACAATTGTTCCAAGTAACAAATTCTCGATTGAACCGAAATCATTAGCAGAATTTCCTCCACCAAAAGAATTCACACCAACACCGATCAGTGATAATCCGATGGAAAGTACAACCGTACCAGTTACGACAGCTGGGAAAAATCTTCGAAGTGGTTTTAACATAAATCCTAATACAGATTCAAATAACCCACCGATAATGGAAGCACCCATGATCGCACCATATCCAAGGATTCCACCACCCATAACAGATGCAACACTGCTGCAGACACCGATAAATCCTGAACTCGTTCCCATGATGATTGGAACTTTTCCACCGATCGGTCCGATCGCGTACAACTGGATCAGTGTAACAATTCCGGCAATTAACATTGCATTTTGTAAAAGCGCAATCTGAACGTCTGCAAATTCGGTTCCAGAAGCAATACCACAAGCCCCTGTAATGATAAGGACTGGAGTAAGGTTACCTACGAACATAGCGAATACATGCTGCAGACCAAGGAGAATCGCTTTTTGCAGCGGAAGTTTCCCGTAAAAGTCGTATTCCGCACCTTTGTTTTTCTCTTGATTCATTTTTCTTTCGTCTCCTTTTTTTTAATGCATGATGAGCAGTTTTATACTGCTATTTTTCACAGCATACTATTATAAAGGATTTGAATGAAAATGTATAGTTCTTTTTTTTAAGCATGTTTTTTTACATTGCAACCACACCATTTTCATGATAAAATTTACCCGAAAAACTTTCCAAAAGGAGTCAATGTACAGTGATAAGTTTAGGATTAGATTCTGGTTCGTCTATGACAAAAGCCGTTTTGTTAGAAGATACGAAGATAATAGATACAAAGATGATCCCAACATCGATCAGTCCAAGGAAATCTCTAGAAGCTCTTTACAGAGAGATAAAAAAACAACATAAAGAAATAGATGTTATTGTAACAACTGGATATGGAAGGAATCTGTTAGATCAGGCAGATTTCAAGATCACGGAGATTACTTGCCATGCAGCTGGAGCATTTTTTATGAATCCAGATTGTGACACGATCATAGATATCGGTGGGCAGGATAGCAAAGTGATCACCATTGACGATCTTGGATGTGTCACAGATTTTTTAATGAATGATAAATGTGCTGCTGGAACTGGACGTTTCCTTGAGATGACGATGAAACGAGTCGAAAGTGAGATTGGAAGAATCGACACTTTTGTAAAAGATTCCAAACCTGCGAAGATCAACAGTATGTGTGCTGTATTTGCAGAAAGTGAAATCGTTGGATTATTGGCACAGGATATTGCACCTGGTGATATTGTTCTTGGTTGTGTAGAATCTATTTGTCAGCGAACCGCTGCATTTGCACAGAAATTGGCGCCAGCGAATCCAAAAGTATTTTTCTCTGGTGGACTAGCACAATTTGATGTGATCAAACAATCATTAGCCAATCATTTAGGAGTAAAAGAAGTAGCAACGGATTCATTATGTCAATACACAGGAGCAATTGGAGCTGCCGTTTTAGGCATCCGCAAAATAAAATGATAATTTTTACTTACAGGAGGATTCAAACAATGGTTGAATTAAAGAAAGAGTTACCAGAGATTTTTGAGGAATTTGCAGAACAGAGAAAGAATTCCTTTCTCGCGATCAAGGAGGTTAAAGAAAAAGAAATACCTGTTGTCGGTGTATTTTGTACCTATCTTCCAAGAGAGATTCCAAATGCCATGGGTGCAGCAGTTGTCGGATTATGTTCCGTATCAGATGAAACAATCCCAGATGCAGAAAAAGATCTGCCAAGAAACCTATGTCCATTGATCAAATCAAGTTATGGATTTGCCAAAACAGATAAATGTCCATTCTTCTATTTTTCAGATTTGGTTGTAGGAGAAACAACATGCGATGGAAAGAAAAAAATGTACGAAATGCTTGCTGATTTTAAACCAGTTCATGTCGTAGAACTTCCAAACTGTCAGACAGAAGATGGAATCCAGTTATATAAGAAAGAATTACTTCGTTTCAAGAAAGTTCTAGAAGATAAATTTGAGACAACGATCACAGATGAGGCAGTTCTTCATCAGATCAAGTTAAGAAATGGAATCAATAAAGCATTAAGACGTCTTCAATATGTAATGGCAAATGATCCTGCACCAGTCAATGGATTAGATGTGATCAATACTGTATATGGAAGTGGTTTTGACATTAACACAGAAGGTCTTGAAGACAGAATCAATGCAGTAACAGATAAAATTGAAAAAGAATATACAGAAGGAAAAAATATAGGGAAAAAACCAAGGATCCTTGTAACCGGATCTCCATCTGGCGGTGCGGCCTTGAAAGTCATTCGTGCAATTGAGGATAATGGTGGAGTTGTCGTATGTTTTGAAAACTGTACTGGAATGAAACCGTTAGCAATGGTAGATGAAGAGAATCCAGATGTATATGATGCACTCGCAAGAAAATATTTAAACATTGGATGTTCTTGTATGTCTCCAAATAAGAATCGTCTGGATCTTTTGGATGAGCTGATCGATGATTTTCAGGTAGATGGTGTCGTAGATCTTGTTCTTCAGGCGTGTCATACATATAATGTGGAAACCGCACTTATCAAGAAATTAGTGAAAGACAAAAAAGGAATCCCGTACACAGTGGTTGAGACAGATTATTCACAGGCAGATATTGAACAGATCGGATTCTTCCTTGTAAAGGCAGGGGGAGCATTGATCGACAACATGGCAT
>OGPE01002383.1_pt1 | contig 10702 bp, 8 predicted proteins | sample 1552881 | NCBI WGS metagenome assembly OGPE01 (sample SAMEA2580236, study PRJEB22360) | human gut metagenome | biome: human gut; feature: human-associated habitat; material: faeces | place: Denmark | collected 2008/2010 | reverse complement strand
GACAGTTGCACTTATGAGCAGCAGGCTTGAAGCATTTGCACAGCTTTTTACTCTTCTTATTGTATTTATATTTGTATTGGCAGCTACATATTTTGCAACCCGTTTTGTTGGTAATTACCAGAAGAATAAGCTTTCCGGAAGTAATATACAGATATTAGAGACTATGCGTATATCTAATACAAAGTATATTCAGGTTATTAAGGTTGGCGGGAAGTGTTTTGCAATAGCTGTTACTAAAGATAATGTGAGTTTTCTTTGTGAATTGAATGAAGATGAGCTTATATATAATTCTTCTAGTGATACAGGTACAATTAATAAGGAGAGTTTTAAGGCTGTTTTGGAGAAATTTAAAAAGGACAAGCCAGAAGGTTAGGCGGGTTTATTGTATGTTACATTGGTTGAGAAAGCATAAAAAGTCATGCATAAGAGGATTTGCAGCAGTCAGTGCAGTATTTGGTGTGATGTGTGGCGTTACAGCTAAGGTTCTTGCTGCGGAAGGTGATGACAATCTTATAAGCATAGGCATATCGGCAGGTGATGGCAGTGATATGGCAAGCGTTTTACAGATGTTGATTGTATTGACAGTAATATCGTTAGCACCATCAATACTTATTATGCTTACTTCGTTTACCAGAATTGTTATAGTGTTGCATTTTACAAGAGCAGCTATAGGTACACAGACTGTTCCACCTAATCAGATAATTATAGGATTATCATTGTTTTTGACGGTGTTTGTTATGGCACCAACATTTACAGAGATATATGATAATGCCATAACGCCGCTATCTAATAATGAGATGACGGCAGAGGAGGCATTTGATGAAGGTATTAAGCCGCTAAGAACATTTATGTTAAAGCAGACTTCTACCAAGGATCTGGATACATTCCTTAAAATTGCAGGATATGAAGAAGGTTCAGTCAAATCAGAAGATGATATAACATTAAGGGTTTTAATTCCATCATTTATAATAAGTGAATTGAGAATTGCATTTATTATTGGTTTCCTTATATATCTTCCATTTATTGTTATTGATATGGTAGTATCTTCAACGCTTATGTCAATGGGTATGATGATGCTCCCACCAACAACAATATCTACACCGTTTAAGATACTTCTGTTTGTTATGGCAGATGGATGGAACTTGATTATTGGTAATTTAATGATGACATTCAAATAATAAAGGTGGGACTGATATATGGATACTGGTACAGTTATTAATATTGCAAGGCAGACAGTATGGATTATAGTAAAAACAGCTGTTCCTGTACTTCTTGTTTCAATGATTGTTGGTTTGTTTATAAGTCTTTTTCAGACACTTACATCTATTCAGGAGCAGACTTTGACATTTGTGCCGAAGCTTATTGCAATTCTTTTAACATTAATGCTTTTGGGGGCATGGATGTTAAATCAGATTACAGGATTTATGGGGAATTTGTGGAATTTCTCACAGTATATTTAATTAAAGGATTAAGATATAATGATTAATTATGAGGTTGCGCTTGGACAATTTGAGCTATTTGTTTTAATATTAATTCGATTAGCTTCATTTGTTTATGCCGCACCTTTTTTTAATACTGCCAATGTTCCACGAAAGTTTAAAGTTGGTTTTGCAATTGCACTTAGTGTGATTGTTTATGCTATTCATCCAGATATGTCGGTAGAATATGATAATATGATTGATTATTGTATAATTGCACTGCAAGAAGTAATAGTAGGAGTAATACTTGGTGCGGCGAGTTTTTTTTGTGTTCAGATTATACAGTTCTCAGGTAAGATAATTGATATGGATATAGGTATATCTATGGCACAGTTATATGATCCTACAACAAGAATGCAGGTGGGTATTATGGGCAACTTCTATTACTATATGTTAATGCTTTTGCTTATAATATCAGGTATGCACAGATTTCTTATAGAAGCTATCGTTGAGACATATAATGTTATACCTATAGGTGGAGTCAAATTCAGCGGTGCGATATATTCGACTGTTATACAGTTTATGACAGATTATTTTGTTATAGGTTTCAGAATAGCACTGCCGGTGTTTGCCACAACACTTCTTCTTAACTGTATTCTTGCCATACTTGCAAGGATAGCACCACAGATGAATATGTTCGTTGTTGGTATGCAGCTTAAGATATTTGTTGGAATATTTGTAATTCTTTTTACAATAGGTATGCTTCCAGCTGTTTCTAATTTCATACTGGAAGAAATTCAAAGCATATTTACAGCATTGGTAAGGGGTATGAGCTGATATGGAGAATGAACTTATATTAAGGCTGAACCTTCAGTTTTTTGCTAAAGATGGTCCCGGAGGGGAAAAGACAGAGCCGGCTACAAGTAAGAAGCTTAATGATGTAAGAAAAGAAGGACAGGTAGCTAAAAGTAAAGAGATAATAACAGCCATTTCTTTGATGTCATTGTTTATTATCCTAAAGATTTATGTTGGAAGACTTGGCACTGGATTTATAGATGTATTTAAGAATATATATGGGGCAATTGTAGTAATAGGCAATGACAGCGGTGATGGCTTATCCACCGGCTGGGCAGTAGCAACATTAAGACAGCTTGCAACAGAGGTTATTACGCTTGCAATTCCAATACTTCTTGTAGCTGTGATAATAGCGATACTTGGTAATGTGTTACAGCAGAAGTGGATGATAACAGCAAAGCCTATGCAGCCCAAATTAAGCAAGATTAGTCCGTTGAGTGGCTTTAAGAGAATGTTCTCTGTAAGACAGTTATTAGAGCTGCTAAAATCAATAGTGATGATTACAATTATAATTGCTGTTGTATATTCAACGATAAAAGATAAAATGAATGTTCTTCTTACATTCTATGATATTAGTCTTAATACAGCACTTTCAACAGTAGGAGATATAATTATAGGTCTTGGCATTAAGATAAGTGCGATATTTCTGATAGTCGGATTTGCTGACCTTGTGTATCAGAGACACAAGTTTAAGAATGATAATATGATGACTAAGCAGGAAGTTAAAGATGAATATAAGAATTCCGAGGGTGATCCTCAGGTTAAGGGACAGATCAGAAAGCGTATGCAGGAAGTATCAAGAAGAAGAATGATGCAGCAGCTTCCAGAGGCGGATGTAGTTATTACTAACCCAACACATTTTGCAGTCGCCCTTAAATACGAACCTAATGAGGGCAGGGCACCAGTAGTAATTGCCAAGGGTGCTGATTATCTTGCATTTCAGATAAAGGATAAAGCTAAGGAATATAATATTGCTATTGTGGAGAATAAACCACTAGCGAGAATTCTATATCATAATATAGATGTTGGTATGGAGATACCACCAGAATTATATCAGGCAGTTGCAGAAATTCTTGCCGCAGTTATGAAAACAAATAATAGATTATAATATAAATATGTGTTATTATTAATATTACAATATTGTGATATTAAGATATGAAAAGATATGGGAAGGAGAAATAAAGTGAAGCTAAAGAGAAATGACTTATTCATTGGAATATATATTCTTTCAGCAGTATTATTCTTTATTATTTCAATTCCTTCATGGTTACTTGATATTTTGCTTGCATTTAATATGGTGGCTTTAGTTATATTATTTAACTCATTGTTTGCTAAAGAAGTATTGGATATGGCATCATTCCCAACAATGCTCTTATTTACAACAATTTTTAGAATTTCTCTTAACGTATCATCAACTAAGATGATATTAAGAGATGGTTATGCAGGTCACGTGGTTTCTACATTTGGAAAGTTTGTAGGCGGCGGCAATCTTGTTATCGGTGCCATAATATTTATAGTTCTCGTTATTATTCAGTTTATAGTTATCAATAAAGGTTCTGAGAGAGTATCAGAAGTAACAGCAAGATTTACTCTTGATGCTATGGCTGGTAAGCAGATGGCTATCGATTCAGATCTTAATACAGGTGCTATTACTGATAAGGAAGCGGCAGAGAGAAGAAAGAAGTTACAGCAGGAGAACAGCTTCTTTGGTTCTATGGATGGTGCTACCAAGTACGTTAAGGGAGATGCAACAGCAGGTCTTATTATCACAGCAATCAACCTTGTTGGTGGTATTGCAATGGGGATGCTCTATAATGGAATGTCCATTAATGATGCACTTTCTACATATTCAATCCTTACAATTGGTGATGGTCTTTGTTCACAGATACCTTCACTTCTTATATCTTTGTCAACAGGTATATTAGTTACTAAGGCATCAAGCGAGGGTGAACTTGGCGACGAGATGGTTGGACAGTTGTTCTCAATGGACAGGGTCCTTATTATGGTAGGTGCAGCACTTATATTATTAGGTGTAGGAACACCACTTCCATTTTACATATTTGTGCCACTTGGTGTAGCACTTATTATCTATGGAAGAAAGTTAAAGGATAAGACAGGCGAGGCAACTATCGAGGAGATGGCAGAGGCAGAAGAAAATGAGGCTCAGGAAATCAGAAAGCCGGAAAATGTTGTTTCTTTGCTTAATGTAGACCCAATCGAATTAGAGTTTGGTTATGGTATTATACCTTTAGCCGATGTTAATCAGGGGGGTGATCTTCTTGACCGAGTTGTAATGATCAGACGACAGATAGCTCTTGAACTTGGTGCGGTAGTACCAATTATCAGATTAAGAGATAATATACAGCTTAATCCTAACCAGTATGTAATTAAGATTAAAGGCATACAGGTAAGTGAGGGCGAGATACTTTTTGACCATTATATGGCGATGAACCCAGGTTATGTAGAAGAAGAGATAACAGGTATTCCAACATTTGAACCATCTTTCCATCTTCCAGCTATATGGATTACTGAAAGCCAGAGAGAAAGAGCAGAATCTATGGGATATACTGTTGTTGACCCACCATCAATAATGGCTACACATCTTACTGAAGTAATAAGACAGCATATTGCAGAACTTCTTACAAGACAGGATGTTCAGAATCTTATTAACAATATTAAAGATAATAACCAGGCACTTATTGATGAGCTTGTACCTAAGCTTATCGGTATTGGTGAGATACAGAAAGTGTTACAGAACCTTTTATCAGAAGGCATATCAATCAGGGATCTTGTAACTATATTTGAAACACTTGCTGATCACGCGGCAGTCACAAGAGATACAGATATATTAACTGAATATGTAAGACAGAGCCTTAAGCGTGCCATTTCTGGCAAGTATTTTCCACCTAACGAGGTTACTAATGTTATTACTCTTGACCCTAAGGTTGAACAGGAGATTATGGCGGCTGTTAAGAATACAGAACAGGGAGCTTATCTGTCACTTGACCCTGCCCGTACTAAAGCTATTATGGATTCTTTAGGTGAAGAATTAAAGAAGCTTGAAGATATGGGAAAGAATCCGATTGTTATAACTTCGCCTATAGTCAGATTGTATTTTAAGAAGTTAGCATCTGATTACTATAAAGATATAATTGTGATTTCATATAATGAAGTGGAATCAAATGTTGAATTACAGTCAGTTGGGATGGTGACAGCATAATGATAGTTAAGAAATTTCAAGCGCCTACAGAAAGAGAGGCAATAATAAAAGCTCAGGAAGAATTAGGAAGCACAGCAGTTGTGCTTAATGTTAAGACAATTAAGCAGAGAGGCTTTGCAAAGCTTTTTAAGAAAGATGCTGTAGAAGTTACGGCAGCTCTTGAGGAAAAAGATTTTGTTGATGGAATTAACAAGTCAAGACCATCATTTGATAATACAATGAATAAAGAACAGATGATTAACAGAAGTATGGTTTCAACAGGAAGCCTTCCATCGATTAATCTTGTGGCTGATGATTCAGTTAATCTGTCGTCATCTTCGACGGCTTCTGCGATAGAGCAGAAGCTTGACTCGCTGCACGATCTTTTACAGAACCAGAGTTTTAATAAGCCGGCTGATGTGCAGGGAACAGTGTCTAATCCTTATTCAGGGGTGGCAGGCAGCGTAAGAAGCTTGTATAATGATGATACAGATATTAAGCCTGCATCATCTGATAATACTGAAAGACAGCAGGTTAAGCAGAGAGAAAATGCTAACTACAAATCATTACAGTTAATCTATAAGAAGCTTATTGATAATGAAGTTGACAGCAGATATGCAGATGAAATTATTGGTGAGATTGAGAACTCATTAAAGAAAGAGTCTAACATAGACAGTATTCTTTCTGCAGTATACCAGAAGATTATATTAAAGCTTGGAAAGCCTAGGGCTATTACATTATCAGATAAGGCGAAGGTCGTATTCTTCATAGGACCTACAGGAGTAGGAAAGACTACTACAATTGCCAAGATAGCTTCAAGCTTTAAGTTAGAGCATGAGGCAAAAGTTGCATTTATTACAGCAGATACATATAGAATAGCGGCTGTAGAGCAGCTTAATACATATGCTTCTATTATAGATTGCCCTGTAAGTGTTGTGTATTCTGTTGAGGATATGGATAAAAGCCTTACAGATTATAAGGATTATGACTTAATACTTATTGATACAGCAGGACGTTCGCATAAAGCAGACGACCAGATGGATGAATTAAAGTCATTTATAGAGCAGGTTGTCCAAAGAAAAGATGAGTTTGATTTTGAAAGCTATCTTACATTAAGTGTAACAACTAAATATAAAGATCTTAAGAGTATAGCGGACAAATATGATGATGTAGACTGGTCAATTATTTTTACTAAATTAGATGAAACTTGTTCACTTGGCAACATCCTTAATCTGAGAATGTTGACAGACAGACCACTTGCTTATACGACATCAGGACAGAATGTTCCTAATGACATTGAAGTAATCAATGAGCAGTGGATTGCCAAACAGCTTTTAGGAGGCGGCGAATGATGATGGATCAGGCAGAAAATCTGCGTAATATAATTAGACAACAAAATCAGAACAGCATTACCAATGCCAGAGTTATCGCTGTAACAAGCGGAAAGGGAGGTGTTGGCAAGTCTAATCTTTCGGTCAATCTTGCACTTGAATTTACAAGGATGGGCAAGAAAGTAATAATACTTGATGCAGATTTTGGTCTGGCTAATGTTGAAGTTATGTTCGGTGTTATACCAGAATATAACTTAAGCGACCTTATGTTTAAGGGCAAGGAGATTAAAGATATTATAACAGAAGGACCAGAGGGAGTTGGATTTATTTCTGGAGGTTCTGGGATAGCTAATCTTGTTAATCTTGACCAGGAACAGATTAAAAGACTGGTTAATAAGCTGTCGGACCTTGAGGCACTGGCAGATATAATAATAATAGATACAGGAGCTGGAATATCACCTAGTGTTATGGAATTCCTGTTATCAAGTCCTGAGACAATTATAGTTACTACACCTGAACCGACATCTGTAACCGATTCATATGCACTTCTTAAAGCACTCAGTATGAATGAGAATTACAAGAGCGAAGAGTGTACAATAAGAATGGTAGCTAACAGAGTTGATTCAGAGAGTGAAGGAAAGAATCTTTATGACAAGCTTAATGCAGTTGTAACACAGTTCCTAGGGATTAATATGGAATATCTTGGAAGTGTTCCGCAGGATTCAACTGTAAGGAAGGCAGTTATGAAGCAGAAGCCTGTTACAATAGTATACCCTAATTCTTTAGCAGCCAGGCATTTTAGGTATATAGCCGAGGAATTGTTAGGAAATGAAGGGGATGCTCCAATGCATAAAAAGGGAATTAGAAGTTATTTTAAAAATGTATTTTCACGCAAGATGTAATTACCTTGTAAAGTGATAATCTATGTGTATGGAGGTGTCAGTAATGTTCAAACCACTTGTGATAGGAAGCAGAATGGAATTAGTGCCAAAGAAGTCACTAAGAAATAATGAAGAAAGAATAGTATATGCAAGCCAGATATTAGATTTTAATGATGACAGTATTGTGTGTGCTATGCCAATATATGAAGGTCGTATTGTGCCACTTGAGGCAGGGAAAAGATTTGATGCATATTTCTATGTAGGAACTAAGATATTCAGAGCTGACTGCACTGCAATTGACAGAGGCAGGGATAACAATATCCATACAGTTACGATACAGTTAGATTCAGAACTTCTTAAGTTCCAGAGAAGAGAATATTTCAGACTCAGCTGTGTTCTTCCGGTGAGTGTGAAAAAGGTTATAACGTTCAATGTAAAAGCAGATGAAGAAGCTGACACAAATACAAAGTCAGAAGAAAAGACTGCATGCAAAGAACAGGAAGATATAGATAACTGCAAGATTGTTGATATAAGCGGTGGTGGAATAAGACTTCAGTCAAAGAAGAAATATCAGAAGGATGATTATATGATGTTAGATTTTGACTTAGATATTGATGGTTCAATATCCCATAAAAGCATTATTGGCAAGGTTGTAGAATCAAGAGCTAATGATAATGATGGAACATTATTTGCTAATAGACTTCAATTTGTCGATATTGACAGACTCGACAGAGAGGAGATTATTAAATATATATTTGGACAGCAAAGAAATATCTTAAAAAAGGAGTTGAGTAGTAATGGCTAAAAAAATATTGGTTATAGATGACTCTGCACTTATGAGAAGGGTAATATCTGATATAATCAACGAAAGCAATGAATACGAAGTTGCGGCTATTGCCAAGGATGGACTTGAGGGATTAGATATGATTGTTTCTAATCCTTACGAATACAGTGCAGTCATTCTTGATATCAATATGCCAAAGCTAAATGGATTGGAACTCCTGCAAAGATTACAGAAGGATCATATTGAACAGACTGTAATTGTAGTAAGTACTGTTGCCAGGGAAGGTGCTAAAGAGACTATTCAGGCTCTTGAATATGGAGCATTTGATTTTGTCACTAAGCCTGAGAATTATCTTGAAACTAAGAGCGTTGAATTCAAGAATAGAATATTCGAGATGCTCAATGTTGCAACTAATTCCAAGGCATCTATAAGACGTACATCAATGTCAAAGACAATAGCTCCGGTAAAGAAAGACTTAAAGAGCGGCAGAACTTTAACATCGGTCATAGCCCGTACAGAAAGAACAAGAAGTACAGGTATTACTCCAGCACCAGTAAGAACAGTTGTACATACACCAGCCAAGAAGGTTGATGGAAGTATGTTTACAAGTGTTAAGACTGGAAAGAAGAAGATTGTCGCACTTGCTTGTTCAACAGGAGGCCCTAAATCATTGCAGCAGGTTATACCTATGCTTCCGGCAAAGCTTGATGCAGGGGTAGTTCTTGTTCAGCATATGCCGGCAGGTTTTACAGCGTCACTTGCAGCAAGACTTAACGAGATGAGTGATATTAATGTTAAGGAAGCCGCAGATGGTGATGTAATAAAGAAAGGCTGGGTATATATAGCACCAGGTGGTAAGCACATACGAATTGAGAAGAAAGGAACTGACTCAGTTATAAAGTTAAGCACAGAACCACCAATAGAAGGCTTAAGACCGTGTGCTAATGTGATGTATGAATCACTTACATCAAGTAATTATGATGAGATTACATGTGTAGTCCTTACGGGTATGGGAGCAGATGGTACCAATGGTATTAAGGCTCTTAACAAGAATCATAAGAACATATATGTTATAGCTCAGGATGAAGAGACCAGTGTAGTATATGGAATGCCAAAGGCAATAGCTGGCACGGGACTGGTCAATGAAGTAGTTCCATTAAACCGTGTAGCTGAAGCAATTACAAAAAACGTGGGGGTGTCTTAAAATGGATGTTAGCCAGTATTTAGAGATTTTTATTGATGAATCAAATGAACATTTACAGTCTCTTAGTGATCAGTTATTAATTCTTGAGAAAGAACCAGAGAATAGTGATACTATTAATGAAATATTCAGAGCAGCACATTCTTTAAAGGGTATGGCTGGTACTATGGGATATAAGAGAATGCAGAATCTTACACACGATATGGAAAATGTATTCTCAGAAGTACGTAATGGTAATATTAAAGTTACATCAGATATGTGTGATGTATTGTTCAAGTGCCTTGATGCACTTGAGAGTTATGTTTCCAATATCCAGAATACACAGGATGAAGGAACCGATGATAATGAACCTATAATAAAAGCACTTAATTCATTCATTGGCGGTAATGAAGTAGAGGAGAAGAAAGAAGCTTCAGCCAGCCAGCCAGCAGAAGAAGCAGCACAGGGAACAACATCTGAGCTTGTTTTTGCAGACTTTGAGATGAATGCAGTTAATGAAGCATTAAAGAAGGGTCTTGGAGTATATGAGATAGTAGTAACAGTTGATGAGAATTGTATACTTAAGGCAGCAAGGGCATTTCTTGTATTTAAGAATCTTGAAGGACATTGCGATGTTATCAAATCAGAGCCATCAACACAGGATATAGAAGATGAGAAGTTTGAGAAAGATTTCACAATAGTTGTTGTATCTCACGAAAGCCTTGATGAAGTAATATCTATTATTAAGAGTGTATCAGAGATTAAGACAGCAGAAGGAAAGGCAATAACAGTTCCATTTCAAGAAGTTAATGATGCACCAGCAGAAGAAGAGAAGAAGGAAGAAGTTAAGAAACAGCCAGCTGTTACAGAGCCAGCCAAGAAGGAAGAAGCTAAGAAGACAGCGGCTGCATCGCCAGCTAAGAAGGCGGCAACAGCTAATAACAAGGCTGTAAGTCATACAGTACGAGTTGATATAGATAAGCTTGATGTCCTTATGAACCTTGTCAGCGAGCTTATTATTGCTAAGAATGGTCTTGTATCAGCAAGTATTTCT
>OGPE01002382.1_pt1 | contig 10708 bp, 9 predicted proteins | sample 1552881 | NCBI WGS metagenome assembly OGPE01 (sample SAMEA2580236, study PRJEB22360) | human gut metagenome | biome: human gut; feature: human-associated habitat; material: faeces | place: Denmark | collected 2008/2010 | reverse complement strand
GTGGAAGCGGAGTTTTCCATACACTTCATCTTTCCTCCTGTTCAGGATCTCCACCTGTGGAAGAATCGCCTGAATCTGTTCTTTCGGCGTCATATGTGTTTTATTATCTCTGGAATCTTTTGCCACCAGCATCTGATCGATCAGCGAGCCTACACGCACCATAAAGAATTCATCCAGATTGCTCTGATAGATCGATGCAAATGTCAGGCGCTCACACAGCGGCACCTTCGGGTTCTCCGCTTCTTCCAGTACACGTTCATTAAATTTCAGCCAGGACAGTTCCCGGTTCATATAAATTGTCTCGTTCATTGCTTATCCCTTTACTTTCTTCTACCTTTTATCCAATTGTCACATTCACAAAAGTACTATATCAACTTTTCTTTAATTCTATGTTGATGCTCTGTAAAATTCATGTTAAAAACTCATTTTGCTACACATTATTTTCCTTTCAGTTCATACAGATCCGTTCTCCGTGCGGATAATAATGGTAGCTGTTCGCGGATCGCATCCACGCGGTCCAGATCTATTTCCGTGATCTGAATGCCCGGTTTCTCATCCATCTGTGTCACCACATCCCCCCAGGGTGACACGACAAGAGAATGACCCCAGGAGATATATCCTGCCTGCTCGTCTCTTGCATCGGAAGTTCCGATCATATAGCACTGATTGTCCACCGCTCTTCCCCTGAACATTAACTCCCAGTGTGCCGGTCCGGTTGTCATGTTAAAGGCTGCCGGTACCAGGATCATTCTGGCGCCCCGCAATGTCATCAGCCGTACAATCTCCGGAAATCTGCAGTCAAAGCAGATACAGATTCCCATTTTCCCAAACTCCGTATCAAAAACGGTAATCTGATCTCCGGCGGTCAGTGTCGCGGACTCCTGATAGCACTGTCCGTCCTTCACGGCGATATCAAACAGATGCACTTTGCGGTGTTTTGCAATCTGGTTGCCCTGCCGCTCAAAGACATAAGCGGTATTGTACACATGTCCTTCCTTATCTTTTTCCGGTACACTTCCGGCTGACAGATAAATCTTGTATTTTTTTGCAAGAGCACTTAACCGTTGCCAGGTTTCTCCCTGTTCCATTTCCGCATAGACCGGAAAACAAGGTGTCTGGTACGGGCAGTTGAACATTTCGCCCAGGGTTACCAGATCAATGTTTTCGTCCTTTATACGTTTCAGATTCCGCTCCAGTTCTTCCAGATTTTTGCTTTTTTCTTCATAAACATGAGCCTGAATCTGGGCGATTTTCACCTTCATTTTTTCTCCCCCTTTCTGTCACAAATATTTGTAATTCTCTGACTTTAGTATAGATTTTCCATAACTTTTTGTCAATTTATCCTTAAAAAAAGGAGGGGATTTTCCTCATGAAAAGCCTTTTTCAAACACGCTCTAACATATTTTACTTCCGTTCGCGGTAAGTTTAAATCTGCAGCCCAGCATTTCCGCTGCACGTCTGCACATCAACATCCGTTTTAAAAAAATTTCAAAATAATCCATCACACTGCAGATGGAATCGTCCAACTCCAGTCTCATGTGAATGACTTTCTTCTCAGGATCAATCTCAAGGTTTGAAGAAAGTGCCGCATAATTTACCCGGTCATGGATATCAAAATTTGCCGGTACCGGATTCTGTACCCGATTTCTGCGCACATCTGTTTTATCTGCCAGGATCAGTGCCGCAGAAACCGCATCTACCGCCGTACCGGTTTCTTCATCGTGTTGTCCAATAGCCGAAGTAATCGTCAGAATATCTTCCAGCTTCATTTCCCGTTCTTTTAAGATTCCATATGCAAGCACAGCACTGCTGTGTGCATGATCATAGCGATTCACGGTATTTCCGATATCATGCATATAGCCTGCAATTTTTGCCATCTCCACCTGTCGTCTCCGATACCCCAGTTCCTTCAGGATCCTTCCTGCCGTCTCCGCCACTTTCACCGCATGTTTTCTGGAATGTTCGGTATATCCCAGTACTTTCAGGTTACGGTTTCCCTGTTCAATTAAAAGGTTGATCTCCCGATCATTTCTTATCTGTTCATATCCCGGTTTCATCTGTATTCCTTCTTTTCTGTTCTCTTTTCCAGCCGTTGAATTGCGTCCATGGCCAGTTCTGACCGCTCACATTCCTCCGGACTCATGGTGATCTGCCAGCATAACGAACTTCCTTTCATATGCTCTGCTGCATAAGAAAGTCCGTTGGTGCGCTCATCCAGGAATGGCCGGTCAATCTGATTGGGATCTCCCAGCAGAATAATCTTTGTATTTTTCCCCGCACGGGTGATGATTCCTTTGATCTGATTTGGGGTAGTATTCTGTGCTTCGTCGATAATCAGATACGTTTGAATCAGGGAACGGCCACGGATAAAGTTCAAAGCTTCGGCCTGGATCAGCTCCCGCTCAAAAATCTCTTCTATCTTCCCTTTTAATTCATTTTCATCTTTATAGCGTTCCTCTTCATTGGAATCGATCAGCTGTTCCAGATTATCCATGATCGGCCGCATCAGCGGAGAAATTTTTTCCTGTTCGTCACCTGGAAGGAAGCCAATATCATCGTCAAACTGGGCATTTGGACGGCAGATCAGAATCCGGCGATACTCTCCTGACGGATGATTCAGAACTTTCTCCAGTCCAACGGCCAGCGAATAAAAAGTTTTACTGGTTCCCGCCATCCCTTTTACGATCACAAGCGGTGCTTTCTCCGCCGGCTGCATCAGTGCTTCCTGGAAAAAATACTGCCCTGCATTTCTCGGATGGATGCCATATGGCTCGGCTTTTCGATAGGCCAGTTTACGGATCATCTCTCCCTCTACTCTTCCCAACTGGCTTTTTTTCTCCGACTGATCACTTCTCAGAATCAGAAACTGATTCTCTGTAAGTTCCGGATAAACCTTTTCTCCCTGCTCATCTGCTTTATACACAACCGCGACAGGTATTCCCTTTTTCTTAAAATCTTTGAAATACTCTTCCGGTACAAATACTTCATCCCTTCCGGTATATTGAAGTTTCTGTTCTTCTACCTGCTCCGCCTCAAAATCTTCTGCCTGGATTCCAAGAAGTTGTGCTTTCAACCGCAACAGCAGATCTTTGGTTACCAGGATCACCGGATCTTTTTCTTTCTCACGCATCCCAACACACACCTGAAGAATACGATTGTCTGCTCTGTCATCCGGAAGTTCCTCCGGCAGTTCCACATATACAAAGTTTTTTTCGATCCGAAGAATTCCTTCCTGTCCGATTCTGACCCCTTTCAGAAGATCTCCCTGATGTCTCAGCTGTTCCAGACAGCGAATGACTTTTCTGGCATTGGCTCCTTTTTCTCCTTCTGCTTTTTTCAAATGATCCAGTTCTTCCACAACCACCAGCGGAATTACAATCCGATTTTCCTGAAAAGCCCACAGAGCATTTGGTGCTTGAATCAGTACATTCGTATCAATTACATAATTTTTCATGCCTGTTTATCCCTCCTGCAAAATCTTCCGAAATCTGTTTCATCGCACATCAGGTGCGATGAAACAGATTTTTAAAAAAATGATGAATCACCCTTTTACAGGTGTTTCATCATTTTATGAAATCAATATGAAATTTCAGATATCTTTTAGAAAAATCAACGTAAAATATTTTTATTTTCCCATCGACTGCTTTTCTCACTGCAGATTTCATTCCACTCACAGTCCCCGCAGATCTTCTCCCGCAATCCTGTATCGATTACCTTTTTCTGGACTTTCTGCGCAAATTCCAGAAAGTTCAGTTCTTCTCCTTCTGTCAGCCCGCAGGCCTCCAGCACGCCATGATCATACCGGAACACTTTTTCCTGCGCTTCACAGATTTCCTTTTTTTCTCCGGGATTTTCCTCATCGGTAAGGAACTGATGATTCGGGCACGCACTGCAGATCTCGTCCAGCGAAACCACCAGCCGGATCGGAACATCCTGTTCCAGAATGTGTAACATTTTCTCCATATGTGCGGAAAATCCTTCGCTGTATCCTTTTCCTATAAAATACGCCAGACACATCCCGTGATGCGGACGCACCGGTATTCGTTTTTTCTCCATAGTTTTCTCATTTCTCACAGCCATCTGCTGTATTGTTATTTCTGATTCCGATATGCTTCCACGCCCCGTTTCAGCCGTTCACAGCCATCCGCGATCCGGCTTCTCTGGCATGCCAGGTTGATGCGTAAAAACTGTTCGCCAGTTTTTCCGTACTGCGCGCCTTCCGACACATAAAGACCTGTCGTTTTGCGAATCGCATCGGCAAGTTCTTTCGCGCTGCATCCGAGCGCACTGCAGTCCAACCACAGAAGGTAGGTCGCATCTGCCTCTGTCACTTTCAACTGCGGAATCTCTTTTCGGATATAGTCGGTCATGTATGCACGGTTTTCGAAAAGATATGCACGGAGTTCTTCCAGCCAGTCTTCCCCCTTGGTAAATGCCGCGATCGCCGCACCGATGGCAAATACATTCGGTTCTGCCACCTCATCCGTATTCAGTGCACGCCACACTTTATGGTGCAGTGCCTCGTTCGGGATCATCACGGCTGCTGTCTGGATGCCTGCAATGTTAAATGCCTTCGTCGGTGCGATACAGGTCACACTGATATTTTTACACGTCTCGGAAGCCGCCGCAAACGGAAGGTATCCGGTGCCAGGTCGGGTGATATCACAGTGGATCTCGTCCGACAGAACAGTTACATGATATTTTTCGCACAGTTCTCCCACCCGTGCCAGTGTCTCCCGCTCCCAGATTCTTCCCACCGGGTTGTGCGGGTTACACAGGATCATCAGTGAAGTCTGCGGATCCGATAATTTTTCCTCCAGCGCCTCAAAATCCATCTCATACTGTTCCCCGTCATATGCCAGCGGGCATTCCACAACATTTCTTCCGTTGTTGACGATGGAATTAAAGAAAATATTATACACCGGTGTCTGGATCAGCACATTTTCTCCCGGTGTGGTCAGCTTGCGGACCGTACTTGAGATCGCCGGTACAACACCGGTACAGAAGGTCAGCCATTCTTTTTTGATGGAAAACTGATGGCGTCTCTCCCACCAGTCCATGTAGGCCTGATACCAGTCTTCTTCCACATCCGTGTAGCCGAACACACCGTGTGCGGCCCGCTTTTCAATCGCCTCCCGTACAGCCGGGGCCGTCTGAAAATCCATATCTGCCACCCACATCGGCAGTTCACCTTCTGCCACATCCCATTTCAGAGATCCGGTATTTCTCCGGTCTGTGATCTGATCAAAATCATAGTTGCTCATGCTGTATCTTCCTCTCTGTTTTTTGCAGTCTGTCCTATGCCTCGACTTCTTTTCCCTGTACAAAAATCTTCGTCTTTGACGGATCTACCTTATCTTTTTCCACCGTCAGTTCTTTGATCTCATCCGCACGGATCACACCGCTCGACGGATTCAGCACGCTGTCGATGGTTCCGTGGATCTTGGCATCTACAGAAGAGTATTCAAATGCCAGTGTCGTATTGATCAGCTTACAGTTTTTCATCACCAGATTGTCAATATAACACATGCCCTGCAGACTCTCGATCGTACAGTTTACCAGTGTCAGATTCTTCGCATTCCATCCCAGATATTCTCCGGAGATAAAGGAATCGTACACCGTTACATTTTCACTGTTCCAGAATGCATCCTTGGACAGCATCGTTGCGTTGTGTACTTCCATATTTTTTACACCGTCAAAGGAATAATTTCCCACCAGCCGGAAGTTTTTCAGCACCAGATCCTGGCAGTTCATACCGAAATAATCGCCCTTTGCATCCACATGATCCAGTTCCACATTCTGACAGCTCCACAGCGTCTCTGCCGCATTCGGGAAAGTTACATTGGTCAGTTTCAGTCCGTTACACCGGCGGAAATTCTTCGGTGCTTCGATCACTGCGTTAGTCACTTCGATCCGGTCTGTATACCACACACCCGCGCGTGCCATCTCAAACCAGGTACAATCCACCGCCTTGATATCTTTCGCATACCACAGCGGATATTTCCATTTGAACATGCTTCCGTATAATTCAATATTTCTGCTCTCTTTTAACGGAGACTCTCCGTCGTCAAAAATAGTATCATAAATTTTCAGATCCTTCCCCTGAAACAGCGCACGCTCGCCGGTCAGAAACTCCTGATGAATCTCTTTCATTTTTTTTCCATCTCCCATAATTCTCTTCTCCCATTCTGCTGCCATATATTTCGTTATTCTGACAAGCTTATATAGAATTATTGTATTCCATTTTGTCAGATATGGCAAATACTTGTTTCGTATATCTTACCATAGGTTCTGCCTATAGATAGCATGCGCCACTGCCTGTCCGGATATTCCCGACAGACAGTGGTGCATCTCTCAGCTTCCTGCAATCCACAAAAGCACTCTGCACACAACCGGCAGTGTCACGATCCCGCAAAGGGTGGTCAGCATCACCCCTCCCAGCGAATATTCTCCGTCGGAACCGGAGGAATTAGCGAGCATGACTACGGAGGACATGGTCGGCATCGCGGTGATCAGGGACATGGTCATACGGATTTCTTCCGATACCGTGATGAAGCCCAGGACAAGGTAAAACAGTACCGGAAAAATCAGCATTTTACAGATGATAATTCCATATAATTCGATCTGTTTTACATATTTTCGGATATCCATACAGGCAAACACTCCGCCAAGATAGATCATCGCAAGCGGTGTCGCCGTCGCTCCGATATTCTGGAATCCCGTCTGGAAGACACCCGGAAGTTTCAGCCCGGTCAGTACGAAAAGGACTGCCAGCGCGATGGCAACTGTCGCCGGATTGATCAGCTTTTTCGGATCAAACTTTCCTTTTCCACTCGGGGAGGTCAGTTTCACTCCTACCGTCCACATCGCCAGCTGATCCACGATGGTAAATACGGATACATACAGCATGCCCCGTTCCGGGAAAATGCTGGTAATGATCGGGATTCCCATAAATCCCACATTGCCAAACATCGTCATCGCCCGGTAGATCTGCGACCGGTCACCTTCTACATGAAACAGTTTTGTCAACACAACGCCAAGTCCATATAAGAGAGTCGAGGCCGTCACCGCCAGTCCGATGATGGACAGCGATTTTACCAGTGCCACCCGGTCTATCTGACTGACCACATTGACAAAGATCATCGTCGGCAGCGAAAGTTTCATCACTACCCGGGCGATCCAGTCGAGTCCCTTATCACTCAGCACACCGGTCCGCACAAGTATCACACCGATGACAAGGTAAACGATAAACAGCTCAATCTGTTCCATCAAAATCCAAAATGTATTCATTTTTTCGTTTCCTGTTTTCTTTATTTCTGTATATTTCCCGCCATATAGGATTGCAGGATTTCTTCTGTCGGCAGCCCTTCATTGTCGCCGCGGTGCTGCACCTGGATCGAGCCGATCGCATTGCCCCGTTTCGCACATTCGGTCACCGGAAGACCTTTCAGCAGTCCGCTCAGTACACCAACAGCAAATCCATCTCCCGCGCCCACGGTATCCACCACTTTTTTCACCGGATACCCCGGGATCATATCTCGGACTACTTCCCCGTTTTCTTTCTTTTCGGATACATAAGCGCCGTTCTTTCCATCTTTGATCACGACGAGAGCCGCGCCCTTCTGATGATAAAAATCAGCCGCTTTTTCTTTATCTGTCGTGCCCGCAAGGATCTCACATTCCCCGATTCCCGGCAGTACCACATCTGCGTAATTTGCCAGATCGTTCAGAACCTTTCTCATCATCTCATCATTTTCCCACAGTGCCGGACGGAGATTCGGATCAAAAGTCACCGGAATCTGCGCCTTACGCGCCCGCTCCATCAGGCGATACGTCGCCTCTCTCGCTTCTTTTGAAAGCGCCGGCGGGATCCCCGTCACATGCACCAGCCCGATCTCACCAAGATCCAGCGCATCGATTTCTCTTATAGACAGATGCGATGCCGCCGATCCTTTTCGATAATACGGTGCCGCCGGATCATGTCCGTCTTTCACATATTCTTTCAGCTGAATCCCGGTTCGATAAACCGGATCATACGTCAGAAGATTCGTTCCGATCCCATTGTCTTTTAACGCCTGTTCAATATAATGCCCAAACGGATCATCCCCAAGCCGTGTCAGATATTCCACCGGAAAACCAAGCCGGGTAAGCCCGATCGCCACATTGACCTCCGCCCCGGACATTCTTCTTGTAAAATGCTCCACGCCCTCCAACGCACCAGGTGTGTCTGCCAGTAACAGAGCCATCGGTTCTCCAAATAATAATGTTTTCTTCATACTTATTTCTCCTGACTGCCCCGTACCTCTTTTACCAGTGCCACCGCATCCGCTGTCATCTGGCGGATCGCATCAAACTGCCCGCTCTGGATCAGGTCTTTTTTCACCATCCAGCTGCCGCCACAGGCAAGGATCACATCACTTTCCAGATATGTGCGGACATTTCCCGGGTTGATCCCGCCGGTCGGCATAAATTTCATTCCCACATATGGAGCTGCCAGTGCTTTGATCGCTGCCAGCCCGCCGGAAGTCTCTGCCGGGAAGAATTTGACCACTTCCAGTCCCCGTTTACCGCCTGCGCCAGCTCCGATGCCGTCACGCAGCCAGGAAATACCGGGATCTGTTTTTCGATACAGTAATCCACGATCTCCGGATCCAATCCCGGGCTTACGATAAATTTTGCTCCTGCTTCGATGGCTTCGTCTACCTGTCTTGTCGTCAGAACAGTTCCCGCACCCACAAACATCTCCGGATATTCCTCCAGCATGATACGAATGGATTCCTTCGCTGCCGCCGTTCGGAATGTCACCTCCGCGCACGGAAGCCCGCCCTCGCAAAGAGCTTTCGCCAGCGGTTTTGCATCCATCGCATCCTCCAGTACCACAACCGGTACGATCCCCATTTCTTTTATTTTTTCTGCTGCTGTCATCTATCTTCTCCTTCCCCTGTACCCGTTCTGTCAGTGACTCTTTTCTTCCCCTTTGTACCGGGCACATCGCTGCTATCATTATATCGACTTTGACAGGTGCTTTCAATTGTAAAAAAGCGATTGACATTACTTTCTGTTTGCTATATGATAATCACGACAAATAAAGAGATTTCGGTAGGTGAGGTTACCACAGGGATTTGGATTTTCCTGAGATTGCTGCCGCAAGGCTGTGGAGACACGGCGCGCTGGTCAGCAGGTCATGTCGTGAAGGCATAACCTAATGCAATTGATATATGCCCTGTGATACTAAAGCTTGAACGATGGTCAGGATTTTTCCGTGATGTATTTTGCAGATTCTTTCATTGCTCAGGCTTTGAAGGAATTTTTTTATGCTGATTTTTAAAGAATGAAAGGTGGTGAGGAAATGGACGCTGGTGCCAGTTATCACGCGGAATGCGACGATCATATACCAATAATTGCATATCGGAGGTACGTTTATGATGAACAAAGATATTTTTGTAAAACTGCTCCAGGAACGCCGTTACAAATCGGTAAAAGACGTTCTGGACGTAATGAACGCAGTGGACATTGCCTCACTGCTTGGAGAATTTGATGATAAAGAACTGGCTCTCGCCTTCCGTCTGATTCCCAAAGAAAAGGCGGCAGACGTATTTGCCAACATGGAAAGTTCCCTGCAGTCTGTCCTGGTAGAAGTCCTCTCAGAAAAAGAACTGAAAGAAATCCTGGACGATCTGTACATGGATGACACCGTGGATCTGTTAGAAGAACTTCCAGCCAATCTGGTTACCCGGATTCTTGATGCCAGCGGCCCGAAGGAACGGGAAACCATCAACAAACTGTTAAATTATCCGGAAGACAGCGCCGGAAGTATCATGACAACCGAATACGTAGATCTGAAACCGTATCTGACAGTAGGACAGGCACTCGCACATATCAAGAAAACCGGTATTCACAAAGAAACCATCTATACCTGCTATGTGATCCAGCAGCGGAAACTGCTCGGTATCGTGTCAGCAAAAGATCTGATGACAACCGATGATAATGTGCTGATTGAAGATATCATGGAGACGGAGATCATCTCTGTCTCTACACTGACAGACAAAGAGGATGTGGCTCACCAGCTCCGCAAATACGACCTGCTGGCACTTCCGGTTCTTGACACCGATGGTCTGCTTGTCGGTATCGTAACATTCGATGATGCCATGGATGTCATGGTCGAAGAGGCCACCGAAGATATCACCAAGATGGCGGCCGTATCTCCCAGTGAAAAAACTTACTTTGAAGTATCCGCCTGGGAACACGCAAAACGCAGAATCCCATGGCTTCTGGTGCTGATGTTTTCTTCTATTATCACAGGAACCATCATCACCCGTTATGAAGACGCTTTCGCTGCGATCCCGCTTCTTGTATCCTTCATCCCCATGCTGATGGACACCGGCGGAAACTGCGGTTCTCAGAGTTCCACACTGATCATTCGCGGAATCGCCCTGAACCAGGTAACCTTCCATGACTTTTTCCGTGTCATCTGGAAAGAATTCCGTGTTTCCCTGATCGTAGGTGTCGTTCTGGCTGTCGCTAACGGACTGCGGATCTATCTGACCTATCAACAGGCAGGTATGGCAGTCGTCATCGCCCTGTCCCTGGTCGCAACCGTTATTTCCGCAAAACTACTCGGCTGCATCCTCCCGATGTGCGCAAAAAAAATCGGCCTGGATCCGGCACTGATGGCCTCTCCGCTGATCACTACCATCGTCGATGCGAG
>OGPE01002378.1_pt1 | contig 10723 bp, 9 predicted proteins | sample 1552881 | NCBI WGS metagenome assembly OGPE01 (sample SAMEA2580236, study PRJEB22360) | human gut metagenome | biome: human gut; feature: human-associated habitat; material: faeces | place: Denmark | collected 2008/2010 | reverse complement strand
CCGTCCTTCTTCCAGAAGCACGTGGTAGCAGCGGAGGTAATGGTTACGCCGCGCTCCTGCTCCTGAACCATCCAGTCCATGGTGGCAGCGCCCTCATGGACCTCACCGATCTTGTGGGTCTTACCGGTGTAGTAAAGAATACGCTCGGTCGTGGTGGTCTTACCGGCATCGATGTGAGCCATGATGCCGATGTTACGGGTATCGGAAAGCTTGTACTTAGGCTTAGCCATGTTAGTTCCTTACCTTAACTTACCAACGATAGTGAGAGAACGCGCGGTTGGCCTCGGCCATCTTGAAGACGTCCTCACGCTTCTTGACGGAAGCGCCCAGGCCGTTGGAAGCGTCGAGGATCTCGTTGGCGAGACGCTCGGCCATGGTCTTCTCCTTGCGAGCGCGGGAGAAGTTGACGATCCAGCGGATACCCAGAGCGGTGGAACGACGGGAGTTGACCTCCATCGGGACCTGATAGGTAGCGCCACCGACACGCTTGGGCTTGACCTCGAGCGTGGGCTTGACGTTGTCCATAGCCTTCTTGAAGGTAGCGAGAGCGTCGCCACCCTCGGACTTCTCGGCAACGATCTCGAAAGCGGTGTAAACGATGCGCTCAGCGGTGGCCTTCTTGCCGTCAAGAAGGACCTTGTTGATGAGCTGAGTCACCAGGCGGTTGTTGTAAACGGCGTCAGGCTGAACCTCACGACGATTAGCTGCTGCACGACGCGGCATGTGAAATCTCCTTAAGTGTCTACCGTGCTGCGCTTAGGCGGCACACGGCGAAAGTATCAAAACGTTATCTGGCTTATTTAGCCTTGGGGCGCTTAGCACCGTACTTGGAACGGGCCTGCATACGGTTCTGGACCGGAGCAGCGTCGTAGGCGCCACGGATGACGTGATAACGGACACCAGGGAGGTCACGGACACGACCGCCGCGGACGAGCACGATGGAGTGCTCCTGCAAGTTGTGGCCTTCTCCGGGGATGTAGGCGTTGACCTCCTTGCCGTTGGTCAATCTTACACGCGCTACCTTACGCATTGCCGAGTTCGGCTTCTTCGGGGTCGTCGTGTACACACGCGTACATACGCCTCGGCGCTGGGGACACGCAGCCAGTGCGGGAGACTTCGACTTGTCCTCCATCTTCACACGGCCGTTTCTCACTAACTGTTGAATAGTTGGCATTTCTAAAACTGTCCTTTAATTGTTAAAAAATCTATCTCCATTGTCCAAAATGGACTGCAAAGGTACGCAATTTTTCGGAAATACAATATATATGCACATCTTTTTTCGCCTTTTTCCAGCATTTTAGCCGGCTTGCGATTCTTTTTGCTTATACAATTCACAAAACAATAAACATCGGTTATGCAAAATTCAACAACCGGTTTTCCATCAGCACGATAGCGGCTTCGCAGACAGCAGGGAAGAGCGGCACGGACTTTGCCCCGCATAGCGGATGCGGATCTCCGCGGCGGCCACCGCCCGTCCGGGGGCAGGACATGACAACCCGCGGCAATTCGTGCCGCGAAAAAACGACAAATACCATGAAATACCTATCACACAGCATTTTGCCGCTGCTGCTCGCGGCGACGCTCCTCGCCCCGTCGTGCAGTTCCGACGACGATGGCGGAACCCGGCCGACGCCCACGGGCTACGACATCTACACCGCAGGCTACAAAACACCGGGCGGGAAAGCCGTGGCGACGGTCTGGAAAAACGGCACGGAACTCTACACGCTCACCGACGGCACGAACGACGCCTGGGCGCGCTCGGTCTGCGTGGCCGACGGCACGGTCTACGTGGCAGGCTACGAACAACAACCCGACGGGGTCGTGGCGAAACTATGGGAGAACGGCACCCTGAAATACACCCTCGGAAGCGGCGGCGGCAACTCCTATGCCTATGCGGTCACCGCCGTCCGGGGCAGTGTCTATACGGCCGGCAGCGAAGAGGACGGCGGCGCCCTGACGGCCAAGGTCTGGAAGGACGGCACGGAGCTCTACGCCTATTCGGTGAGCCCCGCCACCTCGCAGGCCAAGGCCATCGCCGCCACGGGCAGCGACCTATTTGCCGCCGGCAGCCTGAGCAGCGGCACGTCGGAGCCGACCGCCCAAATCTGGAAAAACGACAAGGCGCACTACACGCTCTCCGACGGGGAGACCCCCGCCGGAGTGAACGCGCTCTGCCTTTCGGGCAGGACGCTCTACGCCGCAGGCCACTCGGGCGGCGCCGCAGCGGTCTGGAAGGACAAGGAGCTGCTCTACACCCTGACCGACGGCAGTTCCTATGCCGAAGCCACCGCCGTCTGCCGGTTCGGACACACGCTCTACACGGCGGGTTACCACACCGACGGCTTCGAGGAGGAGGGCGTCGTCTGGAAGGAGGGACAGGAGCTGTTCGACCTCTCCGACGGCCCGGGCAGCGGCTCGATGCCCTATTCGGTCGCCGTCTGCTACGACGACATATTCACCGCCGGAACGATTTTCGGCACGACGCGGACCGCCGTCGTATGGCACGGCGACGAAATCCGATACACGCTCTCCGACGGCACGGGTCACAGCGAAGCCTACTCGATGTACGTCGTCCCGCTCTACGACTGACACATCCCGCAAACGAAAAAAGGGGGCGCGCCCGAATGGCCGCGCCCCCTTTTTTTCCATGCAGCCGCGCTGCGGCACGCAGACCGCCCGTCACCGGGTGATCCGGATGATCCACGCGTCGTAATAACCCTCGCCGCGCGCCGCGCCGTCGACACGGATCGGGCTGTGCACCTCCGCCTCGTAAATGCGCTCTTTGCGGTTTTTCTTCCAGACCACGTAGAGGTCGAACTCCACCTTCGTGGAGGTCCCGTCGCCCCAGTCGACCACGAACGACTGCCCTTTCAGACCATCCGTCGGATCGAATTCTCCGAAAGCGAGGTGATAGCCCTTGATCCTGTCGTACTCATTCGCCCCTTCGAGCCGCAGCGCCAGCGGCCGCGGCAGATTGGCCCGCGTCGCCGGGGCCGCAACGGCGTCCGCCGCCACTTCGTAGCGTTTTCCGCCGTATGTCACGGCGATGGGCCGGCCGAGAATCGCATCAGGCTCATCGGGATCGAGCAGGTTCACGCCCGTCGCGGCGTCGGAAACGAAAAAATAGACCGAAGGATTCACGAAATCATAGATCGACATCTCGTATTCCACCTCCTCCGAACAACCGGAAAGCACACCCAGCGCCAGCGGAACACCCAGCAAAAAAACTTTAAATTTACCCATAAGCTCGCAATTTAAATCCGACATGTGCCACTCCCGGATAAAGATACGTTTTTTTTTCTATCTTTGCGGGAAAATCCGCAACAAAATTACACGACATATGGAGTACAATTTCAAGGAGATCGAGGCCAAATGGCAAAGCCGCTGGAGGGCGGACAAAACCTACAAGGTGGAGACGGACCCCTCGCGGCCCAAATTCTACGTGCTGGACATGTTCCCCTACCCTTCGGGAGCGGGCCTGCACGTCGGCCATCCGCTGGGCTACATCGCCTCGGACATCTACTCGCGCTACAAGCGGCTCAAGGGATTCAACGTCCTCCACCCGATGGGTTACGACGCCTTCGGCCTTCCCGCCGAGCAGTATGCGATCCAGACGGGGCAGCATCCCGCCGTCACGACCGAGCAGAACATCGCCCGCTACCGCGAACAGCTGGACAAGATCGGATTCTCGTTCGACTGGGACCGCGAGGTGCGCACGTGCGACCCCGGATACTACAAGTGGACGCAGTGGGCGTTCCTCGAGATGTTCTCCCATTGGTACGACCGTTCGAAACAGCAGGCGCGCCCCGTCGCGGAACTGACCGCCGCCTTCGAAACGAGCGGCACCGAGGGGCTGAACGCCGCCTGCACGACCGAGATGCACTTCACGGCCGCCGAATGGAACGCCAAAAGCGAGCGGGAGAAGGAACAGATCCTTCAGAACTACCGCCTCGCCTTCCGCGCCGACACCCAGGTCAACTGGTGTCCGAAGCTGGGGACCGTGCTGGCCAACGACGAAGTGCACGACGGACTTTCGGTCCGCGGCGGCTATCCGGTCGAGCAGAAGCGCATGAAACAATGGCTTCTGCGCGTGACGGCCTACGCCCAGCGCATGCTCGACGGACTGGACAAACTCGAATGGAGCGACTCGCTGAAGGAGATCCAGCGCAACTGGATCGGCCGCTCGGAGGGCGCCCAGGTCTTCTTCGACATCGAGAACAGCGACCGGAAACTGGAGATCTTCACCACCCGTCCCGACACGATCTTCGGCGTGACGTTCATGGTCATCGCCCCCGAGCACGAGTGGGTCGGCGAACTGACGACGCCCGAGAACAAGGCCGCCGTCGAGGAGTACATCCGCCAGACCAAAAAGCGTTCGGAGCGCGACCGCATCGCCGACACGAAGCGCGTAAGCGGCGTTGCGACAGGCTCCTACGCCATCAACCCCTTCACGAACAAAGCCATTCCGATCTACATTTCCGACTACGTGCTCTCGGGCTACGGAACGGGCGCCATCATGGCCGTTCCGGCGCACGACTCGCGCGACTGGGCCTTCGCCCGCCACTTCGGACTGGAGATCGTCCCGGTGGTCGAGGGCGGCGACATCGAGAAAGAGTCGTACGACGCCAAAACGGGGAAAGTAATCAACTCGGATTTCCTCAACGGCATGGATGTAAAGGAGGCGATTCAGGTGATGTTCGCCGAAGTCGAGAAGCGCGGACTGGGCAAAAAGCTCGTCAACTACCGCCTGCGCGACGCCATTTTCTCGCGCCAGCGCTACTGGGGCGAGCCGTTCCCGATCTACTATAAGAACGACACGGCCTACCCGCTGGCGGAGGACAAACTGCCGCTGGAGCTGCCGCCCATCGAGAATTTCGGCCCCACGGCCGAGGGCGAACCGCCGCTGGCCCGCGTCAAGGGATGGGCGACGCCCGAGGGCTGCCCCTACGAACTGTCGACGATGCCCGGATTCGCCGGATCGTCGGCCTACTACCTCCGCTACATGGACCCGCACAACGACAAGGCGCTCGTCGGGAAAGAGGCGGACGAGTACTGGCGCAACGTCGACCTCTACGTGGGCGGCATCGAGCACGCCACGGGCCACCTGATGTACTCGCGCTTCTGGAACATGTTCCTCTACGACCTGGGCTGCGTCTGCGAGGAGGAGCCGTTCCGCAAACTCGTCAACCAGGGCATGATCCAGGGGCGCTCGAACTTCGTCTACCGCATCGTGGGAACCAACAGGTTCGTGTCGCTGGGCCTCAAGGACCAGTACGAGACGCAGGCGCTCTACGTCGACGTGAACATCGTCCGCAACGACATCCTCGACCTCGACGCCTTCCGCGCATGGATGCCCGAATACAAGGACGCCGAATTCATCCTCGAGGACGGCAAGTACGTCTGCGGCTGGGCCATCGAGAAAATGTCGAAGTCGTTCTACAACGTCGTGAACCCCGACTACATCGTCGACAACTACGGCGCCGACACGCTGCGCATGTACGAGATGTTCCTCGGACCGCTGGAGCAGTCGAAACCCTGGGACACGAACGGCATCGACGGCGTGCACAAATTCCTGCGCCGCTTCTGGCGCCTGTTCTTCGACCGCGACGGGCAGCTGTGCGTCACGGATGAAAAGGCGACCGAGCAGGAGCTGCGCACCCTCCACAAGACCATCAAGAAGGTCTCGGAGGACATCGAGAACTTCTCGTTCAACACCTCCGTGGCGGCCTTTATGATCTGCCTCAACGAGCTGGGCGAGTGTTCGAAGCGCGAAGTGCTCGAACCGCTGACCGTGCTGCTCGCCCCCTTCGCCCCGCACATCGCCGAGGAGCTGTGGGCCGCGCTCGGACACACCGAATCGGTCTGCACGGCCTCCTATCCGGTCTGCGACGAGACGCACCTCGTGCGGAACTCGTTCGAATACCCCGTGTCGGTCAACGGCAAGCTCCGCTTCCGGAAGGAGTATGCCGCTTCGATGACGCCCGCCGAGATTCAGGCCGACGTCGTCACGGCCCCCGAGGCGCAGAAATGGCTCGAAGGCAAAACCCCGAAAAAGATCATCGTCGTGCCGGGCAAGATCATAAACATCGTGATCTGACACCCCGTCACGCCTAAAATACCGATTTATGAAACGCACACTACCGCTTATCGCAACACTCCTGCTTATGACCGCAACAGCATCGGCACAGGATTACGGACAGACCGCGACCCTCAAAATCTGGGACAACACGACCGCGCCCCACAGCAACGGCATCACGACGCCGGAAACGGAAAAGGAACCCAACCGCGTACGGAACACCTCCGAAGCGACTCTCTACATCTTCCCGGCCGACAAGGCCAAGGCCACCGGCCAGGCCGTCGTCATCTGCCCGGGCGGCGGCTACGGCATGCTGGCCATGGACCACGAGGGCTACGAAATGGCGAAATGGTTCGCCGCCAACGGTATCACGGGCGCCGTGCTGAAATACCGGATGCCCAACCACCATCCCGAAGTGCCGCTGGAGGACGCCGTACAGGCCCTGCGCATCATGGCGGGACTCGAAGCGGGCGCCACGGGCTACACGGCGGACAAAGTGGGCATCGTCGGCTCTTCGGCCGGCGGACACCTCGCGGCGATGGCCTCGACGATCGGCAGTTTCAAACCGGCCTTCTCGGTCCTCTTCTACCCGGTCATCACGGCCGTGCAGGGCAAACGCCACCAGGGATCGTTCATCAACCTGCTGAGCGAGCAGCGCACCCCCGAGCAGGACGCAGCCTACTCGCTGGAGAGCCGCGTGACGGCCGACACCCCGCCCGCCATCCTGCTGCTCTCGGACGACGACAAGACCGTTCCGCCCGTCAACAGCACGCTCTACTACAACGCCCTGAAGGCGCACGGCATCGAAGCCTCGATGCACATTTACCCCTCGGGCGGCCACGGCTGGGGCATCCGCGACTCGTTCCGCTACAAGGCCCAGTGGCAGGACGCCGTGCTGGACTGGCTCCGCCGGATCAACGAATAAACAGGCCTGGCACGAACCGCGCCCCGGCAGCCGCACACCGGAACGAACCGGAACGAACCGGACGGCCGCCCGGCGACTACATCCCGGAGGGAATCCCGCACGAGGGGTTCCCTCCGTCGGTTTCTCCGGTCCGTGCATTGCCGTCTGCCGGTTATTTCCCATCGTTCCTTGCGAAAGAACGCCGGTCCCGAGAGAGAGCCGCTGCGGCCTTCGCTTAATTTTTTAATTCTTAATTTTCAATTCTTAATTAAATGTGTCGTATCTTTGTCCCCAAAACAAAGACACGACACATTTTTATGGCAGACAACACCATCCTGAACCGCCTCGACGGTTTGAAACTCAAATACGAGGAGACGGGGCAGAAACTCACCGACCCCGAAGTGATCGCCGACGTCAAGCAGTTCATCCAACTGACCAAGGAATACAAGGAGCTGGAGCCGATCATCGAGACTTCGGAACGCTACCGCACGGCCATCGCCAACCTCGCCGAAGCCAAGGACACGCTGGCCACGGACAAGGACGAGGAGATGCGCGAAATGGCCCGCGAGATGATCGCCGAGCTGGAGCCGCAGCTCGCACAGATGGAGGAGGAGATCAAGCTGCTGCTGATCCCCAAGGACCCGCAGGACTCGAAAAACGCCATCGTGGAGATCCGCGGCGGAACGGGCGGCGACGAGGCGGCGATCTTCGCCGGCGACCTGCTGCGCATGTACACCAAATACATCGAGTCGAAAGGCTGGCGCTATGAAATCACCTCCTCGTCGGACGGCGCCGCAGGCGGTTTCAAGGAGGTGGTGCTGAAGGTATCGGGACAGAACGTCTACGGGACGCTCAAATACGAGTCGGGCGTGCACCGCGTGCAGCGCGTGCCCCAGACCGAGACGCAGGGCCGCGTGCACACCTCGGCCGCATCGGTGGCCGTGCTCCCCGAAGCCGAGGAGTTCGACATCGAAATCTCGATGAACGACATCCGCAAGGACATCTTCTGCGCCTCGGGGCCCGGCGGGCAGTCGGTCAACACGACCTATTCGGCCATCCGCCTGACGCACATCCCCACGGGCATCGTCGTACAGTGCCAGGATCAGAAGTCGCAGCTCAAGAACTTCGACAAGGCCTTCGAGGAGCTGCGTACGCGCGTGTTCAACCTCGAATACTCGAAATACCTCGACGAGATCGCCTCGAAGCGCAAGACGATGGTCTCGACGGGTGACCGCTCGGCCAAGATCCGCACCTACAACTATCCGCAGGGACGCATCACCGACCACCGCATCAACTATACGGTCTACAACCTCTCGGCCTTCATGGACGGCGACATACAGGACGTGATCGACCACCTGATCGTGGCGGAGAACGCCGAGCGCCTGAAGGAAAGCGAGTTGTAAAAACCGCCCCCATGGGAGCCCCCATCCCCGCATGCGTACTGCCCCCGTCCGGGCCGGCAGCATGGGGGCAACCCCGGCCTTCCATGGCCAACGGGGCTTGGAGGGGGAACCTGTCGCAAACCGCTATCGACCGAAAACCATTGCAAACCGACAAACTGACAGGCCGGGCATTCGACGACGAGGTATATGCCGTCGTGGCGCAAATCCCCGCCGGGAAGATCGTTTCCTACAAGCAGATCGCCCGGCTGATCGGCATGCCCGACCACGCCCGCCGCGTAGGCCGCGCCATGGCCTCCGCCCCGGCAGGGCTCCCCTGCCACCGCGTGGTCAACAGCGCCGGGCGCACCGCCCCCGGCTGGCCCCGGCAGCAGGAGCTGCTCGAAAAGGAAGGCGTCCGCTTCAAGGCCAACGGCTGCGCCGACATCGCCCGCTTCATGTGGGAGGAAATCCTGTAAACCGCACGGCACCCATACCTGGCACAGCCGGGGAGAGCACCGGGAACCCCGCCGGGAAGGGCATTTGCCCCACCCCGCCGGATACGATCGCCCGGCAGGCCGCGGCAACATATCGCCGGGAAAAATTTGGCATTCCGCACCAAAACCGTTATCTTCGCATCATCCCGCATACGCTCCGGGCATACTGCGGCGGGCAATATTCCCCGCCGGGGATGCGTTTATCGGGAAAAAGCACCGCATGAAAAGATACATCCTGATCCTATTCGCCCTCTTCGCCGCGACACTCTCCGCCGTGGCGCAGCGTCCCTTGTATATCGTCAACGGCGTCGAAACCGAAGAGATCGAATCGATCCCGCCCGACGACATCGAAAATATCGAATCCCTGCCGGCCGACGAGGAAACCATCGCCCGATACGGGGAGAAAGCCGCCAACGGGGTAATACTCATCTCGCTCCGCTACGACAAACCCGCTATCTTCGAGGCCGGCACGACCTTCGACGAGTACATCGCCGGGCAGGTCAAATGGGACGACGACGAACCGGCAGCCCGCATCATACTGCGCTACACCGTAACTCCCGAAGGCAAGGCCGTCCTGGCGCAGGAGCTCGAATCGACGGACAACCGCCTCAAGCGGCGCGTACTGAAGGCACTCTCCGAAGCCCCGCACTGGCACCCGGCGCAGAAAAACGGCGTCGCCGTCGCAAGCGAAGGGGTGCTGCACATCCAGCTCCCCAAGGGCAAACGGATGCCCCGTCCCGTAGAACTGGTTTGGCGCTGACCCATGCTGCCGCACGCCCATATCACCCTGTCGGAATTACAACGGCTCGTGAAGGAGACCCTCCACGAGCGTTTTGCCTTGCCCGTCTGGGTGAGCGCCGAGATCTCCGAGGTCAAAGTCAACTATTCGGGGCACTGCTACCTGGAACTCGTCGAGAAAGGAGGCGATAACGGCGTGCCGCTGGCACAGTCGCGCGCCGTGATCTGGCGCACGGCCTATTCCCGCATTGCGGGTTATTTCGAAGCAGAAACCGGGCAGCGGCTCGCCGCAGGGATCAAGATCCTGGCCAAAGTCGCCGTCAACTACCACGAACTCTACGGATTCTCGCTCCAGATCACCGACATCGACCCTGCCTACACGCTGGGCGACATGCAGCGGCAGCGGCAGCAGACCATCGACTGCCTGCGCAAGGAGGGCGTGTGGGACATGAACCGCGAGGTCGGGATGCCCGCCGTCGTACAGCGCATAGCCATCGTTTCGAGCGCCAATGCCGCCGGCTACCAAGATTTCTGCAAGGAGATCGGCAAAAGCCCCTACCGGTTCCGTCTCACGCTCTTCGATGCGTTCATGCAGGGTGCGGCGGCCGAGGAGTCGATCGTTGCGGCGCTGTGCGCCGTGGCCGACCGCATGGAGGAGTTCGACGCCGTGGTCATCATCCGCGGCGGCGGGTCGGCCAGCGACCTCAACTGCTTCAATGCCTACCGGCTCTGCACCCACGTGGCGCAGTTCCCGCTGCCGGTGCTGACGGGTATCGGCCATGACAAGGATACGAGCGTGGCGGACATGGTGGCGCATACGGCGCTCAAAACCCCGACGGCGGTGGCCGGGTGGCTGGTGGAGCGGATGGACACGATCGACGCATGGCTCGACAACGCCGCCCTGCAACTGCGCGACAACGTACTGGTCACCTCGCGGGCACAGGAACTGCGGCTTCAGGAGCTGTCCAGCCACCTGCTCTTCCATGCCAAGGGGCTGCTCAGACAACGGGGGATGGCCCTGGAGCAGATGCGCGAAACCCTCGCGGCCAGTGCCGGGAATTTCCTCGCACGCCAGGCGTCCCGGCTCGGCAATGCGGCCGCACTGGTCGGCCGGCGCCTTCCGCCAGCA
>OGPE01002373.1_pt1 | contig 10732 bp, 7 predicted proteins | sample 1552881 | NCBI WGS metagenome assembly OGPE01 (sample SAMEA2580236, study PRJEB22360) | human gut metagenome | biome: human gut; feature: human-associated habitat; material: faeces | place: Denmark | collected 2008/2010 | reverse complement strand
TGGGGGCACCGCCTTTTCCTGTCAAAAAACGGCAGAAGTTACTGTTGTTTGACTTCCTTTGGGTAAAGAACGGCACAAAAAAGAGAACTGCCCTGGGGCAGTTCTCTTTGCCTGTAATGTATGGTTACGAAAAAATTTTCAGATCCGTTTCCAGACGGCTCCGCCGCGCACATCGGCAACTTCGATGCCCTGAGCTTTCAGATCGTCACGGATCTTATCTGCCTCCGCAAAGTTTTTCGCTTTTTTCGCTTCATACCGTTTTAAAACGAGCGCATCGATTTCCGGATCTCCCTCGCCGGTGATCTGATAGCCGGATGCGGTGGAAGCGGAAGTTGTCTTTGCGGCCTCTTTTCTCTTTGCTTCTGCATGGGAGAGAAGTGCAAGACCGAGCACCTGATCGAAATTGTCGAGAAGAGCCAGCTTCGTTGCGTCGTTCATGTCTGCCTTTAAGATATCATACAGCGTTGTGATGGCAAGCGAAGTGTTGAGGTCAGCATCGAGTGCTTTCTGGAATTTTTCTTTTAAAGCACTCATGGAAGCTTCATCGACGGATCCGTTTTCCGGATTTAAAGCGGCGATACGGGCGATCAGCTTGTCGTAGGCGATTTTTGCGTTGTCCAGATTCTCCCAGGTGAACACAAGTGCCTTGCGGTAATGGGACTGCAGGCAGAAGAAACGGTAGACGAGCGGATCGTAGCCTTTTTCTTCCAGAAGAGAAACGGTCAGGAACTCACCTTTCGATTTCGACATTTTTCCAGTTGACGTATTCAGGTGATGTACATGGAACCACTGCGGGCACCATGCGTGGCCCAGGTAGCTTTCGGACTGCGCAATCTCGTTGGTGTGGTGCGGGAAGGCATTGTCCACGCCGCCGCAGTGCAGGTCGAGGTATTCTCCGTTGTACTTCATGGAGATACCGGAGCACTCAATGTGCCATCCCGGATAACCGATGCCCCATGGAGAGTCCCATTTGAGCGCCTGGTTCTCGAATTTTGATTTGGTAAACCAGAGAACGAAATCGTTTTTGTTGCGTTTGTTGGTATCTTCCTCTACGCCCTCGCGGACACCAACGGCAAGATCATCCTCATCGTGGTCGTTGAATACATAGTAGTGGTCAAGACGGCTGGTGTCAAAGTAAACATTTCCGCCGGCAAAGTAAGCGTAGCCGGTGTCCATCAGTTTTGCAATGATTTTAATATATTCGTCAATGCATCCGGTCGCCGGCTGTACGACATCCGGGCGCTTGATATTCAGCTTTTTGCAATCCGCAAAGAATGCATCAGTGTAATACTGTGCGATTTCCATGACTGTTTTATGCTCGCGCTTGGCACCTTTGACCATCTTGTCCTCACCGGTGTCCGCATCGGAGCTTAAATGGCCGACATCGGTAATGTTCATGACACGGTTGACGTTGTAGCCTTCATAGCGGAGTGCCTTTTCAAGAACGTCCTCCATAATATAACTGCGCAGGTTTCCAATGTGCGCAAAATGATAAACGGTAGGTCCGCAGGTGTACATTTCTACACGGCCCGGTGTGTGTGTCTGGAATTCAGCTTTTTTATGGGTTGCAGAATTATAAAGATACATAAAAGAAGTCTCCTTTTTTCTTTTCGTGCGGATACGGATGCAGAAGTGATGATACACAGGAAAGCAAAAAAGCGTCTGCTGTATCCGACAAGGATATCAGAGACGCCGCGTGCGGTGCCTGTTTTCCGTGTACTGCACTGGTTCCTTATTAAAATTAATATTAGCAGGATTTTTTTTTGCTGTCAATAGTCCGGAGGCTGTCGAAGACAAAAAGTAAAACGCATTTAATAAGAAGAAATACATTTTTCAGAAATAAAAAGACAGTGCTGCAGAACGCAAATGGAAAGAAACAATTATTTGTGTAATCTTTTTTTTATTATAAAACCGAAGAATACAGGAAAATAGAAAAACGGCATCAGAACAATACCCAAAAAGAGGAAAATAGAGGATTTTGATGACTTTAAATGCAGTTTATACACTTTTCTCCTGCATCGGATATTGACAAACAGAGAGAGTTCTGGTTATAATGAATGCAGTTGTTTTTGGACAAACGGACAAATGTACGGGCATGAGGGATGAAGAAAACAAATCTTGTTGGACGCATCTCCTTTTTGTACTCTTCGTTTTAATGTGGTAAAGTGCCAAAATGAAAAACGGTGGAATGGCGAAGCCGTTCCGGCAAATGTCCGGATGATGCAAAAACAACGCGAATCCATGAAAGGAGTTAGGAAGAATTATGAAAAGAAAAATTGTAAGCGCATTACTTGTTATGAGTATGACTGCAAGCCTGGTTGCCTGCGGAAATTCCGGCAGCGGAAGTTCTGATCCGGCAGATGAGAGTGTAAGCGTAAGCAGCAGCGCATCTTCCGAAAGTGATGCAAGCGCATCTGCAAGCAGTGAGAGCGAAGCCGAGGCAGAGGAATCCGAAATGCCGGAAGGATACGACGAGACCAGCACAGAGCTCTACAATGAGGCACTGGGAGATTTCAACGATGCACTTGCTACTGCAAAGGAAGCAGAAACGGTGGATGAGAGATATGCCCTGATGGCAGTTGCCGAGGGAAAACTGATGGAGTCTGCCATGATGTACCCGCTCAACTCAAGAGGTGGTATGTACGCGATGTACAGAATGGCTCCGCGCACCAAGGACTATACACTTTGGGGAAGCGATAACGACCGTTATCATCAGTATGTTGTAACAACTGACTTTATCAAGGCAGAAGATTACAACGAAATGAGAGCAAAATGGGATGAGCTTAAAGGAACAGGAACCTATGAGAGCTGGGTAAAAGAATATCTGGCAGGAAAAGGTTACACCTTAAAAGACAGCTTCTCCATGCCGTATGCGAGCGATCCGGTAACATGGGACGGACTTGCAACTTCCCGTGCGGCAGATACCGATGCGATCATCAATACCTATGACGGACTGATGGAGTACGATGTAGAGGGAACTCTGCAGCCGGCACTGGCAGAATCCTATGAAGTATCCGATGACGGACTGACCTATACCTTCCACCTTCGTAAAGATGTAAAATGGACCGATTCCCAGGGACGTGAAGTGGATACTGTAAAAGCAGATGACTTCGTGGCCGGAATGCAGCACATGTGTGATGCACAGGGCGGTCTGGAATACCTGGTACAGGGCGTGATCAAAAACGTATCCCAGTACATCAGCGGTGAAGTTACCGATTTCGACGAGGTTGGTGTAAAAGCTGTTGATGACTATACCGTAGAGTACACACTGGAAGAGCCATGCAGCTACTTCATGACCATGCTTGGCTACACCATCTTCATGCCGATGAGCAGAAGCTACTATCAGTCCCAGGGCGGTAAATTTGGTGCTGAGTACGATTCCTCCGCAGCAGATTATCAGTACGGAAAAGATTCCAACTCGATCGCATACTGCGGACCGTACCTGGTAACCAACGCTACAGCGAAAAATACCATCGTATTTAAACTGAGCGATTCTTACTGGAACAAAGACAACGTAAACATTAAAACCCTGACCTGGCTGTTCAATGACCAGTCTGATGTTACCAAAATGTACACAGATGCAAAAGCAGGTACCGTTGACTATGTAAACCTGAACACCTCCACTATGGAGACAGCAAAATCCGAAGGTCTGTACGACCAGTACGCAGTAGTTTCAGATACCGACGCTACTTCCTTCATGGGATTCTACAATATCAACCGTACTGCGACTGCAAATGCCAACGACGGAACAACAGCAAAGAGTACAAAGTCTGACGAAGAAATCCAGAGAACAAACAAAGCACTGCAGAACGTTCACTTCAGAAGAGCGATCAGCTTTGCAGCAGATCGTGGCGCTTACAATGCACAGCAGGTTGGCGAGGATCTGAAGTATACTTCCCTTAGAAATACCTTTACCCCGGGATATTTCGTAAGCCTGTCAAAAGACACTACCATTCAGATCAACGGAACCGACACAACCTTCCCGGCAGGCACCTACTATGGTGAAATCGTACAGAAACAGATCGACGCCGACGGCGTGAAGATCAAAGTATGGGATGCCGAAAACAAGACCAGCGATGGTTTTGATGGATGGTACAATCCGGAAAACGCAGTAGAAGAACTGAATACCGCAATCGAGGAGCTCGCAGAAGACGGTATCACCATCGATGAGAGCAACCCGCTCCAGATTGAGTATCCATATCCGTCTGCAGTAGAAGTTTACACCAACAAAGCAAACTCCTACAAGAAATCAGTAGAGGCTGCCCTTGGCGGAAAAGTTGTGATCAATCTGGTTGATGCCGTAGACCTGGATGGATGGTACTATGCAGGATACTATGTAAACTATGGTTATGAACAAAACTACGACGTATATGATGTCTCCGGATGGGGTCCGGACTTTGGTGATCCGTGCGCTTATCTGGATACCATGCTTCCGGACTACGAAGGATACATGACCAAATGTTTCGGTATCTTCTAATTTTGGAAAAGGTAAAATTGGAAAGACCAGAATAGTTGAAAGCCAATGAATAAACCGGCAGGGGGATGGGGACAAAAAAAGCCATTCCCCTGTCATATTGTGTTAAGGAATGAGAGAATATGACAAAATATCTTTTTAAGCGTTTGTTGCATGGCCTTGTTTCCGTAGTAATCGTCGTTGGATGCGTTATGACTATGATCTATTCTCTGATGGACCGAAATCTGATTTTCGCACAGGATACCACCTATTCCCATCAGAGCAATAACCAGAAAAAGGTGTACAAATATCAGAAGTGGGAGACATACGGATATCTTGATTATGTAACCTATGCAGATTATTTGAACGCTCTCAAAGCAAAAGGCGAAATTGACGAGGATACGAGATCCAAAGCAGTAGCATTCGGAAGAACGAAAGACCAGGATTCAGAACTGGTATCTGAATATGTAAAGGAATTTACAGCTTATTATAAAGCAAAAGGTTACACCGTAAGAAGATACGATGCGATCATGATGGGTAAGAAAAAATATGCCAACGGCGGACAGCAGCAGCTGTTTGCATACAGGGATATTCCGCTTGCAACGCGTCTCGGAAAATATTTTTCCGGTTTGATTGACATCGACAGCATTCACGATGCTGCAAAGGTAGAAGGTAAGAGGGGGATTACATTTACCTTACACGATCCGGTATATGGGGGAAAGAAATTTTCACCGGCCATCATGGGAAATGGCACAACACACAAGTACCTGATGTACTTTGACTCAAAATTCCCATATTTCCATCAGAATATAATCACCATAAATTTAGGAAAGTCCTATTCCGTAAATGAGGGTGTGGATGTAGCACTGACCATGACCCGCGCGCAGGGATCCTACGTAAAATCGGAGATTACCTACCCAAGCGGTCTGGTGGAATACAGTGCAGACGATCTGCACAGCGCAACGTATATGAGCGAATCTCAGGATGCAAGCGCTGTTCATTCCGATCGGTTCACAGATGACTATACCAACGTGGATACAGTTAAGAGTGGTAAATCAAAAATCGGCTATTCCTTTGTGATCGGTATCATTGCCGTGATTCTTTCCTATCTCATCGCAGTGCCGCTTGGCATTCTGATGGCGAGAAAGAAAGACAAACTGGTTGACCAGCTTGGAACCATCTATATTGTATTCATTATAGCAGTACCTTCACTGGCCTATATCTTCCTGTTTAAGGCAATCGGAGGAAAAATGGGTCTGCCAACCACCTTTGACATGGATTCGAAGAGCAAGCTGATGTATATTCTGCCGATCGTTTCTCTGGCACTGCCGCAGGTGGCAAACCTGATGAAATGGCTGCGTCGATACATGATCGACCAGATGAACTCCGATTACGTAAAATTCGCAAGATCCGGTGGACTGACAGAGGGAGAAATCTTTACGAAACACATTTTGAAGAACGCAGCGATTCCGATCGTGCAGGGTGTTCCGGCGAGCGTACTGTTCGCACTGACCGGAGCCATCATCACCGAGCGTGTGTACGTAGTACCTGGTGCCGGTAATCTGCTGACCGAAGCAATCAGCAAATATGATAATGGTGTTATCGTAGGTGTTACACTGTTCTACGCAGTGCTCTCCGTGATTTCCATCATCCTGGGCGACGTTTTGATGTCCATGGTGGATCCGCGAATCTCATTCTCAACGAAAGACAGGTAGGGACTTATGAATTATGATTTAGATAAATTCGGTCTGTCTGAGGAAGAACTGTTTTCTCCTGTAGATAACAGCTCTCTGGAGTCTGAGAAAATTACGGCTCCGAGATATTCCTACTGGCATTCCGTGTTCCGCGTATTTTTTAAGAAAAAAATCAATATTGCCGTACTTTGCCTCCTGGGTGTGATTCTGCTGATGACGTATGTGTATCCGCTCTTTGTGGAGTACGACCGTTTCGCCAATCTGATGAACGGCGCGACAAAACATCTGTCTCCAAGCAAAGCCTTGCAGCAGCTTGGATTCAATATTCACTGGATTTTAGGATCCGGTGCTTCCGGACAGTCGACATTTGACGCTGTCTGGTTTGGTTCCAGAATTTCAGTTTCCCTGGCGTTTATCTGTGCGCTCATCAACCTTTCGATTGGTGTAATTGTCGGATCTGTCTGGGGATTTTCGAAGAAGGTTGACGTTTTCATGATGGAGGTTTACAACATCATCGGAAATATTCCGTATGTACTTCTGATCTCCGTCCTGGTGCTTATTTTTTCTCCGAGCTTCTGGACCATGGTATTTGCACTGACCGTTACCGGATGGCTTGCCATCGCGTACTTTATCCGTACGCAGGTCGTTATCATCCGTGACAGAGAGTATAATCTGGCATCGAAATGTCTTGGAACTTCGATTTTCCGCATTGCGATGAAGAATATTCTCCCGTTTATGACATCTGTCATTGTTACTCTGGCGGCAACTGAGATTCCGTCCTACATCTCTTACGAGGTGTTCCTGGCTTACATCGGTATGGGACTTTCTGACATGTCTCTGGGAAGACTGATTTATGAGGCTGAGGGCGCCATGCTGACACCGGGATGGGGATTCGAATTCTGGAGTCCGGTTGTTGTCGCTTCAATTATCACCGTAGTATTATATGTAGTTGGACAGAACCTTGGAGATGCGTCCGACCCGAGAACACATATGTAGGAAGGAAAGCCGCATGGAAGATAAAAAAGTATTATTATCGATTAAGGACTTACAGGTAAAATTCCGTGTCCGCGGCCGTATCCTGACGGCAATTCGGGGCGTAACGCTGGATATTTACGAGAACGAGTCCATTGCTATCGTAGGAGAGTCCGGCGCCGGTAAATCCGTATTCACAAAAGCGTTTGCGGGAATGCTGGACAGCAACGGCTTCATCGACCAGGGAGATATCATTTTTAACGATGCCGAGCTGAGCGATACCGTTGTGCCGCTGAACTCTTATGCGAAAAAGACCATCGCATCCACCTGGGAAAAGCTGAATGACTATTCCAAACTGGAATATGGTTCAGAAGTATTTCTGAAAATGAAGGCTCTGGAGCAGGAAAAAGAAGAAAAAATGACACTGAGCGAGGAAGAGCGCGAGAAAGCAGATGCTGAAATTAAGAAACTCGTAGTAAAGAGAACCGAACTTTTCAACTACAAGCAGACACTCGATACTTCCAAAGAAAAAGCGAAGGTTAAAGAGACATCCGCCGAGATTTCCAGACTGGATGGAGAAATTAAGGCTCTGCAGAAAGCAAAAGAGGAAAAAATCAAGGCTCACAAACAGGCTGCCATGAACGATACGGCCTACAAACAGGCATATGATGCAAAGATGGCAGAGTACAAAAAAGAGTACGCCGGCCTGACAGCAAAAGAAATTACGGACGAGACGAGAAAGAGAAACGAGATTCTTGCCAAAGAGATTTATCTTTCCGTCGGACGTTACAAACTGCGCAAAAAAGTCCGCATGATTAAAAAGCTGCACGAGGCATTCAAAGCTGCAATGGAGCGCGGTGTGGATCTGAACGATGAGCAGAAACGGAACAGCGTTTTCGACCAGGCAACTTTCCGTGTACGCTATCTGGATGAAACGCCGGAGCAGCTTCATGGAACCTGTATCATTAACCTGGCAAAAATCCAGGATCCGAATGACTGGGGCCAGATCCGCGGCAAGAAAATTGCAACCGTATTCCAGGATCCGATGACTTCCCTGAACCCGATTATCACAATCGGAAAACAGATCACTTCTGTTATCATGAAGCATCAGAATGTTAGCGAGGTGGAAGCGAGAGCACAGGCGCTTGAGCTGATGGAAAAGGTTGGTATTCCGAACGCAGAGCAGCGTTTCGATGATTATCCGTTCCAGTATTCCGGCGGTATGAGACAGCGTATCGTTATTGCGATTGCACTTTCCTGCCGTCCGAAGATTCTGATCTGCGATGAGCCGACAACTGCGCTGGACGTTACGATTCAGGCACAGATCCTGAAGCTGATCAAGGATCTTCAGAAAGAGTACAACTACACCATCGTGTTTATTACCCACGACCTTGGTGTCGTAGCGAATATCGCAGACCGTGTTGCCGTTCTGTACGCAGGACAGATCATCGAGTTTGCGAATGTAGAAGAGCTGTTCTACGACCCGCGCCATCCGTACACCTGGGCACTGCTTTCTTCCCTGCCGCAGCTTGCGGAGCGGAATACAAAGCTGTTCTCGATTACCGGTACCCCGCCGTCTTTGTACAACAAAATTATCGGAGACCCGTTCGCGCCGCGTAACCAGTACTGTCTGAAAATCGACACACTGGAAGAGCCGCCGATGTTCAAAGTAACGGAGACCCATTACGCCAAAACCTGGTTGCTGGATCCGAGAGCACCAAAGACGGAGAAGCCGGAGGCAATTCAGAATATTCACGAAAAATTATTAAAAGCATACAACTTGTAAAACCAAGGGGATCAAGGTCGAAAAGCCGACGCAAGCAAAGCTTGCACGAGGGTTTTTGAGTTTGAGACCTGCAAAAACATGAGCAAGTAGCCATTTTTCGGAGAAAAATGAGCGGATTGCGAAAGTTTTTAAGATTGCGAAGCAATCTGGTGTTACAGGAATCAACTAATAGGAGAGTTTGAAAGTGTCTACAAAGCAGGAAAGCAAGACCACTGTTTCGCATCTGCCGGAGCATGGTCCGATTGACGAAAATGGAAGAGAAATCTTACTGCAGGTAAAAAATGTAGATATCACTTTCGGCAAGGGCGATGACGCAGTCAAAGCGGTAAAAAATGCTTCTTTTGACATCTATAAGGGAGAAACCTTCTCCCTCGTAGGCGAGTCCGGTTCCGGAAAGACCACGATCGGCCGTGCGGTCATTCGTGTCAACCCGTGTTCCGCAGGAGAGATCCTGTACAAGGGTGTTAAAATTTCCGGCAAGATTCCGCATTCCCTGGACCGGGAGGTTATCCGAAACATTCAGATGGTATTCCAGGATCCTGCCGCATCGTTAAATGAGCGTGCGACGGTCGATTACATCGTATCCGAGGGTCTTTACAACTTCCATCTGTACGAGAACGAGGCAGACCGTGTGAAAAAGGTAGAGAACATGATCAACGAAGTTGGTCTTCTGCCGGAGCACCTGACCCGTTACCCACATGAGTTCTCCGGCGGACAGCGCCAGCGTATTGGTTTGGCCCGTGCCATGGTTATGGAGCCGGAGCTGGTTGTAGCCGATGAGCCGATCTCCGCACTGGACGTATCGATTCGTGCCCAGGTCCTCAATCTGCTGAAGAAATTCCAGAGAGAAAAACAGGTTACTTATCTGTTTATCGCCCATGACCTTTCCATCGTACGGTTCATTTCCGACCGTATCGGTGTTATCTACAAAGGAAATATCGTAGAGGTTGCGGACGCAGAGGAGCTGTTCAACTTCCCGCTGCATCCATACACCCATTCCCTGATCTCTGCGATCCCGATTCCGGATCCGCAGCTTGAGAAGAACAAAGTGCTGTACACCTACGATCCGTCCATTCACGATTATTCCGTGGACAAACCGGAGTTCGTGGATATCGGACACAACCACTTTGTATACGGAAACAAGAAAGAGATCGAAGAGTACAAGGCACTCCGTGAAAAGGGAGAGCCGCTGCAGCCGATCACCATCAGAAAGCCTGGCGAGAAAGTAAAAGAGGAGAACCACGAGGTTCATCTTTCCAAGGCAGAAGATGAGTTCCTGAAAACTCCGCTTCACGATACCGGAAGCATCTGGTACAAAGTGCTGTCGTTCTTCTTCCCGATCATCGGTATTATCGCAGCAATGGTATACAAAAAGAAACAGTACTATCACAACTATAAAGCATGTAAGCAGGGCGCGCTGTACGGATTCGCCGTACTGGCCGTGATTCTCCTGATCTTTATTATTGCATTGATTTTGGTTGTCCTATAGCAGACTGTGAAAAGCAAAGCAGTGTCAGAATCGAAAGTCTTTTGATTCCGGCGCTGCTTTTTTTGTGCCGTTTTACTTGACGGGAGACATATTTTCTGGGACAATAAAACACAGTGCGAATGAAGGGGAGAACTTAAAGTAAGAGGAGTAAAAGAATGGGAAGAACAGTAAAAGATCCAAACAGACGGCAGCCGAAGCCGGTGCAGAAAGTTCAGCTCTCTGAAAAGAATGTCGGACGGCGCATCGTGCTTGTGGTACTGTTTCTGGCGATCGGATCCGGTTTAAGTGAATCTGGAATGTTATGATGCGAATGGCGGTCTGATCCGCACTTACAAACG
>OGPE01002371.1_pt1 | contig 10735 bp, 4 predicted proteins | sample 1552881 | NCBI WGS metagenome assembly OGPE01 (sample SAMEA2580236, study PRJEB22360) | human gut metagenome | biome: human gut; feature: human-associated habitat; material: faeces | place: Denmark | collected 2008/2010 | reverse complement strand
TATACTTATATCATGAACATATACATATATGAATAAGAAAAACTTTATAAAGGGGACAACCTTACCTGTCGCTCTGTTTTTCACTATAGCAACTTTTGCACCTGCATGGGGATTGCAAACAGCTTCGGCAGCCATCGAAGTTGTACAGCAGCAAAGTACTATAAAAGGAACAGTAGTAGATAGCCAAGGCGAACCGATAATTGGAGCAAGTGTACTTGCGGAAGGAACATCTAATGGTACAATTACCGATATTGACGGTGTATTTAGAATAAATGTACGTCCCGGTGCGAAATTGAAAGTATCTTTTATAGGTTATACCGATAAAAAAGTAGTAGCGAAAAATGACATGAAAGTCATTCTGGTAGAGGATGTGACAGCACTTGAAGAGGTGGAAATCGTAGCTTATGGTACGCAGAAGAAAGTGACCATGACAGGAGCTATCGCTAGTGTGAAGGGAGAAGAATTGACCCGTGTATCTGTAGGTTCGGTTTCCAATGTATTAGGAGGGCAGATGACAGGTTTGACTACCGTACAATATTCCGGTGAGCCGGGAGCGGATGCCGCTGAAATTTTTATTCGTGGTAAAGCTACTTGGGAAAATTCTTCACCGTTAATTCAGGTAGACGGTGTGGATCGTGAAAGTATGAGTGATATCGACCCGAATGAAATTGAATCCATTTCTATCTTGAAAGATGCTTCGGCAACAGCCGTATTTGGTATTCGTGGAGCAAATGGGGTCATTTTGATTACAACTAAACGAGGAAAGGAAGGAAAGGCGAAAATTTCGTTTACTACTTCTGCTTCTGTATTGATGCCTACAAAAATGGTAGAACAGGCAAGTTCCTATGACTATGCCCGTTTTCATAATCAAATGATGTCCGGTGATGGCAAATCTGCCTTATTTAGTGATGGCGTGATTCAAAAATTTGCAGATGGTTCCGATCCTATTCGTTTCCCAAATATACAATGGGCTGACTATATTATGAAAAGCTCTACGCTTCAGAGCCAGCATAATCTGAACATCTCGGGAGGAACAGATAAAGTACGTTATTTCATCTCTGCAGGTGCTTATACGCAAGGAGGACTTTTTAGTGAGTTTGATCTTCCTTATAATTTAAGCTATCAGTACCGTCGGTTTAACTATCGTACAAACTTGGATATGGATGTCACTAAAACGACTACTTTGTCATTCAATATTAGTGGTAATGTGAATAATTCAGATCAACCGCGTACGAGTCAGGGATCTTCCGGATTGATTAAAAATATGTATTATGCTACTCCTTTCTCCAGTCCGGGAATCATAGACGGAAAATTAGTAAATTCGAGCGATGAGACTTATTCGGACGGGCTGAAATTACCATTTACTGGAGGTACAGGTATGGGATATTATGGAAATGGATTCAGCCAGACCAGTAACAATTCGCTGAATGTAGATGTGATTCTGGATCAAAAAATGGACTTCTTGACTAAAGGACTTTCTTTTAAAGTGAAGGGATCTTATAACAGCTCGTTTACAGTTAATAAAGTCGGTTCTGGTGGGTCTATTGCTACATACACTCCTGTATTGATGGATGACGGTAGTATTGCTTATCGTAAGTTTGGAGAGAATACAGATGTGAAGTATTCGTATACTACAGGCAAAGCACGTAATTGGTATATGGAAGCCAGCTTTAATTATAATCGTACTTTTGGTGATCATACAGTGACAGCTTTATTCTTATATAATCAACAGAAAGAATATTATCCGAAAGTATATTCGGACATTCCTCATGGATATGTCGGATTAGTCGGACGTGTCACTTATGATTGGAAGAGCCGCTATATGGCAGAGTTTAATGTGGGTTATAACGGTTCGGAAAACTTTGCGTCCGATTTGCGCTTTTCTTATTTCCCGGCTGGTTCTATAGGTTGGGTGATGAGTGAAGAGAAGTTTTTCCGTCCTTTGAAGTCGGTGGTTAGCTTTTTGAAATTACGTGCCAGTGTCGGTTTAGTAGGTAACGATAATATTGGGGGATCGCGATTTATGTATATGGCTGATCCATATAATGTCGGTTTAGGTGATTTGGCGAATCGTGTAACAGCAAGTGGAGGAGCGACTAACGCTTGGGGATATGGATTCGGTACAGATAATGGTACTGTTAGTCTAGGGGCACGTGAGGTAGCTAAGAATAATGCTGCTGTGACATGGGAAAAAGCTCTGAAACGGAACTATGGTGTTGATATTAACTTCCTTGATGACCGTCTGAAAACAACCTTTGAATATTATAAAGAACGTCGTAATGACATCCTTTTGCGTGACGGTACAGCTCCGGGAATGTTAGGGTTCATTACTCCCTATTCAAATTTAGGAAGTGTAGACAGTTGGGGCTGGGAACTTTCTTTAAAATGGAACGATAAGATTGGCGATAATTTCCGTTATTGGGCGGGTATTAACCTTTCTTATAATCAGAATGAGATTCTTGAAAAGAAGGAAGCCCCGCAGAATAATTTATATCAATATCAGAAGGGACACCGTATCGGTTCGCGTAGTCAATATGTTTTCTGGCGCTTCTATGATGAGGATACACCTGCACTATATGAGCAGACATTTAATCGTCCGTTCCCCACTCACGAGAGTATTCTTCAAAATGGAGATGCAGTATATGTTGACTTGAATGGTGACCGTAAGATTGATGCAAATGATGCAAGTTATGACTATGGCTTTACAGACGATCCTGAATATATGCTAGGTATTAATTTAGGATTCAGTTGGAAGAATTTGGAAATAAGTACTCAATGGACAGGGGCCTGGAATGTAAGTCGTATGATTTCGGATGTATTTCGTCAACCGTTTTATTCATCTTCCAATAGCGAGCAGGGAGGATTGTTGGCATACCATTTAGATCATACATGGACACCGGAAAATCCGTCACAATCTTCGGAGTATCCGAGAGCTACCATTGATAATGCAAAGAATAATTATGCTACTTCCACTTTATATGAGAAAGATGCCAAATACTTGCGTTTGAAAACTCTTCAGGTGGCATACAATTTTCACTTCCCATTAATGAAGAAACTTGGACTGAATACATGTCAGTTGGCTTTTGCAGGATATAATTTGTGGACGATTACACCTTATTTGTGGGGTGATCCGGAGGCAAGAGCTACTAATGCACCTTCTTATCCATTGTCCAAGACTTATACGTTGAGCTTGAAATTAGGATTCTAAAATAGATAAAGGAAAGATACAATGAAATTACAAAATAAATGGTTCATCGGTGCGATGTTGGGAGCGGCGGTTTGTTTGGTTTCCACTTCATGTGTGGACGAAATTAAATTCGGAAACTCTTTTTTGGATAAGGCACCGGGCGGAAATGCTACTATTGACACAGTGTTCAATAGTGCGGAATATACGCGCCAATTTTTGAATACCTGTTACAGTAGACAGTATTACGGATTACCTTATAATACGGACAGTAACGGTAATATTCCTGATTCTTCCAGTCCTTATTTAGGAAAGAAGGATGCGCTAACAGACTGCTGGTCACTTTATTTTAGTGATGCGACTGTATATCAGCAGTATTATTTGGGTTCTCTCAATGCCAACTATGGCACGCGTGGTAATATTTTCCCATATACACGGGAAATGGTATGGGAAGTAGTGCGTTGGTGTTGGTTGCTAATGGAAAATATAGATAGAGTGCCGGGTATGGATAACACTGAAAAAACTCAGTTGGTGGCAGAAGCTAAATGCCTGATTGCGGCACGCTATTTTGATATGTTCCGTCATTATGGAGGTCTTCCATTGTTATATGCTTCATTCACCGGTACGGAGTCAGGTTATGAAATCCCCCGTGCTACGGTAGAGGAGACTGTTAACTACATGATAAAGATGTTGGATGATGCTATCAATTCCGGCGGATTGGTGTGGGCTTATGCTGATGCCGATCTTGCTAGCAAGGCCGGACACTGGACAAAGGCTGGTGCGATGGCATTGAAATGCAAAATCTGGCAATTTGCCGCTTCTCCGTTGTTTAACGATGTCAACGGATATGCAGGAGGAAACTCAGAGGCTGAACAGCAGCATCTGGTATGGTACGGCGGCTACCATGCGGAACTTTGGGATAACTGTTTGAAGGCTTGTGAAGCATTCTTTAAAGAGCTGGAGAGTCAAGGCGGATATAGCCTGAATAAGGCTTCGGAAGAAACACCGGAACAGTATCGTCAGGCATATCGTATGGGGTATATTCGTCAGAACAGCAAGGAAGTCTTACATTCTGTTCGCACGAATATGTCGGACGCTTTCAACTCAAGTTCTTATATGTGGCATTCTTGGGCTGTTCCGTCACTTTGCCGCACTGAATATCCGCCTACACAGGAATATGTGGAGATGTTCCCATGGGCTGACGGCACTCCGTTTGACTGGAAAAAGGCGGAAACAGAAGGTAAGTTGGATGAAATGTTCTTGACCGGAACATTTAAAAATGGAGAACAACTATTGTCGGAAATCGTATTAACTCGTGACCCTCGTCTGTATGAGCATTGCATGGTGAATGGACTACCGAAGATGTTAGACTGGAGTGCCGGAACGATGTCCGGTTTACCTTATGAATTGTGGGTCGGAGGATACGATGAAGGACAAAATGCTGCACTTGAATCAGGTAACTATGCGACTGGTTATAAAAATATGAAATATTATTTGGGAACAGAGTACCAACGTCAGTATACGCATTGGGTATATCTTCGTTTATCTGACATTTATTTAACTTATGCAGAGGCCTTGCTTCAAGCCAAGAATGATCACCGGGGTGCTATTGACCAAATGAATATAGTACGTGCCCGCGTAGGATTGAAGAAAGATTTGGCGGAGTGTGTTACAGATAAGAATTTACTTTCTGACAAAGCTGCCTTATTGGAAGAATTGCTGTGTGAACGTGTTCGGGAATTGGGGCTTGAAGATAGCCGTTTCTTTGATCTTGTCCGTTACAAACGTGCCGATCGTTTCGAGAAACGTCTGCATGGATTACTTGCCTATCGTTTGGATGATACTGGTAATCGCATGACAGGTAATACAAAATGGAATGAAGGAGATAAGAACAAAGGAGCATTGCAACCTACTCGATTTGAATATGAAAGGTTTGAATTATCTAAACCGGTTCGTCGTTGGTGGACATACGGATTTGATTCCAAATGGTATCTTTCTCCATTCCCGCAAACGGAAATTAACAAAGGGTATGGATTGATTCAGAATCCGGGTTGGTAATGTGAGACAACGAAACAGATTAAAACAATACTTGAATATTGATTTATATGAGAAAAAATAAGATTCTGATACTGGCTTTACTGGTTTGTTTGAGCATTCCGGTCAGAGCACAGAATACAGACAACAACATTATAGGTATTGTTGTTGATAAATCGGGAAACCCAGTCTATGGAGCGTCCGTTAATGTGGAAGGTGGCGCAGTGGAGACCCGGGTTGAAACTGATAAAGATGGTAAATTCGAGATTGCGGTCGAGAAAGGACAACGTTTGAGTGTCGTTTCTGTCGACAAAGGCTCTACCACAGTTGTGGCAAAGACTGATGGTCCGATGACTATTGTGATGGGATATGCAGCTCAGACTATTGATGTGGGAGCTAACCGGACATTCAATCGTCATGAATCAACAGCAGCTGTTTCTACCACCTATAATGAAGAGTTTAATAAGCGGTCTTCCCGGAATATATCCAATTCTTTATATGGATATGGATTGGGCCTTACTACTTTGCAGAATGCGGCCAGTACCGGGTTAATGGCAGATCCTACCTTTTATGTACGTGGTTTGCAGAGCTTGTCAAGTAGTACACCGCTTGTGCTGGTTGACGGTTTGGAACGAGACATGAGCTTGGTGAGTCCGGAAGAAGTAGAATCCGTTTCCATCCTGAAAGATGCTGCGGCTGTGGCATTGTACGGATACAAAGGAGTGAATGGTGCGATCTTGATTACGACGAAGCGTGGTAAGTACAAAACAAAAGAGATAACGTTTACGTATGATCACATCATTAACACTCAGTCTCGACGTCCGGAATTTGTAGATGCAGCTACGTATGCTTCTGCAGTGAATGAAGCGCGTGGATATGAAGGTTTGGGAGCTCGATATACTCCGGAAGAAGTCGACGCTTTCCGTAATGGAGTAGGCAGTGGAGGAGCTTCCCGTATGTATCCTTATCTCTATCCTAATGTGAACTGGATTGATGAAACCTTTAAAGACAGAGGAGTTTCTAATAAATATACGATCGAATTCCGTGGGGGAGGAGCAAAGTTCCGCTACTATACTATGGCGAATTTATTAACAGACAAAGGGTTTATCAAAACCCCGAATGCAAATGACGGATATTCTACACAGAATATGTATTCACGTGCTAATTTGCGTACAAATCTGGATATTGATTTAACGGGCACTACCAAATTGAAGTTAAATCTTCTCGGAACATTATCCGAATCTCGGATTCCGGGGGCTTCGGTTAACTTATGGGATATGATTTATTCGATTCCTTCTGCAGCTTTTCCGGTTCGTACGGAAGATGGCAGTTGGGGAGGAAGTACCACTTGGGCGGGCACGTCGAATCCTGTCGCACAATCGCAGGGAGCTGCTTATTCTAAAGGACACTCTCGCAGTTTGTTTGCCGACCTTACTTTATCACAAGATTTGTCTGGTTTGCTGAAAGGATTAGGAGCTAACTTTCGTTTAGCTTATGATAACTATTCCAATATTTTAGAAGACCATAGCAAGACTTATACGTATGCTGGTTATGCAACAAGCTGGACAACTAACGGGCCGTTTTATACTGCCATTTCAGGTGGCGAATCCAGTGAAATGGGTTCGGGTGCAGGTATTGACAACTGGGCGCGCCAATTTAACTTTGCAGGTAGTGTCGATTACAATCGCTCGTTTCGGAAGTGGGATGTGTATTCTCAATTGAAATGGGATTATGAATATCGTGATTCATACGGTCTGAACACTACTATTTATCGGCAAAATGTTTCTTGGTATAATCATGTAGGTTTCTCTAATCGCTATTATTTGGATCTGGCATTGGTTGGCTCGGCCTCCAGTTTATTGGCACCGGGGCATAAATGGGCTTTCTCGCCTACCATTTCTGCTGCTTGGGTGCTTTCGGAAGAAAAATGGTTGAAAGATGTGTCTTGGGTGAACTTCCTGAAATTGCGCGCTTCGTTTGGAGTGATCAATGTTGATTATCTGCCTAAAGACGGAAGTACTACCGTATATGACTATTGGGACCAGATTTATACGACTACCGGTACGCAATATAAGTTTAACAGTAGTTACGACTCTGAATTCGGAAGTACTATTATCGGGCGCCTGGCAACTGCTAATTCGACACATGAGAAAGCGTATAAATACAATGTTGGTGTTGATGCCGTGTTGTTCAATGGACTGGACGTGACGGCAGAAGGCTATTACCAACGGAGAAAAGATATTTGGGTTTCTTCCGAGGGTAAATATACCGATGTACTGGGAGTTGATGCTCCGTTCGAGAATGCCGGAATCGTTGATAGCTATGGTATGGAACTAGGACTTAACTATACGAAACGGTTAGGAGATGTAGTGTTCAACCTTGGCGGTAATTTTGCTTGGAATAAGAATGAAATTAAGGAACAACTGGAAGAACCGCGTTTGTATAAGAATCTTGTGCAAACAGGAAATCGGTTGGGACAAGTATATGGAATGGTAGCTGAAGGTTTCTTCAAAGATAAAGAAGATATAGCAAACAGCCTTACACAAAACTTTACTACGGTAGTGCCGGGAGACATAAAATATAAAGATGTGAATGGAGACGGAATCATTGATGCTAATGACAAAACTGCTATTGGTTATAGTACGACAGCTCCGGAAATTTATTATTCTTTCCATTTGGGAGCCGAATGGAAAGGGATTGGGGTAGATGTAATGTTTCAGGGAACAGGTAACTATTCTGCTTTATTGAATACGAAGAGTATGTTTTGGCCATTGATAAATAATACGACACTTTCTACTCATTATTATGAGAATCGTTGGACACCGGAAAATCAAAATGCCAAATATCCTCGTTTGAGTTCACAGAGTAATGCCAATAACTATCAGGCTAATACGGTTTGGTTGGCAGACCGGTCATTCTTGAAGTTGCGTAATGCGGAGGTGTATTACAGATTCCCGAAAGAATTGATGAAGAAGACTAAGATATTGGGGAGTGCCAAGTTATATGTTAGAGGAACAGACTTGTTCTGTTCAGATCACATTGATGTGGCAGATCCGGAATGTTATGGTGTAGCGACTCCGCTGAATAAGAGTGTAGTAGTCGGTGTTACGATTGGTTTTTAATCATAAAAACAAAGCGAAAGAATGAAACTGAAAAACATTATCTACGGAATGATGTGTGTAGTCACACTCGGTTCCTGCTCAGATAAGATGGAATATCATGAGTACAATAACTATGATGAGGATTTTGTGAAGCTCAACTTCGGTAATGTGGGAGGGCTGATAACAAATATCTATTTGTCCATGGATGTGGACTTTGGAAACTATAGCGGGGCAATTCTTGGTTCTGCTACCGATGAGTCCGAATATGCTTATTCGGGAAATCAGATTGAAGACTTTTACAATGGTTCTTGGAGTCCGTCGAATGCTAAAAGTAGTATGTGGACGTCCTGTTATGAAGGGATAGCCAATTGTAATTTATATCTGGAGAAGTTTACCGGACTGACATTTCCCGAGTTGGCTTTGAACAGTGATTATGCACAACAGATGTTCCGCTATACCAATTACCAGTATGAGGTGCGTTTCCTTCGTGCATATTTCTACTTTAACTTGGTACGGCAATATGGAGATGTGCCGTTTAGCGACCATATATTAACAGCCGAAGAATCGAATACGTTATCGCGCAGACCGGCACAGGAGATTTTTGATTATATCATAGCCGAATGTGATGATATAAAGGATAAGATTATTGTCGATTACAGTAAACTGGGAGATATGGCATTGCCTAGTAGTCCGGCGGAAACAGGACGTGCCAACCGTAAAACGGTATTGGCCTTGAAAGCTCGTGCAGCATTGTATGCGGCAAGTCCTTTATTTAATCCGACTGATAATAGAGAACTGTGGTATCGTGCAGCTAAAGCCAATAAGGAAATTTTAGATGACAGTAATGGATTTGCTGAAAAGGCAAAACTCTTAGTGGAGGATTATTCATCACTTTGGAGCAAGGACAATTACAATGACGCTACTAATGAATTGATTTTTCTCCGTCGTGCCACTACTACCACTAATTCTTTTGAGGGATATAACTTCCCGGTAGGGTTGGAAAATTGTAAAGGTGGAAACTGTCCCACACAGACACTGGTGGATGCGTATGAGATGAAGGATACAGGGTTGCGCCCGGACGAGTTGGATAACTACGATCCTACTAATCCTTATTATACCAACCGCGACCCTCGTTTCTATCTGACTATTGCCAAGAATGGGGACGAAAAGTGGCCTAACTGGAATACTGTTCCTCTGCAAACCTATCAGGGCGGACTAAATGCGGAGCCTTTGAGTGGCGGAACTCCGACTGGCTATTATCTGAAGAAGTATTGTCAGACGGCAGTAGACTTACGTGCCGGTACAGCTTCAAAGACCTATCATTCATGGATTACATTCCGTTTTGGAGAGTTCTATTTGAATTATGCGGAAGCTGTATATAAGTATCTGGGTAGTCCGTATGCAACGGACAGTGAATTTACAACTTCGGCTGTAGATGCTATCAAAGTAGTTCGTACACGTGCCGGAATGCCCGGATTCCCTCAAGGGATGACCAATGATGCTTTCTGGAAGAAATATCAGAATGAACGTATGGTAGAATTGGCCTTTGAAGGACATCGTTTTTGGGATGTACGTCGTTGGAAGGAGGGTGACAAACATTTCAAGAACATTGTTGAAATGAAGATTACGAAGAATGGGGATGATACTTATACGTATGAACGTAAGGTAAAAGAAAGAAGTTGGGATGATAAGATGTATTTCTTCCCGATTCCGCAGAGTGAAAAATCTAAGAATCCTAATTTGGAGCAGAATCCGGGGTGGTAACCCACAACCGGAATGCTGATGAATAGTGATAGGATATTCTTGCATAGAACGGATGTTTATAGAATAAAAAAACGAAAGAAATGAAGAAACATTATATAATACTGGGGCTGTTTTGTCTGCTGGCCATAGTTGCCTGCTCGGATAATGACCCCGTCGTTGAAGTGAACAATGGCAATCAAACAGAAGAATTGCCTCCTCTGCCGACCGAAGTCATAACGGGTAGCCGCGCCATGTGGGTGAGTTATGATCCTATTTCGGCTTCTGATCCCAATAACGCATCAGGGATTGCATCCGCATTGATTAGCTGGAGATTATTGAAGACCGATCCGTCTAATGTTGCTTTTGATATTTATAAATCAGTAGACGGTGAGATGGAAGTGAAATTGAATGAAGAACCTATTTCAAATACGACTTCCTGGGTGGATGCAGATATTGATGTATCAAAAACGAATGTATATCGGGTTACTCTTGCTAATCAGGCTGAAACGCTTTGCGATTATACATTTACTTCTGAAATGGCAGAAAAGTTTTATCATGAAATTAGATTAAACATGAATGTACCCGATGCATCGATTACATATTCTCCTGATGATATTCAGCTAGGTGACTTGGACGGTGACGGTGAATTAGAGATTGTGGTGAAGAGAGAACC
>OGPE01002348.1_pt1 | contig 10826 bp, 8 predicted proteins | sample 1552881 | NCBI WGS metagenome assembly OGPE01 (sample SAMEA2580236, study PRJEB22360) | human gut metagenome | biome: human gut; feature: human-associated habitat; material: faeces | place: Denmark | collected 2008/2010 | reverse complement strand
AATGGAAGGAGATGGAGAAGATTGAGCAATGCGAAAGATAAGATAAAGGAGATTGCTACAAAAGAACAGAAAGATGCCATGAAAGAAATGCTCCGGATGGCAGATAAAAGTAAAGTCGATGAAGTGAAACAGATGCTGGAATATACACAGAAAGGAACTGCGAAAGCAACGGTTGGAAATTATATGGTTGTGCTGTGAAATGATCCGCTTGTGCGTGAGAGTATGAAATACAACAAGCTGACAGGCAGGATTGATATTGTAAAAAAACTCTGGTGGAATGAGGAAGTCTGCAAGCTGGATGATGATGGCAGGACTTATTTTTATTATTTTTTTGAACGCTATTACAAGCTCACAAGTGAAAAATGTATGGATAAGGCACTCCGCATAGAAGCCAACAGCCGGGCATACCACCCGATCTGTGAGTATCTGGAACAACTGGAGTGGGACGGGCAGGAGAGAATCCGTTATGTTCTGCAACGGTATATGGGGGCAGATGCTTCGGATTTTGTCTATGAGGTTGTGAAACATTTCCTGATGGAAGCGTTGAGCAGAATCTACCGTCCGGGTTGTAAGGCAGATGAAATGCTCTGTTTGGTAGGTCAGCAGGGAGCCGGAAAATCCACATTTTTCCGTTTTCTTGCATTGAACGATGACTGGTTTTCTGATGATCTGAAGCAGTTGAATGACAGTAAGATATACGAGCATCTCCGGGGACACTGGATTATGGAAATGTCGGAGATGATTGCTGCAATCAGTGCAAAGAGCAATGAGGAAATCAAGTCATTCCTGACCAGACAGAAAGACACTTACCGGAACCCTTATGATAAATATGAGGAAGACCGGAAGCGTCAGTGTATCTTTGCAGGTTCAACGAACACAAGGCAGTTCATTCCTTTTGACCGTACCGGGGCAAGACGGTTCCTGCCGATTGCTATAGACAGCAGTAAGGCAGAGAAGCATATCCTCGATGATGAAAAAGAAGCCAGATCCTATTTTGACCAGTTGTGGGCAGAAGCAATGGAAATCTACTGGTCAACGGAGAATAAGAGCAGCCTGTTGAAGTTCTCAAAGGAAATGGAGCAGGAGATCAGTGAATACCGAAAACAGTTCACACAGGAAGATACGATGGCAGGAATGATACAAGGCTGGCTGGACGCTTATAAAGGTAGTCATGTATGTTCCGTCCAGATCTGGAAAGAAGCCTTTGACCATTTTGACCGGGAACCGAAAAAAATCGAGATAAATGAGATTTATTCGATTGATGAAGATGCAAAGGAAACCTTGCAGGAGAAGATCAAGCCGGTGGAGTTCACCTCTCCCGATTGGTGCATCCAGGCCGAGATCGAAGAGAATCAAAAAGAACCTATTGACGAAGAAGCAAAAACCGATGATGATACGAAATAGTTTATTCGCAGCCGTCGCCCTGCTTATGACGGGCTGCGGCATCTACAAACCCTATACCCGTCCCGAGGTGACGACCGCAGGGCTGTACGGATCGGCGGAGACCGCCGACACGACCACCCTGGGCGACATCCGCTGGCAGGAAATGTTCACCGATCCCCAGTTGCAGGCGCTTATCGCGCTTGCGCTGGAGAACAACACCGACCTGCTGTCGGCAGGCTGGCGCGTGAAGGAGGCCGAGGCGACACTTAAATCGGCGCGTCTGGCCTACCTGCCGTCGTTCAACTTCGCCCCGCAGGGCAGCTTGAGCAGCTTCGACGGCGGACCGACGGCGAAAACCTATTCGATTCCCGTGACGGCCAGCTGGCAGATCGACATCTTCAACGGACTGACCAACGCCAAGCGCAAGGCCAAGGCGCTCTACGCCCAGAGCAAGGAGTACGAGCAGGCCGTGAAGACGCAGCTGATCTCGGGCGTGGCCAATCTCTACTACACGCTGCTGATGCTCGACAGCCAGTACGAGGTGACGGAGGAGACGGCCGCCAAATGGCGCCAGAGCGTCGAGGCGATGCGCGCCCTGAAAGAGGCGGGCTACGCCAACGAGGCCGGAGTGGCCCAGTACGAGGCCAACACGCTGGCCATCGAGGCATCGCTGCACGACCTGGGCTACCAGCGTACGCAGACCGAGAACTCGCTCTGCTCGCTGCTGGGAGAGGTTCCGCACACCATCGCACGCGGACGTCTCGAAAACCAGCAGCTGCCCGACGACCTGACGGTCGGCGTACCCCTGCTGATGCTTTCGAACCGTCCCGACGTACGTTCGGCCGAGTATTCGCTCATGCAGTCGTACTACGCCACGGCGAGCGCCCGTTCGGCCCTCTATCCCTCGATCACGCTGAGCGGCACAGTGGGCTGGACCAACAACAGCGGCGCAGGCATCGTCAATCCCGGCAAGCTGATCTGGAACGCCGCAGGATCGCTCCTGCAACCGATCTTCAACGCCAACGCCAACCGTGCCCGCGTGAAGATCGCCAAGGCGCAGCAGGAGGAATCGAAGCTGTCGTTCCAGCAGACGCTGCTCAACGCAGGCGCCGAGGTCAACAACGCCCTCACGCAGTGCCAGTCGGCCCGCGCCAAGGCGGACCTCCGCGAGCGGCAGATCGAAGCGCTGGAGCGCGCCGTGGAGTCGACCGAACTGCTGATGCAGCACGGCTCGACCACCTACCTCGAAGTGCTGACCGCCCAGCAGTCGCTGCTTTCGGCACAGCTGTCGCAGATCGCAGACCGTTTCGACGAAATCCAGGGAACCGTGAACCTCTACCAGGCTCTCGGCGGCGGACGTGACATTACGGAGGAAAAATAATGAAACGGGGAGTGACCAAAGAGGAGATCATCCACGCTACGCAGGAGCTTATCGCCCGGAACGGCATCCGTGCCGTCCGGGTCGATGAGATCGCGCAGACGCTGGGAATCTCGAAACGCACCCTGTACGAAATGTTCACCGACAAGAATGACCTCGTAAGCGCATGCCTCGACGCCATGAGCCACCAGCAGCGGGAACGCATCGTCGCCTGCCGCAAAAGGCGCGGCGGCAATCCGCTGCAAAAGGTGCTCCGGCTGACGAACGAATACATCGACAACCTCTATACGGTAGACCACCGTTTCCTGTCGGACATCAGCCGCAAGATCATCTTCGCGGAGCACTACGACGAGCACCGGGAATTCTGGCGCAGGGAACTGACCGACTACCTCGAAACCTGTCGCCAGGAACAGCTTCTGCTGCCCGAAATCGACGCCCCGGCATTTGCCGAGCAGTTGATGAGCACGATCCTCGACCTGCGCCTGAACGGCACGGTCCGCGAGGAACTCCGGCTCTTCTGCCGGACGATACTCCGCGGCGCGGGGACCCGGAAGGGCATCGAACTGATCGACCGCAAACCGTGAGTTTCGCAATACGCCTGTAAAAAAGCCCCGCAGCCGAACTGCGGGGCTTTTTTTACGTCCGGAAACGACATGACCGCCGGACGCCGCAAAGGCGTCTCCGCCCCCGTCCGAGGCCCGCAGGCCTCTGCGAAGCGAAGCCGCGGGTTCCCGCGGAGTTTCAAAGCCTGCGGTCCCCGGGCCTGCGGAAGCCCCGCACGGCCCGGCCGTCCTCGATACCCGCGCAGCCCTCGGTCCGCCGGCATCTTCCGGATGCGAAAAAGGCTGCGAATCGTTCGCAGCCTTCCCATAACAGGTCGTTTTCTCAATAGATCCTGCCGGCATCGGCGCTCTCCAGATACCACTCCGCGTGCTCCGCGCCGTTGGACGAGGCCCATGCCATGAAGTATTCGTAGACGCCGCGGATGTCGTTCGTCTCGGCAGGGTAGCGGAACTCGCCCGGAATCATCAGCGCCCACATCATGTAGTTGTTCTTGGTCTGGTCGCCCTCCGTCACGAAGAACTTGTAGGGATCCGAAGGCAGGAACGAACCCTTGCCGATAATCCCCGAAGCGGTCGGCGCATAGCCCGGCATGTGAATCTCGCTGGTGCGCTGCTTCGGCGCGATGAAGAAATTCATCTCCGAATCCAGTACCGAGGCGATGTCCACCGGCTGCGAGAAGGTCACCGTCGTGGTGTGTTTCCGGATTGCGGCGGCGGGCTGTCCCTTCCAGGTGTTCGAGGCACTCAACAGCTCCTCCGTCCTGTTGAAGAACGGAATCACGGCACAGGGGCTGTCGGCGTCAAGTCCCCGCGAAGCGAACGCACCGCTGCCGAAGCCCTCGTGCGACGAGACGACGCCGGCCACGTCCGACGTCTGCACCTTGTCCATCTGCACGGCTCCGGCGATGTCGTAGGTGGTTCCCGCAGCACGCAGTTCCCAGTTGATCGTAAGAGCCGAGACCTTGCCGCCATCCTTCGACATCATACGGTCGATACGGCTCACGATGACCACGTCGTTCATGTCGTAATCGCCCAGCCACGGCCAGTTGTCCTCGAAGCAATAAGTATAGGTACGTCCGGGAACGTTCGCATACTCGTCGGGTTCCGGCTCCGGATCGGGATTTACGGAGTCCTTTCCACCGTTGCAACCGTTTTCTGTGATGATCGTCGTCTGCGACGCCGACATCACGGCTCCGTCGGTCAGATAATCCTTCCGGATCGTGTAATCCTTATCCCGGTCGTTGTCATAAACGACCTCGATCGCTCCCGAGAAATAGGTTTCATGCCCTTTGCGGGTATACGCCTTCTCCGAAATCAGGACCACGGCCCTTGGATCGGCGTCGCCGGTAAACGCGAATCTGTTCCCGCCGCCCTTTTCGTCGGCGTTGTACTCCTCCATCGTGAAGATCGCGCCTCGGGCCATCGACACGTTCGTATTGTTGAATTCGACCCTTCCGGCATCGAGTCCGGCATTCGCGCTGAAATTGAACTCCGCCCCCTGGGCCTCCAGCTCGTTCACCGAAGTGTGGCAGTTCACCCAGATCGTACCGCGGGCGGTCATCTCTTCGATCGAAGCCCGGCCGCGCTGGTAAATGGCCGTACTGCGCTCCAACTCGCACTCGTCGTTCACGACGAGCAGGGCGTTCTCGCAGTTGTGGAACTCGCCGTCGGAATTGATTTTCAGATCGTCGACCGTAACGGCGCCGTCGTTGTAGATCCGCGCGGAGTTAGAAACCTTCATCTCGTCGGTCACGGTCAGCACGCCCGTCGCCGTGTTGTAGACAGTCAGACCGTTATTCATGTCGAGGCTGCCATCGACCGTCAACGTACCGTTGTTTACGATGCATTTGCCGCTGACATTGGGTTTCCCGACGGACAGCTTGCCATCGGCAAAGACGTAGACCGCAGCCCCGTCGGCGGCGGAAGGCTGAATTTTCAGGGTCCCGATCTTCACCTCGCCGCCCGGCAATACAGCCAGTTTGGCCCGTCCGATGTTGAGCGACGAAAGCGTCAGTTTGCCGGCGACATAGAGGATCGGGGCCTGATAGGGGCTGAACCCGCCGTTGAGATCCAATTTGCCCGCAACCTCCGCCCCGGCAGGGATCAGGTATTCGGGAGCGGCGTAAAAAGCCCAACTGGCTCCCAGCTGGTAGCTCTTGCCGCTCTCGATCGCAGTGATCACGGCTTTGGAATCGAACGACGCCGCATCAGGCGCCTCCATTTTCGGATAATCGGGCATCGAACTCCCGACCCGGGCGTTCGCCGCCAGACGCATCTTCGGCGCAGCGGCAGCCTTCATCGAAGCGCCCGTCACGGCTACCGTGCCGTGCGCCCCGACCATCTTCACCGACTTCGTGCCGTCGGGCAGGGTGGTCTGGACATAGAGGTTTTCGGTCCCGGCGTTCAGTGTGAACGCCGACCGGAAAGGCATAGCGGATTTCGCCACGCCCCGGGCCGCCAGATTCTCCGCCGAAAGGATCGGCGAGGAGTAAATGCGGATCACGGCATAGGGTGGCGTCGCGCCTTCCACGACAGGCGTCGACACCGAAACGGTCACGTTCCGGGTCGTTTTCCAGTCGAAATCGGCGGGAACAGCCCCCGGCACAACCGGACTGTCAGGGCTTCCGCCCAGATCCTTCTGACAGGAGGAAGCGACAACAGCCACCGCCATCAAAGCCGTGCAAAGTTTTTTCATATCGTAATTTTCTAAATGTGTGATGCATTCTGTCTTCGCGACAAATACTAAGTATAATTTTCTCAACTACAAAATTCCGCTCATTTATATGACAAAAAAAGCCCGTTTTTTTACGCAAAACAAAATTCCGGCCGAAAAAGAGGATTTCCGAAAAAATTTCCTATATTTGCACCGTAAGAGCAACAGAAGCGAATGACCAGCCCTGCAACATACGACTGTCGGCGCCGCGGAGAACACCGCGGAACGATGATGATGTCCATGTGCATGTGCAACCGTTTTCGCCGGGTGTAGCTCCTTCATGCACTGAAAATGACACAATCCGGCTTCGTAGAGGTCGGATTTTTTTATCGGATTTTTTAACGACAGATATAACATACCATGGATTCAAAAAAGTACCGTTTCGAAACCCTCCAGATTCATGCGGGCCTGCAACCCGACGAACCCACCGGCGCCCGGGGCGTGGCGATCTATCCCACGGCGGCCTATCGGTTCAAAAACTGCGACCACGCCGCAAGGCTCTTCGAGTTGAGCGAAGGCGGCAACATCTATACGCGCCTGCAAAACCCCACCACGACGGCCTACGAACAGCGCATCGCCGCCCTGTACGGGGCTGTGGGGGCGCTCGCCGTCTCGTCGGGCATGTCGGCCATCCTGATCGCCGTGCTTTCGCTGGCGGCTGAAGGGGACAACATCGTCGCCTCGCCGTTCCTCTACGGCGGCACCTTCACCCAGTTCCGCATTTCGCTGCGCAGGCTCGGCATCGACTGCCGCATCGCCCGAAGCGAACGCCCCGAGGACTTCGAGGCGCTGATCGACGGACGCACGAAGGCGATTTACGCCGAGAGCATGGGCAACCCCTCCTGCACCGTATCGGACATGGAAGCATTGGGCAAGCTGGCCAAACGCTACGACGTGCCCTTCATCGTGGACAATACGTTCGGTGCCGCGGGCTACCTGTGCAACCCCTTCGAGTGGGGTGCGAACATCGTCGTCGACTCGGCGACCAAGTGGATCAACGGCCACGGCACGGCCATGGGCGGGGTGATCGTCGACGGGGGCAACTACGACTGGACCAACGGCAAGTTCCCGCAGATCGACGGCCCGTCGGAAGGGTATCACGGACTGAATTTCCACGAGGCATTCGGCGCGGCTGCCTTCATCGTGAAATGCCGCGTGGACGGTGTCCGCGACCTGGGCTGCTGCCCCTCGCCGTTCGACTCCTACCTGATGACGCTCGGGCTGGAAACGCTTTCGCTGCGCGTGCGGCACGAAGTCGAGTCGGCCCGCAGGCTGGCCGAATACTGCCGCAACCATCCCAAAGTGGAGCGTGTCAGCTTCGTGGGCTTCGAGTCGCACCCGAGCTACGCAAACGCGAAGAAGTATTTCCGGTTCGGTTCGTCGGCCGTCTTCACCATCGAACTCAAAGGCACGCTCGACAGCACCGTACGTTTCGTCGAATCGCTCAACCTGGCGGCACACATGGTCATGATCGGCGACTCGGTCACGGTCGTTACGCACCCGGCATCGACCACGCACAAACAGCTCGGCGACGCAGACCTCGCCGCAGCAGGCGTTACGCCGACCATGCTGCGCATCTCCGTCGGGCTGGAGAATACCGACGACCTCATCGACGACTTCGAACAGGCTTTCGCACACATCGGATAATGGAACCCAGCATTTACAAAGCACCCGGGCCGTTCGTGCTCGAAACGGGGCATACGCTGCCCGAGCTGAGGATCGCTTACCACACCTACGGCAAGCCCAATGCGGCGTACGACAACGTCGTGTGGGTATGCCATGCCCTGACTGCCAATTCGGACGTGGCGGACTGGTGGCCGCACACGGTGGAGGCGGGGTGTTTCCTCGACCCGGCACGCCACTTCGTGGTCTGCGCCAACATCCTCGGGTCGCACTACGGCACCACGGGGCCGCTGCACGTGAACCCGGAAACGGGAAGCCCCTATTACAAGGATTTCCCGCCGTTCACGATCCGCGACATCGTCCGTGCACACCGGCTGTTGGCCGGCGCACTCGGCATCGGCCGCATCGACACGCTCGTAGGCAGTTCGGTCGGGGGGTTTCAGGCTATCGAGTGGGCGGTCATGGAGCCGGAGCGCATCGGCAAGCTGATCCTAATCGCCACGGCGGCCAAGGCTTCGCCCTGGACGATCGCCATCGACCAGACCCAGCGCATGGCCATCGAGGCCGACACGACGTTCGGCGAGCCGCGCGACGCCGCCGGGATGGCCGGGTTGGCGGCCGCCCGCGCCCTGGGGCTGCTCACGTACCGGGGTTCGCTGGGATACAACCTCACGCAGCAGGACAGGGAGGAACTCCCCGCAGTACACCGCGCATCGACCTACCAGCAATATCAGGGCGAAAAACTCTGCCGGCGCTACAACGCCTACTCGTACTATGCCATACTCAACGCCTTCGACACCCACGACACGGGGCGCGGGCGCGGCGGGGTCGCGGCCGCCCTCGCACGCATCGGGGCCCGCACGACGGTGGTCGGCATCACGACCGACATCGTCTTCACCCCGGCCGAGATGCGCGAACTGCACGGCATGATCGCCGGAAGCACGTACCACGAAATAGACTCCCCGTTCGGGCACGACGGCTTCCTGGTCGAACACGGGCAGTTGAACGACCTCCTCTGTCCGTTCATGAACAATCAATAAACAAGCAGCATATGAGCAAAATCAAAATCGGCCTGTTCGGGTTCGGCGTCGTCGGACAGGGAATCTACCAGGTAGTGCAGAAATCGAAGAACGCCCACGCCGAGATCGTGAAGATCTGCGTCCGCGACCCGGAAAAACCGCGCAAGATCGAGGTCGACAAATCCCTCTTCACGACGTCGGTCGACGAGATACTCGACAACCGGGACATCAACCTGATCGTGGAGGTGATCGACCAGGCCGATGCCGCATACAGCATCGTCAAGCGGGCCCTGCTGCGCGGCATCCCGGTCGTCTCGGGCAACAAGACCATGCTGGCGCACCACCTTCCGGAACTGATCGAGATCCAGAAGACGCACAACGTGGCGCTGCTGTACGATGCCTCGTCGTGCGGTTCGATCCCCGTCATCCGCAACCTCGAGGAGTATTACGACAACGACCTGCTGTTAGAGGTGAAGGGCATCCTGAACGGCTCGTCGAACTACATCCTCTCGCGCGTCTTCGACCACGCCGAGAGTTACGACAGCGCCCTGGCGCAGGCGCAGGCGCTCGGCTTCGCCGAAAGCGACCCGTCGTTCGACATCGAAGGCTACGATTCGCTCTTCAAGCTGGTGATCATCACCGTACATGCGCTGGGCACCTACGTCGCCCCGGAAAAGATTTTCACCTACGGCATCTCGACCATCCACGATTCGGACATCCGGTATGCCCGCGAAAAAAACGTGAAGATCAAACTCGTGGCGCAGGTCGTCAAGGTGAGCGACGAACACTTCACGATGTTCGTCATGCCGGAGTTCGTGACGCCCTCGAAATATATTTACAGCGTGGACGACGAGTACAACGGCGTAGTGATCCGCGGCGAGTGCTACGACCGGCAGTTCATGTTCGGCAAGGGGGCCGGGAGCCTGCCCACGGCCTCGTCGATCCTGAGCGACATCATGGCCCGCCTGAACAACTACCGCTACGAGTACAAGAAACAGAGCTACATGCAGAAGCCCGACTATACGACGGACATAACCCTGAAAATCTATGCGCGGTACAAGGAGACCGACGTACACGGCATCCTGAACTTCTCGAAAGTCCACGAACAGTACATCAGCGAAGAGAGCAATTACGTCATCGGCGACATCCTGCTGAGCGAGCTGCTCGCCAAACGCGACCGGCTCCGGGGAAAGGACGTGTTCCTGGCCAACATCCCGGTCTTCTTCCTGAACCGCGACAACTGAGACGACGCGGGCACAGGGCTCCTGCGGGGAGGGGCGGCACGGCGATCCGCTCCCACCGCATCTTCGAGGGAAGGTTGCACGGCGGCCTGCCTCAGGAGGGTAAACCCACAGTAAAAAGACGATCCCCGGCTCATCCGAGACCGGGGATCGTTCCTTTTCCGCGGCATCCGCCGCCGGCTATGAATCTTTCACGCAGCGCAGCGAGACACCGTTCCCGGCGGGAAACGGAGCGAGCCCGGCTACGATACCGCCCGACGAATAACTCAATGCCTGGTAGCCCGAACCGCCGTCTTGCGGGGTACAGCTCATCAAATAGCCTTTGGTTTCAGGAAGGTAACGCCCCGTCTCCGAATTCCACATCCCGGCGCTACGGAGCAGGGACGCATCGTATTCGGGGCTGGCGATCATCTGTTCGATCTCGGCGCCCGTGGGGACATGCCAGCCCGGCGGACAAATCCCCCGCACCGGGGTGCCGGATGCGGCGGCCGTACTACCCAGAGCCGTCGTGAAGCTGTAAAGCAGTCCCCGTTCCGCGACATATTCGGCGTCGTTCGATCCTTCCGAACCGCGGCAAGGATACCAGATACCGGTTCCGATCTGGGCACCGTCGGGCAAATAACGCAGGTTCCGGGTCATCCATACCCGTCCGCCGATCGTCGCGGTGGGGTAGTCCACACCCCCGTAGGAAAGCGTCCCGGGATCACCGCCCTCGCCGCCGCCCTCATCACCGCCCTCGCCGCCGCCATCGAGCGAACCTCCGTCGCCCCAGTCGACGACTTCGCCGCTCAGTTCCACGTCGATGTCGATATTGGTCACGACGACCGACATGTCGTAGCGTTTCCCGCTTTCGAGCTGTGCCGAAGAGAGGGTCTTGCTGCGGCTCTTCCCGTCGTCGGGAGCCAC
>OGPE01002345.1_pt1 | contig 10842 bp, 7 predicted proteins | sample 1552881 | NCBI WGS metagenome assembly OGPE01 (sample SAMEA2580236, study PRJEB22360) | human gut metagenome | biome: human gut; feature: human-associated habitat; material: faeces | place: Denmark | collected 2008/2010 | reverse complement strand
AAAAATGCAAGCATTTTATAGCTGTTTTTTGAAATTTTGCTTGACTCTGAACAGTTACCAGATTATAACATTTCGATAAAGGCTGCTATACGTGTATTCAGCTGTCCGACATCAGTCTGGGAATAATCTGTCTCAACATTCATATATGGAATTCCTTTTTCCTCGTTTACAAAGCGGCGGATGGAAAGAGTCTCTACGTTATAAGTGTGGCATGCCTGAAGAGTCATTTCAAGGACTCCGTCTACTTTATACTCATCAATCAATCTTCCGAGAAGTTCCAGACGGTTCGGGTTTGGAGTCATAACAGAACATCCGATTGAGAGGTAACGCTCTGCGATTGCCTGGTAAATGTCTTCAGCATCTTCGTCAATGAGGCGGTCGATGGATTTTGCACCGGAGCAGTTTTCAAATGTAACAACGATTCCACCGTTATTCTCAACAGCGTCGATAATCTTCTCTGTTGCACCGCCAATCGGACATCCGGTGATCAGAATTCTTGGTTTCTTATCTTCACGTTTTCCTTCGGCATATTCTTTCTCAATCTTGGCTGTCAGTGCGTCAACTTCATCAGCAATCAGAGTGCGGTCAAGCTTAAAACCACTTCCGTACAGAACACGGAAAAGATCATGTCCTTTGATTGGTGCTGGATCATGTCTCATAACTCCGTAAAGATTCTTCAAGGATGTGCGGACTTCATTTTCAAGCTTAACTGCTTTACGAACCTGTTCCTCCGTGATCGTTATCTCGAATTTTTTTTCGAGATATTCTTTGAAGCGGAGAATCTCAGCCTTCCAAAGGTCGAGTACTTCAGCTTTCTGGGATTGTGGCAGTTCCATGATGAAGACCTCTTTGAATTCGCCCATGTATTCGTACATTTTCTTCTTACCGTCACATGTTGTCTCTCCGACAACAACGTCTGAGAAGTAGAAGAAAGGGCATTTGTCTGTCTTTGCAAATCCATAACTTGATTTGATCAGTGGGCATAAGTTACGTGGAAGATCTTTTTCTGCTGCTGGAATCGTCTCATCAGATGTAGAGCAGAGGCTGACTGTTGCTGCGCCCATTGCCATGGCAATCTCCTTTGGAAAATAAGTACAGTAGGATCCAATCACAGGGATTCCTTTGTCTTTCAACTGTTTTACAGCGAGAAATGATTTCTGACGCTGTTCTGCGAATTCTTCGAATACTTCCGGTAAATCTTTAATAATTTCCATAATCGTTCTCCTTATTGTTGGGTTTGTGGATGGCTGTTGTAGAGAGATTATTTTATTAAACGTATGCTTTCCAAAAAACAAACGATGGGAATAATCCATTCATAACCAAAGCTTTTATAGATAAATTTTATCGTTTTTTAATGAAGTTTTCCAATAGATAATATATATATGAAGAAAGAACTTATAGATAAAACCTATAAGGTGGAGATTAGAAAATTGGAACTGGATGAACTGTAAAATTCTGTTCTTTGTTCTGCCCAAAAAGTATGATAAAATGAAAAGAAGTAGAAACAATCTGTTTCATCAGTCAGGTAGAAGTGATAGATCAGCGAAAGGAAATAGAGCATATGAAAACAATAGGGATTGGAATTCAGGATTTTGCAAAAATAGCTGATAAAAATATGTTTTATATAGATAAGACAGCTTTTCTAAAGGAATGGTGGGAGAATCAGGATAGTGTTACATTAATCACCCGCCCAAGAAGATTCGGAAAAACATTGCTTATGAGCATGACGGACTATTTTTTCTCAGTCAATCATTCAGATTGCAAGAAGTATTTTGAAGGCCTGGACATCTGGAAAGAAGAAAAATTCCGTGAACTTCAGGGAACCTATCCGGTGATTTTCATGAGTTTTGCAGATATTAAAGGATCAACTTATGAAAAAACCAGAATGGGGGTTATCCATAAGATTACAAAGTTATATACAGACTTTGAATTTTTAAAGAGGACGGGAGTTCTCAGTGGCAGAGACCTGGAGTTTTACGATTCGGTCTCAGTGGATATGGGGGATGATGTTGCAGGAATTGCGATACAGTATATGTGTGATTATTTGAGACGTTATTATGGTAAGAATGCGTTAGTGTTACTGGATGAGTATGATACACCGCTACAAGAGGCATATGTAAACGACTATTGGAAAGAACTGGCTGATTTTATAAGAAGCTTATTTAATAGCACATTTAAGACAAATCCGTATCTGGAACGGGGACTTCTGACCGGAATTACAAGAGTTAGTAAGGAGTCAATCTTTTCTGATTTGAACAATTTGGAAGTTGTAACAACAACATCAGAAAAGTACAGCACTTCCTTTGGATTTACAGAGAAAGAAGTCTTTCAGGTATTAGAGAATAACCGATTGTCTTCTGAAAAGGAAAATATCCGTTACTGGTATGATGGTTTTTCTTTTGGTAAGCGGAAAGACATTTATAATCCGTGGTCGATCACAAAATATCTGGATACAGGAGAATATGGAACTTACTGGGCAGATACCAGTGGAAATGTACTTGTATCCAATTTGATCCGCCAAAGTCCTGCAAAGATTAAATCAGAAATGGAAGATCTGTTGCAAGGTAGAACAATCTGCACAGATCTGGATGAACAGGTGATTTTTGAGCAGCTTGGAAGAAAACGTGGAGCCATCTGGAGTCTTCTGCTTGCCAGCGGTTACCTGAAAGTTGACCGGTATGAGATGGATAACAGAACCGGTAAGCGTCAATATTATCTGAAAATCACAAACCATGAGACGATGCTGATGTTTGAGAAGATGATCGAAGACTGGTTCTCGGAAGAAGATTCTGCGTATGGAAATTTTAAAGATGCATTGATTGCAGGAGATCTGGATTATATGAACCAGTTTATGAATCAGGTTGCACTTCAGACCTTTAGCAGTTTTGATACCGGGAATAAGCCATCCAAAGAACAGGAACCGGAGAGATTCTACCACGGATTTGTTCTTGGACTGATCGTGGATTTAGCCGAAAAATATAGAATTACATCGAACAGAGAAAGCGGATTCGGACGTTATGATGTAGTAATGGAACCTTTGAAAGAAAATTTGGATGCAATCGTGATGGAGTTTAAAGTCCAGAACATGAAAAAAGAAAAATCACTCGAGCAGACAGTAGAGAATGCACTGCGTCAGATTGATGAAAAAGAATATGATACAGAACTACTTGCCAGAGGAATCAAAAAGGAGCGAATCCGACATTATGGATTTGCATTTCGTGGAAAAAAGGTTTTGATAGGAACAGAAGAATAAAGGTAAAATAAAGGGATGAAGACTTTAGTGGATTCATCCTTTTGTTATAGTAACAAAAAGATTTTAAAAAGTTTTCTTTCCACTTGCTTGCCTTGTATTTACCAGTGAAATCGGATATACTAAAAAATAGTCAATCTTTGAAAAATTTGATATTTATAAGAACAAAAACCAAGGAGAAAAAGAATGAGTATATATGATTTGAATGCATATGAAGTGCTCCAGACAGAAGATTTATCTGATCTGAAGTCAAAGGGGACACTTCTGAAGCATAAGAAAAGCGGAGCGAGAGTGCTCCTTATGGAAAATGATGATGAGAACAAGGTGTTTACAATTGGATTCCGTACACCACCGTCAGACAGTACAGGAGTTCCACACATTATGGAACATTCTGTTCTGTGCGGATCGAAAGAATTTCCGGTGAAGGATCCGTTTGTTGAGCTTGTGAAAGGTTCTCTGAATACATTTTTGAATGCGATGACTTATCCGGACAAGACAGTATATCCGGTGGCAAGCTGCAATGACAAGGATTTTCAGAATCTGATGCATGTCTATATGGATGCAGTATTTTATCCAAATATTTATCAGAATGACAAGACATTCCGCCAGGAAGGTTGGAGCTATAAGCTGGATAATCCAGATGGAGAGTTGACAATCAGCGGTGTTGTATACAACGAGATGAAAGGAGCATTCTCTTCTCCGGAAGGCGTACTTGACCGCGTGGTTCTGAACTCTCTGTTCCCGGATAATACGTATTCCGTAGAGTCCGGTGGAGACCCGGAGGTAATTCCAGAACTTACTTATGAGCGATTTTTAGATTTCCATAGAAAGTATTATCATCCATCTAACAGCTATATTTATCTGTATGGTGATATGAATATGGAAGAGAAATTAAGATGGCTTGATGAGAAGTATTTGTCAGATTTTGAGAATGAACCGGTGGATTCAGAGATTCATCTGCAGAAGCCATTTACAGAGATGAAGGAAGTCGTTCAGGAGTATTCCATCGCAAGTGAAGAGAGTGAGGAGGATAACACTTATCTTTCTTATAATAAAGTGATCGGTACTACACTGGATGAGAAATTGTATCTGGCATTTGAGATTCTGGATTACGCACTTCTGTCCGCACCGGGCGCACCGCTGAAGAAAGCACTTCTCGATGCAGGGGTCGGCAAGGATATCTCAGGATCTTATGACAACGGAGTTTATCAGCCGATCTTCTCTGTGATTTCTAAGAATGCGAATGTAGAGCAGAAAGAAGAATTCGTTCGTGTAATTGAAGATACATTGAAAGATATTGTGAAAAATGGAATCAATAAGAAAGCACTTCGCGCAGGAATCAACTATCATGAATTCCGTTTCCGCGAGGCCGATTTCGGAAATTATCCGCGTGGACTGATGTATGGACTGCAGTTGTTTGACAGCTGGCTTTATGATGAGACAAAACCATTTATTCATATGCAGGCGATTCCGACATTTGAATTCTTGAAGGAACAGGTGGAGACAGGATACTTTGAAGAACTGATCCAGAAATATCTTCTTGATAACACACATGGTTCTATCGTGATCATTAAGCCGGAGCGTGGACGTACTGCAAGAATGGATAAGGAACTTGCAGATAAGCTTCAAGCATACAAAGACAGTTTGTCAAAAGAAGAAATCGATGCACTTGTGAAAGCAACGAAAGAGTTGGAAGAATATCAGGAAGAAGAGTCGGCACCGGAAGATCTGGCGAAGATTCCTGTACTCGGACGCGAAGATATTTCCAGAGAGATCGCACCGATTTATAATAAAGAGCTTGAGACAAGCGGAGTGAAGCTGGTACACCATGAAGTTGAGACGAATGGAATTGGATACACAGCGCTTTTGTTTGACCTGTCCGGTATTCCAGAGGAGAAACTTCCATATATCAGCATTCTGCAGAGTGTGCTTGGAATTATTAATACAAAGAATTATGAATACAGTGAACTGTTTAATGAGATCAATGTACACACAGGAGGAATCGGAACTTCTCTGGAGCTTTACACAGACGTAACAAAGGTAAAGGAGAAAGAATTCCGTGCGACATTTGAAATCAAAGGTAAAGCACTGTATCCGAAGATGGATGTTCTGTTCTCTATGATGCGTGAGATTCTGATGGAATCTGATCTTGGGGATGAGAAGCGTCTGAAAGAAATCTTAGCAATGTTGAAATCCAGACTGCAGATGTCCTTCCTGTCATCCGGGCACACAACAGCAGCCCTTCGTTCTCTGTCTTATACTTCACCGATGGCGAAGTTCAAAGATGATACAGATGGAATCGGTTACTATGAGGTTGTAAAGGAACTTGAGGAAAACTTTGAGGAGAAGAAAGCAGAACTGATTGCAAACTTAAGACAGATTGCACAGCAGATTTTCCGCAAGGATAATCTGATCATCAGTTATACTTCATCAGCGGATGGTCTTGCACCGATGGAAGAAGCATTTGCAAAGATTGCAGACACACTTCATACAGAGGAAAAGGAAGCAGAGATACCGTGTGAAATTCATTGTGTGAAACGCAACGAGGGATTCAAGACATCTTCAAAAGTTCAGTATGTTGCAAGAACAGGTAACTTTATCGACCGTGGTGTTGAGTATACAGGAGCACTTCAGATTCTGAAAGTCATCTTGAGCTATGATTATCTGTGGCAGAATGTCCGTGTGAAGGGCGGAGCTTACGGATGCATGAGCAGCTTCAATCGTATTGGAGAGGGATATCTGGTATCTTACCGTGACCCGAATCTGGAGAAGACAATGGAAATCTACGAAGGAGTTGTGGATTATCTGAAGAACTTCAATGTAGATGACAGAGACATGAACAAGTTTATTATCGGAACGATCAGTAATATCGACCGTCCGATGAATCCGGCAGCAAAGGGAAGCAGATCAATGAATCTTTATATGAACCATGTATCTGCTGAGATGATCAGGGAAGAGAGAGATCAGATCCTTGATGCACAGCAGTCAGACATCCGTGCACTTGCCGATGTACTTCAAGCATTACTTGATGCACATGAACTTTGCGTGATCGGAAGTGAAGAGAAGATTGAGGAGCAGAAAGAGATGTTCCTTGAAATAAAGACACTTTAAGATGGAAAAAGAAAGGAAAAAGTATGCAGGATAATTTTAAATCAGGATTTGTCACACTGATCGGAAGATCAAATGTTGGAAAATCTACTTTGATGAATCGTCTGATCGGACAGAAGATTGCAATCACATCAAATAAACCACAGACAACAAGAAACCGTATCCAGACTGTTCTGACAACAGAGGAAGGTCAGATTGTGTTCGTAGATACACCGGGAATTCACAAAGCAAAGAATAAACTTGGTGAGTATATGGTGAATATTGCAGAACGTTCTTTGAATGAAGTGGATGTTGTACTTTGGCTTGTAGAGCCATCTACATTTATCGGTGCAGGTGAGAAGCATATTATTGAGCAGTTAAAGAAGGTAAAGACACCGGTTATTCTTGTTATCAATAAAGTTGATATGGTGAAGAAGGAAGAGGTTCTTACTTTTATTGATGCATATCGCAAGGAATGTGATTTTGCAGAAATCGTTCCGGTATCTGCAAGAAGAGGCGATAATACGGATGAGCTTGTGAATGTAATTATGAAATATCTTCCATACGGACCGCAGTTCTATGATGAAGATACAATCACAGACCAGCCGGAGCGCCAGATCGTGGCAGAGATTATCCGCGAGAAAGCATTGCACAGCTTGAATGAGGAGATCCCTCATGGAATCGCAGTAGCAATCGATCAGATGAAGATGAACCACAAAGTGTGTCATATTGATGCTACAATCATCTGCGAGAGAGATTCCCATAAAGGGATCATCATCGGAAAGCAGGGAAGTATGCTGAAAAAAATCGGAAGTACTGCAAGATTTGAGATCGAGCGTTTGCTGGATTGCAAAGTAAATTTGAAGCTGTGGGTAAAGGTTCAGAAGAACTGGAGAGACAGCGATTATATGATGAAAAATTTTGGATACAGGGAAGACGAGATGTAAGCCCTGAAATGCATTTGCGGTAAATTCTGAAGAAATTCTAAAGAAAAAAGTGCTGTTCCTTAAAGAATGGCACTTTTTTCTTTAATAAATGCCAAAGCCTATTGTTATTATGAAAAAGTGGGATAAAATGATGTAAGTACATAGCAATGGAGCAATCTGGTTACATCATAAAATGGGAAAAGAATGGAGAAAACAAGAAGTGAGACAAAGGACAGGGGATTTGGACAGAAAGAGAATAATAGAAATCTTACTCCCGCCGGTAATTGTTTTTCTGGTGAATTCAGCTGTCTACTGGGGAGCACCGAGATTGACAGATACAAGTGAGTACCATAACCTGTCACTTGCATTAGATACAAAGATCCCATTGATCCCGGCATTTATTCTTGTTTATTTTGGATGTTACATTTTCTGGGTGATTAATTATCTGCTTGTATCATTGCGGGAGGAAGAGATAAAATACAGATTCTTTACGGCTGATTTGTATGCAAGAATCATTTGTTTTCTGTTTTTTGTGTTTTATCCGACAACAAATGTAAGACCAGAACTTGTAGGAAACGGAATTTTTGTTCAGGGCATGCGCTTTTTATATCAGATTGATGAACCGGTGAATTTATTTCCATCAATCCATTGTATGGCAAGCTGGTTCTGTTGTATTGGAATCAGGGGAGATAAAAAAGTACCGGTGTGGTATAAGATCGTATCTGTAATGATTGCAGTGTTGGTCTTTATTTCTACGCTTGTAACAAAACAGCATGTAATTGTGGATGTGATCGGTGGAGTTGCGGTAGCGGAGCTGACCTGGTTTGTGAGCTGCCGGACAAACGGATGGAAAATTTACAGAAATCTGGTTCGTAAAGCAGGAGGAGAAAATGGAAAATAAAAAGAAAATGATATTTAATGTACTTTTTCTCTTTCTTGTCTTTGCGGCAACAATCTATGGAGTATTCCATGGGGAGGATTTAAGTGAGATTGCAGAAATTCTGAAAACAGTGAAATTATACTGGTTGCTTCCGGGTGTTGCCTGTGTGATTATCTTTATCTGGGGAGAGTCAATTATTATATTTTATATGATGCATACGCTTGGTATTCATCTAAAGAAATGGAAATGTTTCTTGTTTTCCTCTGTAGGATTCTTTTTTAGCTGTATCACGCCATCCGCAACAGGAGGACAGCCGGCGCAGATTTATTATATGAAGAAAGAGAAAATTCCAATCCCGGTATCAACGCTTGTATTGATGATTGTCACGATTACCTATAAAATGGTTCTCGTTGTGATCGGTCTTGGACTTATGATCTTCGGCAGGGGATTCATCAGAACACATATGTATGATATCTGCCATATTTTTTATCTTGGAACAGGACTAAATGTATTTTGTGTGTCTTCTATGCTGCTCCTTGTATTTCATCCGGTGCTTGCGCGTTCTATTCTTGTAAAAGGGATGGAACTGCTGGAAAAAATGCATCTGATGCGATATAAAAGTACAAGAATTGAGAAACTGAATGCATCGATGGATCAGTATCATGCAACAGCGGTTTATCTGAAAGATCATATAATGGTACTGGTCAATGTATTTGCAATTACATTATTTCAGAGGTTCGCACTGTTTACAGCAACCTGGTTTGTATATAAGGCATTTGGACTGTCCGGAACGAATGCATTCGTGATCATTCTTCTGCAGTCTGTGATTTCGGTTTCTGTGGATATGCTGCCACTGCCAGGTGGTATGGGAATCAGTGAAAAACTGTTTTCGATGATTTTTGAACCAGTTTTTGGAAGTGCACTTTTGATTCCGGGAATGATCTTAAGCAGAGGACTTGGATATTATACAGAATTATTGATCAGTGCAATTTTCACGATCGTGGCGAATTTTACAATAGGAAGAAACTTAAGGAAGAAAGCATAAATAAATGGAGAGTTATTCTGATAAGAATAAAAATAAGGGGGAAATAAAATGTTAGGTGTTTATGATTACACAGTTATACTTACATATATCAGTCTGTGGATTTCGATTGGTGGGATGATGCTGTCATTGAATGGACATCTGGATCTTGCAGTATTGTGTCTTGCACTGTCTGGTCTGTGTGATATGTTTGATGGGAAGATTGCAAGAACAAAGAAGGATAGAACAGAAATAGAGAAACGTTTTGGAATCCAGATTGATTCCCTGTGCGACATTGTCTGTTTTGGAGTTGGACCGGCGATCATCTGTTATTGTATGGGAATGAATGGGATTGTCGGTGTTCTTATTCTTATGTTTTATGTGTTGGCAGGATTGATCCGTCTGGCATGGTTTAATGTAACAGAAGAGTGCAGGCAGGATGAGACAACAGAGAACAGAAAGTGTTATCAGGGATTGCCGATCACATCCATGGCGATCGCATTACCGATTCTTGTTGTGCTTCGCCCATTTTTGCACTGTGATTTCAGAATTGCACTGCATGCGATGGTTCTTCTTGTAGGACTTCTGTTTGTTATGGATTTCAAATTAAAAAAGCCGGGGAATAAGACACTTTCTGCATTAGTCGGAGTAGTAGCGGTTGCAGTAGTCTGGACATTGAGACGAAGATTCATGTAAGAGGAGAGATTATGATTTATGCAGACAGAAACGGAAACAGGATGGAGAAAACAACAGGACAGGACAGATTCCTGGAATATATCTATGGACATACACTGACAAGAATGATGCTGAAACCATTGCTTGGTTCCAGGGTATCCCGACTTGGCGGAAAAGTGCTGGACAGCAGAGTGTCCAGGCTGTTGATTCCATCGTTTGTCAGAAAGAATCAGATTGATCTGTCAATCTATGAAAAGAAACATTATTCTTCTTATAATGACTTTTTTACGCGTAAGATTTTAGCGGAGGAACGTCCGATTGACGGAAGAAAAGAAGTACTGATCAGTCCTTGTGACGGGAAAGTGACAGTTTGTCCGATTCAAAGGGATGGACTTTTTCTTATCAAACAGACACAGTATACAGTCCGTAGTCTTCTGAAGGATGAAAAGCTTGCGAAACGCTATGAAGGTGGAACAGCTTATATAATCCGTCTCACGGTAGATGACTACCACAGATATTGTTATGTGGCAGATGGTGTGAAATCTGCACAGCGAAAGATCAGAGGAGTATTCCATACAGTAAATCCGGTGGCAAATGACTATGCTCCGATTTACAAGATGAATACAAGGGAATATTGTCTTGTACAGACAGAAGAACTGGGAACCGTTTTGCAGATGGAAGTCGGTGCTCTTATGGTTGGACGGATTAAGAATCATAAAAAGAAAGTATCTGTTGTACACCGGGGAGAAGAAAAAGGAATGTTCGAGTTTGGCGGGTCTACAGTCGTTCTTTTGACAGAGTCGGGAAAAGTGCAGACGGATGAAGATCTGGTGAGAAACAGTGCAACCGGTGCAGAGACATTGGTAAAGATGGGTGAGAAAATCGGAAGCAAAAAATAAAAGACGGGGAAGTTGTTGTGAACAGGTGAAATATACAATGACTTTCCAATCTTCTTTTTTTGTGATATTCAAGTATTGAACATTTACTTAAAGCAAGAAATATC
>OGPE01002342.1_pt1 | contig 10849 bp, 8 predicted proteins | sample 1552881 | NCBI WGS metagenome assembly OGPE01 (sample SAMEA2580236, study PRJEB22360) | human gut metagenome | biome: human gut; feature: human-associated habitat; material: faeces | place: Denmark | collected 2008/2010 | reverse complement strand
TTTATCGACCAATACACATGAACAAAATACTATTAAGATATGAGGAAATTCTTCTTTTTACTACTGGTGTTGTCAGGTATTTTCCCTGCATATTCAATAGATACTCATTGGAATCTGGAACCGGTAGTAATCAAAAACGGAGTCAGTGACAATACTATTTATAATGTTTGTTATGGAAGTGACGGTTTTATATGGCTCTCTACTGATAAAGGAATTTCACGTTATGACGGATTTAGATTTCGTGACTATCCCCTCATTATGGGGATTGATTCTCTTTCCACTCCTCTGCATCAAGCTGTGAAAAAACTTTGCGAAGGTCCCGACGGTTTATATTATGCGTTACTTTTCCAAGGTGGAATTACTTGTTTTGATAAGGATATTGAAAAGTTTTTGCCGGTACGTTTTGATAAGCCTCTGGAACTGAAAGATATTCTGGATTTCTGCTGGAATGACGGGAGTTTGTATTTGGTTACTTCACAAGGTTTATTTGAATCGCGCATTGTTCGCAAGACAGAAGGAAAACATGATTTTGTGTTATGTCTTTTGAATCCTGAGCCTGTGGTAAGAGGAAAGGTTGCTCATCTTTGTAGTGATGGAAAAACAAATTTGTATTTCTCTGTTAATCAGAGGAAAGTGGTACATTATGATTTAGTGGCGAAAAAAACTTCTTTGATTAAGGAATACAGCGTAGTAAATAGATTGTTTTTAAGGCATGGTTATTTATGGATTTGCCGATTATGGGATGACATTATATGTTATGACCTTAAAACGAATGAGGAACGTGTTATCTCCATGGAAGGAAAAGATCAGTCTGAATTCTCTAATTCTTATGTTACGGATCTGGTTTTGAAAGATAACCGGACTTTTTATTTGACAACTTGGAATGGATTGTATAAGTTGCGCTTCGATAATGACAATCTGTGTAAGAGTCCGTTTGTGTTGACTTTGCTGACGAAGAATGAGAAGGCATTCCATTCGAGTATTGAGAATAAAATGACCAGCCTGTTTTGGGATGATAAACAACAAATTCTTTGGGTAGGTACATTTGGCGGTGGGGTCGTGAAATTTGATATTAGTGATAGTATGTACAGTAGGGTACGGCAGGATTTTGGCTCTCGGGTGGATGGTATGGTCGAAGATTCAAAAGGATATGTATGGTTGACCGTTAGCGATGGAGGGATTATGAAAAGTACTACTCCTGTGTTTTCGTTGGATACACATTTTGAACCTTGGAAAAAAGCATCAGGCTTTTCCGGACGCTTTCATATATATAAAGGTAAGAACGGGAATATCTGGTTGGGTAATAATTGGGGAGAGATTGTTATCATTGATCCATTAACAAATGAGGTGGAGTCCTTTCATCTGCAAAATAATAAAGGTGAGAGGATACAAACTGTTATTTATAGTCTTTGCCTGGACTCATGGAATCGTTTGTGGGTAGGCACTTCAAATGGGTTGATGCAGGTTGAACTTGAAACTCACGAATGCAAGAGCATTAAATTGCCTGAAAAAATAAAGAATGTATTTACAATAGCAGAGGATAAAGAAGGCAATGTGTGGATTGGGACGGATAGAGGTTTGAAAAGACTTGAAACGGATGGAGTACAAATTAGAGTAGAAGGAAATATTGAGAAAGAAAATGGACTGGAAGAGGCGGCTGTACGAACTATTTATGTAAATAACTATAATCAGATTTATGCAGCTTATTTGAATGTTGTTATCCGTATTGATGGAAGGGAGAAGGATAAGTTGGAAGCTATATACACTTTGCAAAACGGACTGACCAATGGACATGTAGGCTGTATGGTAGATGATCGTATCGGGAATACTTGGGCCGGAAATAATGTCGGAGTGATGACGATTAGAAATGGGCAGGATGCTTTCTATAATTATCTTTCGGTAGGTAATTGTAGTGCGGTATGCCGTTTGAATGATGGACGGTTGCTTTGGGCAAATTCTTGGGGATTGATTTTCTTTGATCCCTCTGCTACGAAAGCGGATTGTGAAAGAAGGCAGCTGATGTTGACAGATATAGAAGTGAGTGGAGAAACGATCTTGGCTGGGGAGAAACGGAATGGACAGGTGATTCTTTCAGGTTCTCCGGAACAACAGAAAAAGCTTGTATTCAATTCTGATAACAATGATTTCCATTTGTTCTTTTCCGATTTACGTTATGGGATGGCTGAACGTAAGATAGCTTATCGATTACTTCCCTTAGATAAGGATTGGAGAATGGTGCCACTTTCGGAAGGCTTATGGTTCAATGGACTGTCTGCCGGAAAATATACTTTGCAGGCGAAACTTGTATTTCCGGATGGTAAGGAAGGGGATGTGAATGAGATTCTTGTGGTTGTAAAAGATAAATGGTTTCAAACTATTTGGGCTTATATAGCTTATGTTTTGTTATTTGTCGCATTTTCTTGTTTTTTCTACATTTATTTTAAGAAGAAAGAGCAGCGTAAGCAGATGCACCGTGACCGGGAGATGGTATTGAAAGAGAACTTGAGCCTGGAGAAGATGAAGCAGACTCAAAAGAAAGAGATAGAAGCTTTGCGGAACGGCTTGCTTATGTTGTTTGTACAGGAATTGCGTACTCCTCTTTCGTTGATCATTGCTCCGTTGAAAGAATTACAGAAAGACAATTCCCAAATATCGAACCTTTCTTTGCAGGTTGCATACCGGAATTCGCTTCGTATGGTTGATGCTTGTGATCAACTACTGGCTATATACCGACAGGGGAGTCCGGAAACGAAGTTGGAAGTAGCTCCCTATTCGGTAGAAAAGATGATTGACAGTAGTGTTTTTGGAGTCCGTGATTTGTTGAAAGTATATCCGATTGATTTTCGTTGCGAGAAAAGGGTCAAGAAAGAACTGGAATTCTATGTAAATAAGAAGAAAATAGAATTTATTATTCATAATCTGTTGACAAATGCTTTCACTCATACGCATTATGCAGGAACAGTTTATTTTTCTGTTTGTGAAATAATAGAGAATAATATGCATTATGTCAGTCTGACAGTAGAGGATAATGGAATGAAGAAGGTGAGAACTTCCGAGCAATTAATGAGTGAGAACGGGACATTGGAGAATGATTTATCTGCCGCACAGTTAGGCTTTTCTATTATGCGGCAGATGATAGAGGCGCATCAAGGAACAATCTTATTGGAAAGTGTTGAAGGAAAGGGGACAAAGGTAACGGTGAATCTTCCGGTAGATAGAGCTGTCCTGGAAAGTGAGCCGAATATATTGTTTATTGATCCGGAAGAACTGCCTGAAGTAGAACCGGAAGTGTTGGAGCAACTCAAAGCTGATTCGAAAATTAGCGAAAATATAGGGAGACAGGGTCCAATACTTTTTCCGGGAGTATTGTCTCCTAAAGAAATGGCACAATCTGTGACAAATGAAGAGAAAAAGACAATATTAATTGTGGAAGATCATAAAGATATTCGGCTTTATCTGAAAGTTTTATTTGGGAATGAATATAATCTGTTGATGGCTACTAACGGTCAAGAAGGCGTGGATATGGCTATGAAAGAGTTGCCGGATTTGATAATTTGTGATGTCATGATGCCGATAAAAGACGGATTTGAATGTTGCCGTGAAGTAAAAGAATGTCCGGAAACTTGTAGTATCCCTTTTATTATGCTGACAGCGAAGGTAGAGGATGACAATATTATCCATGGTTTGGAGTTGGGAGCAGATGATTATGTGTTGAAACCTTTCACACCCGGTATTCTGAAAGCGAAAGTCAGTAATTTGATTAATGGCCGTCAGACGTTGAAACAAATGTATGCAAAGTTATTTAAGTTACCTGGAGCAGATGCCGTTGACGCAGATGAAACAGAGCAGCCGGGAAAAGAAGAAGCAAAGGCAGAAGATCCATTTATCACTTCCGTAATTAAAATTGTAGAGGAAAATATCTGTGAAGCTGACTTTAGTGTGAAGAAGCTTGCATCGGAATTAAATATGAGTCAGCCGACTCTTTACCGAAAAGTGAAGCAAAGTACGGACTATACGATTATAGAACTTATCAGGGGAGTACGTATGCGTCGTGCGGGTGTATTGTTGAAAACGAAACAATACGGTGTGCAGGAAGTAGCTGAAATGGTGGGATATAATGATATTCCGACGTTCCGTAAACATTTTGTAGACGCTTTTGGTACTACTCCTTCTACTTATGAATAAAAAAATGAGTACTTTTGCACACGAAAACCCTAAAAACAGGAACTAGAGTGCAAAGGTATTTCATTTATTTGGCTTATGACGGAACCAACTATCACGGTTGGCAGATTCAACCGAATGGGATTAGTGTGCAGGAATGTCTGGTGAAAGCGTTATCCACTTTTCTACGTTGCGAAATAGAGGTAGTGGGGGCGGGTAGAACAGACGCCGGAGTACATGCTTCTTTAATGGTGGCTCATTTCGATTATGACGGACTATTAGATACAGTTTCTGTTGCTGAAAAATTGAATCGTTTGTTACCTCCGGATATTTCTGTTTATCGGGTTTGCCGTGTAAAACCGGAAGCTCATGCCCGTTTTGATGCAACAGCAAGGACTTACAAATATTATGTGACAGCAGTGAAGTATCCTTTCAACCGGCAATATCGTTGGCGGATTTATAGTTCGCTGGATTATGAACGGATGAACGAGGCTGCACGTACCCTTTTTGAATATAGCGACTTTACAAGTTTCAGCAAGCTGCATACGGATGTAAAAACCAACATCTGCCATATCACTCATGCCGAATGGACAAAAGTGACGGATGATGAAGCTACTTGGGTGTTTACCATTCGTGCCGATCGCTTCTTGCGAAATATGGTGCGTGCCATAGTAGGTACACTGATTGAAGTGGGACGTGGAAAACTTTCTGTTGAAGATTTCCGAAGAATAATCGAGCAGCAGGATCGTTGCAAGGCCGGGACATCTGCTCCGGGACAAGCCTTGTTCTTGGTCAATGTGGAATATCCGGAAACCTTGTTTATATAACTAATAACTTATAACAATCTTTTATGTGGTTATTATTAGCTTTTCTCTCAGCCACTTTGCTGGGCTTTTATGATGTATTCAAGAAACAGTCGCTGAAAGATAATGCAGTGCTTCCCGTTTTGTTTTTGAATACTTTCTTTTCCAGTCTTGTCTTTCTGCCTTTCATCTTGCTGTCCGTGTATGAGCCGGATTTGTTGGGAGGAACAATATTTAATGTTCCTGTTGCTGGTTGGGAACAGCATAAATATATCATTATCAAGTCATTCATCGTGTTATCCTCATGGATATTCGGGTATTTTGGGATGAAACACCTTCCTATCACTATCGTGGGACCTATCAATGCTACTCGTCCGGTAATGGTGCTTATCGGAGCGATGTTGGTATTTGGCGAAAGGTTGAATCTCTACCAATGGATTGGGGTGATGCTGGCTATTGCTTCTTTTTTCATGTTAAGCCGTTCGGGAAAGAAGGAAGGAATTGATTTTAAGCATAATAAGTGGATATTTTTTATTGTACTGGCCGCAATAACAGGAGCTATCAGCGGATTGTATGATAAATATCTGATGAAATCTCTGAATCCAATGCTGGTGCAGTCATGGTACAATGTCTATCAGGTTTTTATCATGTGTCCTATTCTGCTTCTGCTTTGGTGGCCTAAACGGAAGTCTACCACACCGTTTCGTTGGGACTGGACAATTATCCTGATTTCCGTATTTCTTTCGGCCGCCGATTTCGTTTACTTTTATGCATTGAGTTATGATGATTCTATGATTTCCATTGTTTCGATGATTCGCCGGGGAAGTGTAATTGTTTCTTTCACTTTTGGAGCACTCTTCTTCCGTGAAAAGAATTTAAAAAGCAAAGCGATTGACCTTATACTGGTGTTAATCGGAATGATATTCTTATATTTGGGGTCTAAAAGTTAAAACGGCAGATTCATAATCTGACTATTATAGGTTAAATAAGATTGATATGAAAATAAATAGACTCGTTTCCGCTATATTCTTTTTTGTTGTAGGATTGTTTTCGCTGGCTTCTCTTCAGGCGCAGGAAGCTAAAACTTTGTTTGTGAATATCCCGGATTCATTAACTCCTTTGCTTACTAAAGTAAATCGTGAAGATTGTATTGACTTTTTGGAAAGCAAGATGAAAGCGCAAGTTGAAAACCGTTTTGGTAAAAAGTCGGAAATGACAGAGCTTGGTACGGATTATGTCCGTATGCAAATGTCTCCGCAAACATCTTGGCAGATGAAGGTGTTGGCACTGAGCGATACGACGAAAGTGGTATGTCTGGTCTCTACTGCTTGTGCTCCGGCATGTGATAGCAGTCTGCGTTTCTATACGACCGATTGGAAACCACTTGCAGATTCTCAGTTTATCTCTCTACCGGTGATGAGTGACTTTTTGAGTACTCCTGATTCGACAACTATTTATGATTTTGATGAGGCTCGCCGTTCTGCTGATATGTTGCTGATGAAGGCTGATTTTAGCAAAGATAATTCGGAACTGACTCTTACATTGACCACTCCTGACTATATGGCAAAAGAAACGGCGGAAAAACTAAAACCGTTCCTCCGCCGCCCAATTGTTTATCATTGGAAGAATGGAGTTTTCACTAAGTAAAATCTCCATTCTCAATTTTCTATTCTCACTTTTTTAAGCATTCATTGATGAATGCTACCATTTCCGGTGTATGTTCTTCTACGCTTTGAAGCAATTTGAATTGTGCTTTTGTACGTACCAGATTATGTTCGGGATATTTAATCTTGTAGTAAGTATCTCCATTGATATAATCGGCAAGGAAACGTACACATTGCATATAGGGGAATAAAGCTGCAGCATAGGGAAGATTCTCTATTTCAATAGGAGTCAGGAATGATTTTGCACCTTCCAGATATCCTTTGGTGAATGCTTTGAATATTTCCATATTGAAGTTTACACGATCAAGGTCTTTGTCGTCTTCATCACCGGTGTTGGCTCCCGTGCGTAGGAAATCTCCGTAATCAGAGAATATGAAACTAGGCATTACCGTATCCAGATCAATGACACAAAGCACTTTTCCGTCTTCATCGAACATCATGTTATTTACTTTTGTATCACAGTGGCATACACGTTTAGGAAGTTTGCCTTCGCGGTACAGACGTTCTGCCTTGCACATTTCATCCGCCCGTTTTTCTATTTCATCCAAATAATACTGCACTTCTGCTACGCGTCCGGCTGCGTTGGTTGCAACGGCGTCACGTAATTGTTTCAGGCGGAACTCCATATTATGGAAATCCGGGATGGTCTCGCCCAGCGTACCCTCGGGTATATCGGACAACATGGTCTGGAAATCACCGAACGCTTTGCCAGCCTCATAAGAAAGCTCAGGAGTTACTTCCTCATAGCTTTTGCTGCGAGGGATGAATAGGCATACCCGCCAATAACTATCTCCATCGAAATAATATTTTTTCCCGTCTTTAGTCGGCAAGAAGGTTAATACCTTACGGTCGATATCCGTTTCACCTTTTTCCTCCAGCTTCTTGCGGATATGAGTGGTAACCACATGGATGTTATTTTGCAGCATATCCACATTGGTGAAGATTAAATGGTTGATACGCTGTAGCACGTATTTGATCTCCCCTTTCTCGTTGGTCACTTTCAATGTATCATTAATGTGTCCGTTTCCGAATGGTTCAGCGGAAACTACTTTCTCGTCCAACTGGAACTGATCCAAGATGTTTAGTAATTGTTCTTTCGTTTTTGCCATGATATTTCATTATGTTAACTCCCGCGAAGATACAAAAAAAGGCCACGATACAAATCGTGACCTTTTTTTATTTCTTAAAGAAAGAAATCTTATTTCTTGTTACGGTTACCATAACGGCTCATGAACTTATCAACACGTCCGGCTGTATCGACCAACTTAGACTTACCAGTGTAGAACGGGTGAGAAGTGTTAGAGATCTCGACCTTTACCAACGGATAAGTTACGCCGTCGATCTCGATCGTCTCTTTAGCGTTAATAGTAGAACGAGTGATGAATACATCATCGTTTGACATGTCCTTAAATACTACAGGACGATAATTTTCAGGATGAATACCTTTTTTCATTGCTTTATTATCTATTTTAATTTATACTCTGTATATATTTGGTAACCGGTATTTTGGCTTGCAAAGGGAAGGGGTTGCCACAAACAAACAAAGAAAATCGTATTATTTTTTTCAAGAGCGTTGATTTTGTGTTATTTTATATGCTTTGAAGCATCATTTGTCGTGAATCTTGATTATCTTTGTGCAAGTTTTTAATCATTAACGTAATAACATAATAACAACTATGGTAAATTACAAAGATTTGGGCTTGGTGAACACAAAAGAAATGTTCGCTAAGGCTATCAAGGGCGGATATGCTATTCCTGCTTTCAACTTCAATAACATGGAACAGATGCAGGCTATCATCAAGGCTGCTGTAGAGACAAAATCTCCGGTTATTTTGCAAGTTTCAAAGGGCGCTCGCCAGTACGCAAACGCTACTTTGCTTCGTTACATGGCACAGGGTGCTGTTGAATATGCTAAGGAATTAGGTTGCCCGAATCCTCAGATCGTTCTTCACTTAGACCATGGTGATACGTTTGAGACTTGCAAGAGCTGTATCGACTCTGGCTTCTCATCTGTAATGATCGACGGTTCTCACCTTCCTTATGAAGAGAACATCGCTTTGACTAAGAAAGTTGTTGAGTACGCTCATCAATTCGATGTAACTGTAGAAGGCGAGCTTGGTGTATTGGCAGGTGTTGAGGATGAGGTTTCTTCAGACCACCACACTTATACCAATCCTGAGGAAGTTATCGACTTCGCTACTCGTACGGGCTGCGATTCTTTGGCTATCTCAATCGGTACTTCTCACGGTGCTTATAAGTTCACTCCGGAGCAATGTACGATCGACCCTGTTACAGGTAAGATGGTTCCTCCTCCATTGGCATTCGATGTTTTGGACGCTGTTATGGAGAAACTTCCGGGATTCCCTATCGTTCTTCACGGTTCTTCTTCTGTTCCTCAGGAAGAGGTTGAGACTATCAACAAATTCGGTGGCGCTTTGAAGGCTGCTATCGGTATTCCTGAAGAGTGGTTGCGTAAGGCTGCTAAATCTTCTGTATGTAAGATCAATATCGACTCAGACTCTCGTTTGGCGATGACTGCCGCTATCCGCAAGACTTTCGCTGAGAAACCGGCTGAATTCGATCCTCGTAAATATCTGGGCCCGGCTCGTGATAACATGGAGAAACTTTACAAACACAAGATCATCAACGTTCTTGGTTCTAACGACAAGTTATAATCGGAAGTTTCTTGATATAAATAAAGAAAGCCATCTCGGTATCGGGATGGCTTTTCTTTTAGTCTGTAGTTTAGTCTTTTAATACCTTACGGAGTGCTTCCAACATCGGATCTACGGTAAGATCGTTGCCGGTAGCTTGCTTGATCCACACATTCGGGGTGAGGCGGCCTTGCTTGAAGATACGGCTAACCTCATTCGCGAAATCCTTGCCGTTGAGGTAGTTCTCAAGTTGGAACTCGATAATCTGTCCGAAAGCGTAGGCGGAAAGGTAGAGCGGATAACCGATCATATGGGAGTAAATCGCTAGAACGGTCTCGTCTTTCACACCGAATACCGGAGCGTAATACTTATTCCAGATTTCCTTGGAAAGACGGATCACGGCCTCCTGCAATTCCCCGGCGGTAGCGTTAGGATGTGCGTACATCCATTTCCATACGGAGATATCCAGCATGGAAACACCGCAAATCTCATACATGCTCCATATCTTATCCAAGATATCCATCTTTTCTTTTTCCGGATTCTCGTCTTTTATGCCCAGTAACTCAAGGTCTCTTTTCTGGAAGACAAAGGCCAGCGCTTCGGTGAAAGCCGTATTGGGAACTCCGTTGAGCATATAATAATCGACATCATATAATGAGATCGTTTGCTCTACGTTGTGCCCAAACTCATGGATGGCGATATTATATCCTTTGTAATCCATCCCTTGTGAAGGAATACGGGTACGTAAACGGGAACGCTGGCCTTTCATGGAGGCTCCCCACGCATGACCGGAACCACGGGCGGGATCGACTGCGATCTTATCCGCCAGATATTGGGCACGATCGGGGCTGAATCCTAGTTTCTGTAAGATGTCCGGTAGCTTCTTTTCCATCGTTACCGCATCGGGATACAGGGTACGGGTTTGCTCGTTTAGCTTGTTCTCGTCCAGATTGCTACGGGCCTTGAAGCCATCGTACCATATATCGTAGGCTTCCAGTTTGCGTCCGAGGCGTTTGGAGATGATTTTCCCCACTTCCTTTAGTTCGGGGGCGGAAAGGAACTGATCGAACAAGGCTTCTACATCGTTGACGTCTATTTCCATATCTTCCGTGAACTTACGGTCTATATACGTGTTTCCCGTATATTTGTCTATACGCTGCATGGCGTTGAAGTTATTCAACATTTTCTGATAGCGGGCCGGGCTTTCAGGGGTACCTTCTAGTTCATTTCCAGCTTGGGATAACGTATTGGCGTACGGATTCCATTCGTAACGATCCGAGTTGATCACCTCTTTCGGGATTTCTTGCGAGATGATTCGCTTTATGACCTCATATACCATCCGTTGTTTTTCCAATCCCTCTTTTCCTTTGTTATAATTGGCCTTGATCTCGTCGCGAAGGTTCCAATGGCAAAGTAAGCGCATGTCGGAGGGGAAAATGGTTTTTCCTTTAGGAGTTAGTAAATGCCCCATATAGATATTATAATCCGCGATGTAAATATCTGCGTCACTTTCCGTATCTGCGGCGGCTTGCTTTTCTTCCGCCCGGATCCGTTTCGATCAATGGCA
>OGPE01002325.1_pt1 | contig 10910 bp, 6 predicted proteins | sample 1552881 | NCBI WGS metagenome assembly OGPE01 (sample SAMEA2580236, study PRJEB22360) | human gut metagenome | biome: human gut; feature: human-associated habitat; material: faeces | place: Denmark | collected 2008/2010 | reverse complement strand
GCCCCGCCAGCGGTAGATCGACTGCTTGATGTCGCCCACGATCAGCACCGAGGTCTCCTCCGACTGCGCCATGGCGTTTTGCAGCAGGGGCAGGAAGTTTTCCCACTCCTTCAGGGAGGTGTCCTGGAATTCGTCGATCATAAAACGCTCGAAACGGTTGCCCACCTTCTCGTAGATGAACGGCGCGTCGTTGTGGCCGATGAACTCCGAGAGGACGTATTTGGTTTCCGAGAGGAGCATCATGTTCTGCTCGTCGCACAGCTGCTGCACCCGCTTGTAGAGGTCCGACAGCAGGGCGAAGCTGCGGTAGTTCTCCTTCAGCAGGTCGCAGGTGTTCCAGCTCTTGCGGTTGGCGTCGTAGATGTCGCACATTTCGCGCAGCAGGGGTTGCAGCTCGGGGGCCAGCGCCTGCGCGGGCGATCCCTTGGCGCCCCAGCCCTCGGGCGCGGCGGCCATCTTGGCCACCGTCGCGCCGTAGGGTTTCAGTTCGCCCGCGGCGACGGTGAAGAAATAATTGGCGAAGCTGCGGCTCTTGCCCGAAAAGTCGGCGGCCGTAAGTCCGGCCCGGGAGATGATCGCAACGGCCCGGGCGGCGGTCTGCTGCAATTGCTTTTTGGTCGCCTCGGCCTGCGCCGCGGCGCGCGATACGATCCGGCCCAGTTCCTCGCGCGACCGCGGCACCGACAGCGCGTCCTTGTTCTTCTCCTTGAACAACTCGCCGCCGAGCGAAAGGATGCCGTCGCGGATGTCCCATTTGCGGCCCTCGTCGATGCGCTCCTGCACGAACTCCGTGAGCCAGCGTTGCAGGTCGCGGTCGACGGTGATCTGCTCGATGAGCGTGTCGGCGCCCTTCGACAGCACCGAAGCCGTCTCGATCTCGACATTGTAATTGAGGTCGATGCCCAGCTCCTTGATGAAGGCCCGCAGGATGCGCTGGAAGAAGGTGTCGATCGTCAGCACCGTGAAGCGCGAGTAGTCGTGCAGGATTTTCGAACGCACCTCGGCGGCGCGTTTGCGCACCGAACGCTCGTCGAGCGACAGCTCGCGGCAGAGGTTTCCCAGATAGGGGCTTGCGCCTCCCGAGGCCAGACGGTGGATCTCCTTCAGGATGCGCGATTTCATCTCCTCGGTGGCCTTGTTCGTGAAGGTCACGGCGAGGATGTGGCGGTAGAGGCCCGGCTGGTCGATCACGTCGCGGACGTACTTGTAGGCCAGCTGGTAGGTTTTTCCCGATCCGGCGCTTGCATTCAGAATCTTCGCTCTCACTGTCCGAAATTTCGTTTTAATGGGTAAAAATACAAAACAAATCCCGAACTTCGCAATAATTTTGTAATTTAGCGGAGTTAAAACAAGATCTTGTTATGAAGAAAATGATTCTGACGGCCGTGATGCTGGCCGCCGCAGCGCTCTGCCGGGCGCAGCAGCCCGCCGAAACCGGGGAACGCCGCGAATGGCTCACGTCGTTTACAGCCGTCGAAGTGTCGGCGCCGCTCGACGTCAAATTCGTGCAGGTTCCCGACACCGAAGCCCCCAAGATCGTCTACGACACCAAAGGTTCCTATACGACCAAATTCCGCGCCGAGGTGAAGGACAAGGTGCTGCGCATCACGGAACGCTCCGACGCCCGCCGGCCCGACCGCACTTCGGTGACGGTTTATTACAATTCGCTGGAGCGCGTCGCCATTGCCGACGCCGTGGCGACGTTCGACAGCACGCTGGTGGCCACGGTCCTCGACCTGACCGTGGGCGGCATGGCGCAGGTGACGGCCCGGATGGATGTCAAGGACCTGAAAATGGAGCTTACGGGCAAGAGCACGGCGACGCTGACGGGCGCGGTGCGCTACCTTTCGCTGTTCGTCTCGACCGGAAAACTCGAAGCAGCGGGGCTGGAGGTGATGGCCGCCGAGGCCAACGTCACCAGTTCGGGCGTTGCTGCGCTGTGGGTGACCGACCGTTTCCAGGGCAAAACCTCGACCGGGGGCAAGATCACCTACAAGGGCGCTCCGCCCATTGTGCGCAGCGGCGCGAAGTTCATGGGCGGCGACATCACAAGGGTGGAGTGATTCGCAATTCATAATTCATAATTCACAATTTTGACTTTGCTGAAGTCGGTTTTAAACGTCTGCAAACTAAATTATTGTGAATTGTGAATTTTGCATTATATGAAAACCTTTCTCCACGAAGTTGCCGAAGACCTCTATGCCCGTTACGGCGAAGGGCTTTCCGAAAGGGCGATCCTCTTTCCGTCGCGTCGTGCGCGGCTGTTCTTCGTCGACGCCCTGACGGGCATCGCCGGGCGTCCGATGTGGCAGCCCCGGTGGGTGACGGTCGACGATCTGACGACCGAGATTTCGGGACTCCGCACCGGGGACCGCGTGCGGCTGATCACCGAACTCTACAAAATCTATTCGGAATACCACGCCGAGCCGTTCGACAAGTTCTATTTCTGGGGCGACATGCTCCTGACGGATTTCGACACCATCGACAAATACCGGATCGACGCCGCGATGCTGTTCCGCAACATCTCGGAGATCAAGGAGATCGAGGCCGACATTTCGTACCTTACTCCCGCGCAGCTGCAAATCCTGCGTTTCTGGTCGACGCTCGCCGACGAAACCGATCTCTCGGAGGAGAAGCGCCGCTTCCTGGCGATCTGGAAGACCCTGGGGCCGGTTTACGCCCGCTTCCGCGAACGGCTCTCCGAGCTGGGCATCGCCTACAACGGCATGGTCCAGCGGGCCGCCGCCGACCGCATCCGCGGCGAGGGGTATGCCTTTCCCGAGGCGCGGCAATATGTCGTGGCGGGATTCAACGCCCTGTCGGAGTGCGAGAAACAGCTATTCCGCTTCCTCTCGACGGCTGCCGAGACCGATTTCTACTGGGATTACGACTCCTATTATAAAGACCGCCCCGAGCAGGAGGCCGGGATGTTCGTGCGCGAGAACGTCGTGCAGTTCCCGCCGCGCGGGGACGTGTCGCACGACAACATGGAGCGTCCGAAGGAGCTGACCGCCGTGGCCGCCGTGTCGAACGCCGTGCAGTGCAAGCACGCCGCCGCGATCCTGCGGGAACTGGCCGCACGGGGGCCGCTGGACAAGCGCACCGCCGTGGTGCTGACCGATGAAAACCTGCTCCTGCCGCTGCTCTACGCCCTGCCGCCCGAGATCGGGAAGGTCAACGTCACGATGGGCTATCCGCTGCGGGCCAGCCTGGCCTACACCTTCGTCGAACGCCTCGTGGAGTTGCAGGCCCACCGCCGCACGAAGGGCGCAGGATGCACGTTCTACCATGCCGACGCCGTGGGCATTCTCGCGCACCCCTACGTCGCGGACAGCGATGCCCGCGAGACCCGCGCCATGCAGGACGAGATCGTGCGCGAACGGCGCATTTCGGTCGACGCCGCATGGCTGGGACGCAACGACCTGCTGCGGATGATCTTTTCGCCCGCCGCCGCGTGGCGCGAGCTGTCCGACTGGCTGCTGCGGGTCGTCGCCGCCGTGGCCCGGACGCCCTACGAGGGCGACGACCGGCGTCAGCGCGTGGAGTTTCTGGCCGTGATTTCGGAGGAGATTTCCAAACTCCACAATTCGCTGGACGAGTGCGACATCGAGTTGACGACGGAGGTTTACACCTCGCTGCTGCGCCGCCATTTGCAGACCGTGCGCATCCCCTACGAGGGCGAGCCGCTCGAAGGGGTGCAGGTCATGGGCATCCTCGAAACCCGCAACCTCGATTTCGAAAACGTCGTTCTGCTCTCGATGAACGACGACAACTTCCCGGGCAACCACATGGCGCAGGCGTCGTTCGTGCCCTACAACCTGCGGGCGGCCTACGGACTGCCCACGCCCGAGCACCACGAGGGAGTTTACGCCTACTATTTCTACCGCCTCGTGCAGCGCGCCCGGCGGGTGTGGATGCTCTACTGCTCGCACGCCGACGACAAATCGACGGGCGAACCGAGCCGCTACATCTACCAGCTCGACTACGAGAGCGGATTTCCCGTCCGGAAGGTCGAGGTGGGTGTGGATGTCAACCTCGCCGAGACCGATCCGATCGAGGTGGCCAAGGACGAGGGGATCATGCAGCGTCTCGGACGCTTCACCGACCCAGAATCGAAGGCCACGCTCTCGCCGACGGCTTTCTTCCGCTATGTGGCCTGTCCCCTGCGGTTCTATTTTCACTCCGTGGCGCGTCTCCAGGCCGACGACGAGATCGCCGAGGAGGTCGACGCCCCGATGTTCGGCACGATCCTTCACGCCGCGGTGCAGAAACTCTATGCCCGGATCGTGGGCGAGGCGCACCCCGGCGAGACCCTGCGGGCGATGATCCGCACGGGTGAGATCGCCGCGGCGGTCGAGGCGGCGATCAACGAGAATTATTTGCAGGACCCCGCGGCCACGACCGACGACTATACGGGCAACCTGCTGCTGGTCAAAGACATCGTTACACGCTATCTGCGGGGCGGGGTGATGCCCTACGATGCGGCGCACGACGGCTTCACGGTCACGGGGCTGGAGCAGGAAGTGGCATACGGATTCGATTTCACGGCGGCGGGCCGCCCCCTTTGCATGAAGTTCGCGGGCATCGCCGACCGCATCGACGCGCTGGACGACGGAACGCTGCGTGTGGTGGACTACAAGACCGGGGCGCCGCACCTGGAGTTCGCCGGGATGGAGAGCCTTTTCCGCGGCGAGGGCAAACAGCGGCTTTCGAACATCCTCCAGACCTTGCTCTACGCCATGATGCTCTACCGCACGCGGGGCGTCGACGCCGAACCCGCGCTCTACTACGTGCGGGCGATGAACCGTCCCGACTACCTGCCGACGCTCGACGACCGGGAAACGGGCGTCCGCGGCGGACGTTACACGCTTTATGCCGAACGGTTCGAGGAGTTGGTGCGCCAAACGCTGGCGGAACTCTACGATCCCTCGGTGCCCTTCCGCCAGTGCGAAGATGCCGACACCTGCAAGTTCTGCGATTTCAACGTGATTTGCAAGAGGTAGTTTTTGCGGCCTGCGGCCGCGGGATTTCATGTACTTTTTTCCGCAAAAAGTACCAAAAACTCCCCGACGGATGCCTTTGCCTGCGACGAACCGGCTAACGCTGGCTCCGGGCGACTATTCGCGGGGGCGCACGCGCCCCGTCCCTTCCGCTTGCGCTTTTAGCCGGTCCGTCGCTTAACGGCCCCGGCATCGAGTCGGGATCGGATTGTCTCCAAGATTTAAGTCTACAATTTCACCACGAAATACGACGCTCCGCTGCGGCGTGCCGCCTCGATGCCGATTGCGGAATCCTCGAAGATCAGCGTCTCGCGCGGCGTGCAGCCTTCGCGGCGCATGGCCTCCAGAAAACAGTCCGGAGCGGGTTTCGGACGCTCCACATCGGCGCCCGAGAGAATGCCGTCGACACGGCCCAGCGGCGCTGCGGGGTCCGTTCCGCCGGAGTGGAAGCCCGTTTCGGAGACCCCGCCCTCTGCCGTGGGGCCGCCGATTCCCAGGTGGCGCATCACGTTGTCGATGTTGGCCCGGCTGCCCGTCGAGACCACCCACACGCGGCCGCCGCCGGCGCGGAACTGCCGGCAGAACGTCCACAGGGGTTCGTTGAGCCGCACGGTGTCGAAGAACGCGGGGTAGAGCGCGATCTTGCGCAGCCGCAGCCGCTCGCGCTCCCCGGGGTCGGCGATGCCGTAACGGGTCAGGAACTCGTTGCACCGCATACCGAAATACTTTGCCGCATACTCCTCCTCGGTGAGCGTATAGCCCGCCTCGCGCAGTGTGGCCACATAGGCGAGCGTATTGGCGCGCCGCGTGTCGGCCAGCGTGCCGTCGAAGTCGAGCAGGATGAGTCGGATTTGCATGACGGGCTACTTTTTCCCGGCCAGTTCGTAACTGCGGGCGATCAGCGGGGCGATTTCCCCGAAGGGTACGCTGCCGTCCAGCCGTACGGTGAGCCACGTGCGTTTATTCATATGGTACCCGGGGAAATAATGTTCGAAGTCCAGCGACCGCGCCATGGTCTCCGCATCGGCCCGGATGTCGAGGATCTCTGTCCGCCCCTGGTCTGCGAGGCCGAGTTTGCCGGCCTGCACCGTCAATATCACGGCATACCATTTGGCGTTGTCCTGCCGCCGGAAAACGGCGTAGTCCGGGAATTTCTCCCAGAGGAACTCCGGTTCGCCGCCCCATGAGGCACGGATATGGCGGATTGTGCGGAGCGTTTCTTCGCTGCGGAAAATTTCTTCGCGCGCAAAGCCGAAATCCTTTGTCCAGTCGTTTCCCATCTCCTTATGTTTTTAGTCGAACGACTGCATGCCCGACTGCGCGATGCGCATTAGGCGCTGGTATTCGGTGGGGGTGAGTTCCATGAAGAAGTAGTGGATCGGATCGACGCGCATGCCGTTCAGCCGCACCTCGTAGTGGAGGTGGGGCGAGAGCGAAAGGCCCGTGTCGCCCGAGAGGGCGATGATCTCGCCGCGGCTCACGCGCTGGCCCTTGCGGACGTTGATCTTCGAGAGGTGGCTGTACGAAGTCTCGTAGCCGTTGCCGTGGTCGATCACGACCGTCTGCCCCGACGTGGAGTTGCGCAGCGCCACGTCGCGCACCACGCCGTCGGCCGTGGCGAAGACGCGCGACCCCTCGGGGATGGTGTAGTCCACGCCCTGGTGCGATTGCAGGGTCTTGTAGAAGGGGTGTATGCGCATGCCGTACGAGGCCGTGAGCAGCGTCAACTGCTTGTTTATCACGGGCTGGATGGCCGGGATGTTGTTGCAGCCGCTGCCCGCCGAGTCGATGAGCGCCTGCAGGTCGAGGTACGAGGCGTTCAGTTCGTCGAGCCGCTTCTCCATGTCGGCGACCCGTTCGCGCAGTTCGAGCTTGAGCCGCCGCGACGAACGGTTGAAGATGTTTTCGTAGGTGACGGCCTGCCGGCGTTCGTATTCCGAATCGAAGTCGTAGGGATCCGATTCGAAGAGGGTGCGGAAGACGTTGCGGTCGCGCGCGGAGAGGTTGTGCATGACGGTCGTGAGCGAGTCGTACCGCTGGGTGAGTGCGGCGTATTCGCGGCGCAGGCGGTCGGTCGAGTGTTTGAGCTCGTACTCCACGGGCGTGTCGAAGAAGAGCGAGAACCCGACGTAGTAGAGCACGGCGACCCCGGCCCACACGAAAAAGTGCACCGTCGCGCGTATGATGTTCTGTTTGCGGCGCTTACGCCTGCGGAGCCGCTCCAGGTCTTTCTTTCCTGCCATGTCAGAGCTTTTCGAAGTTCGTATCGCGCATCTTCTCCATGAGTGCGTCGTATTCCGCGGCGGTCATGTTGCGGTTGAAATAGTTGATCGGGTTCACCGGCATGCCCTTGTGGATCACCTCGTAGTGGAGGTGGGGGCCCGAGGAGATGCCCGTGTTGCCCGTTTCGGCGATGACCTGCCCGCGGGCGACCCGTTCGCCCGGCTGCACGAGGATTTTGCTCAGGTGCGCGTAGCGGGTCTTGTAGCCGAATTCGTGGTTCAGCAGCACCATGCGCCCGTATCCGCCGTTGCCCCCCGAGGAGGCGACCTCCACCACGGCGTCGCCCGTGGCGTAGACCGGCGTGCCGCGGTCGCAGCCCAGGTCGATGCCCTTGTGGGGGCGGATATACCCCAGCACGGGGTGCATACGCCGCATGTTGAAGGCGCCGATATGGTCGTTGTGCAGCGCCGAGCGGTCGATGGGCCATATGGCCGGGATCGCCGACGACATCTTCTCCTTGTCGCGGGCGAATGCCTGCAATTCGTCGAACGACACCGATTCGAGGTAGAGTATGCGGGCCAGCGCATCGAGCTGTTTCCAGGTGCCGACCATCAGCGGGGCGAAGTCGTCCCCGGCCATCGCGGCGTATTTGGTGTCGGGATAGGGCTGCCACACGCCGTCGAGGGTCATCGTGTCGGTCGAGAAGAGCGAGCGGTAGACGTAGTTGTCGCGGTGGCGGATTTCGTCCACGCGCCGCTGCGAGGTGCGGATGCGGTCTTGCAGGATGCGGTACTTGATCACCAGGTCGCGGTTGTCGCGGATGATGCGGTACATCTTGGGGGTGTAGAAGAAGTACGAGAAGAGCACGTTGGCGATCGAGACGAGGATGAAGCCGATGAGTATTTTCCGGATCAGGCGGTAGGTGCGCAGGCGGAAAGGTGCCGTGACCACGTCGCGCGTCAGCGCCTGCGCTTCCTGTGTCAGCGCCTGCGTGTCGAATCTCTGCCCTTTTTGCTTCATTGCGGAAAAAACTCCGGTTAATAAGATGCAAATTTAACTTTAATTGTGTAATTTTGCAACCCGAAATCACAAACGTGGAAATCGGATAAAATCTTATATATGGAATCGAATAAAATTCGCCGGGCCTTTCTGGACTTCTTCGAGAGCAAGGGCCATGTGATCGTGCCCTCGGCACCGATGGTCGTCAAGGGGGATCCCACGCTGATGTTTACCAACGCGGGCATGAACCAGTTCAAGGATATCTTCCTGGGCAATGCGCCCCGCAAATATCCGCGTGCGGCCGACACCCAGAAGTGCCTGCGCGTTTCGGGCAAGCACAACGACCTGGAGGAGGTGGGGCATGACACCTACCACCATACGATGTTCGAGATGCTGGGCAACTGGTCTTACGGCGATTACTTCAAGAAAGAGGCGATCGAATGGGCGTGGGAGCTGCTCCACGGCGTCTACAAACTTCCCGCCGACCGCATGTACGCCACGGTTTTCGAAGGCTCCGAGGAGGACGGCGTGCCCTTCGACCAGGAGGCCTACGACTACTGGAAGCAGTTTCTGCCCGAAGACCATATCATCCGCGGCAACAAGCACGACAATTTCTGGGAGATGGGCGAGACCGGCCCCTGCGGCCCCTGCTCGGAGATTCATTTCGACCTGCGCGACGAGGCGGAGATCGCCGCCAAGCCCGGGCGCGGGATGGTCAATGCGGGCCATCCGCAGGTGATCGAGATATGGAACCTCGTGTTCATGCAGTTCAACCGCAAGGCCAACGGCTCGCTGGAGGAGCTTCCGGCGCGCAACGTCGATACCGGCATGGGCTTCGAGCGCCTCTGCATGATCCTCCAGGGCAAGAAATCGAACTACGACACCGACGTGTTCCAGCCTACGATCCAGCGTATTTCGCAGCTTTCGGGCAAGACCTACGGCGCCGACGCGAAGTGTGACGTGGCGATGCGCGTCATCGCCGATCACCTGCGTGCCATCGCTTTCTCGATCGCCGACGGGCAGTTGCCGTCGAACGTCAAGGCCGGCTACGTCATCCGCCGCATCCTGCGCCGCGCCGTGCGCTACGGTTATACCTACCTCGGCTTCACGGAACCTACGATCTGCAAGCTCGTTGCGGGGCTCGTGGAGCAGATGGGGGGCCAGTTCCCCGAACTGAAGGCCCAGCAGGCGCTGATCGAAAAGGTCATCGAGGAGGAGGAGGCCTCGTTCCTGCGTACGCTGGCCACGGGCATCAGCCTGCTGGACGGCGTGGTCGAAAAGACCAAGAAAGAGGGCCGCGAACTGATCTCGGGCAAGGACGCCTTCGAGCTTTACGATACGTTCGGGTTCCCGATCGACCTGACGGAGCTCATCGCCCGCGAACAGGGCGTCGGCGTTGACCTCGCAGCCTTTGAAACCGAGTTGCAGGCGCAGAAGGAGCGTTCGCGCAACGCTGCGGCCGTCGATACCGACGACTGGGTGGAGTTGTTCCCCATTCGCGAGAGCGTCTTCACGGGCTACGACACGCTGACCGAGCGGGTGAAGATCGCCCGTTACCGCCGCGTGACCTCCAAAGGCAAGACCTCCTACCAGCTGGTCTTCGACCGCACGCCGTTCTACGGCAACTCGGGCGGTCAGATCGGTGACATCGGCTATATCGAGAATGCCAACGAGCGCATCGCCGTCGTGGCTACCGAAAAGGAAAACGGACTGATTATCCATATCGTCAAGGAGCTTCCCGAAAACCCTGCGGCCGAGTTCACGGCCGTCGTGGACGCTGCCAAACGCCAGGCCGCGGCCAACAACCATACCGCGACACACCTCATGCACGAGGCGCTGCGCAAGGTGCTGGGATCGCACGTCGAGCAAAAGGGTTCGATGGTGACGCCCGAGATCCTGCGCTTCGACTTTTCGCATTTCCAGAAGATGACTCCCGCCGAGCTGCGCCAGGTCGAGATGCTCGTCAACCGCGCCGTCCGCGCCAACTATCCGTTGGAGGAGAACCGCGAGGCCACCAAGGAGGAGGCCGAGAAATGCGGTGCCATGATGCTCTTCGGCGAGAAGTACGGCGATCGGGTGCGCATGGTGCGCTTCGGTACGTCGGTCGAGCTCTGCGGCGGTACGCACACCAGCGCCACGGGTAACATCGGGTTCTTCAAGATACTGACCGAGAGCGCCATCTCGGCCGGCGTGCGCCGCATCGAAGCCGTCACGGGCGAACAGGCCGAGAAGATCATCTACGCCGCCGAGGATACGATGCGCGACATCAGCGAATACCTCCACAACCCGCAGGTGCTGCAGGCCGTAAAGAAAATGTTCGAGAGCAACGAGACGCTTTCGAAGGAGGTCGAGGCCATGCGCCGCGAGCAGGTCGCCCAGTGGGCCGAGAAGATCATCTCCTCGACGCCCGAGCGCCACGGGGTGCAGCTCATCGCCACGCAGACCGACCGTACGCCCGAGTTCGTCAAAGACCTGGCCTATAACCTGCGTGCCCGCTCCCCGAAGCTGGTGTTCGTGCAGGGGGCGGTCAACGACGGCAAACCCATGCTGACGGTGATGCTCGGCGACGAGATCACGGCCCAGGGCGTGAACGCCGGTGCCGTGGTGCGCGAGGCTGCGAAACTGATGCAGGGCGGCGGCGGCGGACAGGCGTTCTTCGCCACGGCGGGCGGGAAGAACCCCGACGGG
>OGPE01002323.1_pt1 | contig 10913 bp, 6 predicted proteins | sample 1552881 | NCBI WGS metagenome assembly OGPE01 (sample SAMEA2580236, study PRJEB22360) | human gut metagenome | biome: human gut; feature: human-associated habitat; material: faeces | place: Denmark | collected 2008/2010 | reverse complement strand
TATATAAAGGTAAAGTTCGCTCTATCATGCCTTACGGTGCATTCATTGAATTCCTGCCGGGTAAAGACGGTTTGCTGCACATTTCCGAGATCGACTGGAAACGTCTGGAAACAGTGGAAGAAGCCGGAATCAAGGAAGGTGATGAGATCGAAGTGAAACTGATCGACATCGATCCGAAGACAGGAAAATTCAAACTTTCAAGAAAAGTATTGATGCCAAGACCGGAAAAGAAGTAAAAAAGCAGATAGCTTTTAGATAATGTGATAGCCCGATTACTCAGTATTCGGGCTATTTTTTTGTCTATTATTTTGCTTTTCTGCGAAAATATGTGTTCTTTTGTACGAACTAATGAAAATAGCCTGTAAATCTTATGCGTGATGCACCAAACGAACAACATATCTTCTATTCAACTTTTTTCTGAATTCTTTCATGAGAATCAAGAGAAGTTTTTGTCGTTTGCCTATTCTTATATAAGAGACAGGCAGGAGGCGGAAGATATATTGATGGAGTCAATGATTACTCTGTGGGAAAACAGGGATAAGTGGGAAGAAGATTCCAATCTGCACGGTCTGCTGCTGACTATCATCAAAAACAAAGCGCTCAACTATCTGGCACATCTGCAGGTGCGTCTTCGGGCCGAAGAAGAGATAAATAGCCATAGCCAGCGGGAACTGGACCTGAGAATCTCTACACTGGAAGCCTGCGAACCGGATGCGATCTTTGATTCGGAAATACAGCATATCGTACAGAAAGCATTGAAACGTATGCCGAACCAAAGCCGGCAGATTTTTATATTGAGCCGTTATCACGATATGAAATACGAAGAGATAGCATCCCAAATGAATATATCCGTTAATACTGTAAAATATCATATCAAGAATGCCCTGTCCAAACTGAGAACAGAATTAAAAGACTACCTTGTCGTACTTTTACTATTTCTGTTATCGAATGAACTTTATTGTAACACTATAAAGAAACTATTAGATTTCCTAAATACTTAAAATTATTTAAAACCGCTCATACAGACTACCCCAAAGAAAAAAAACATCTGTCTTTCCTTTGAATATGAAGAGAGCCGACATACATACCGAGCACATAAATAATCTGATTCTTTCATTTTTGAATCGGACAATATCTTCTACCGATTTAAAGGTATTGAAAGAATGGATTGACGAAAATGAAGACAACAAAGCCTATTTTTCGGAAATACAAAAAATTTGGCTGATTTCCAGCATTTACGAAAAGAAAAACTTCGATAAATTAAAAGACCGGGCTTTTCAACAATTCAAAGACCGGATCGCTCAAAAAAACCAAGAACAAGACATTTATATCTCACGTCCAAATTGGAATCGGATTTTTTATATAGCGGCATGTATCATTATTGCATTCTTTGCAGGAATAGTAGTAATGTACTTTACTGGGAATCAAAGACTCTCCGATCAAACACTATCCTATTCGGTAGAATCTCCACGAGGATCGAAATTAAAACTGTCTCTCCCGGACGGAACATCGGTATGGCTCAATGCCGATTCAAAACTATTATATGACAACAACTTCGGTATCAACAACCGCGATGTCACGCTATGCGGAGAGGGATACTTCGAGGTCAGCAAAAACAAAAATCTCCCGTTTCAGGTCGTATCGGACGATATAAAAGTAGAGGTCTTAGGGACAAAATTCAATGTCAAAAATTATCCAGAAGACCCGAATATCAAAGTCGCATTGTTAGAAGGTTCGGTGATGCTATACGATTCTCTTGAAAGCACGATATTAAAACCGAATCAGATAGCACAATACGACAAACAAAACAAAAAAACCACATTAAAGACCATAGCGGCAGAAAATACAAGCGCGTGGATAAACGGTCACCTGTATTTCGACGAGGAAAACATGGAAACCATCGCTTTGGCTTTGGAACGAGCATTCGATGTGAATATTACCATTAAAGACGAGACCCTGAAAAAAATGATATTCTACGGCGACTTCATTATCGAATCGAACAATATCGATGAAATTATGAATATCATGGCTGCCACAAACAAATTTAACTACCACTATAAAATCCGTAAAAACGAAATAGAAATATTTCAATAAACACATTCGATATTTATTGGTGTAATAGACAAATCCAATTTGTCTAACTACCCGTTTCATACCTAAAACCATGCTCAAAACAGTTACTATTTGCCGTTCGGTTTATCCGTTAAGATTCATTTTACTACTCGGTATTCTATTCTCTTTCAATGTTTTTGCTAAGCAAAGCGGAGAAGAATATATCATCGAAAGAGAAAACTGGAAAGCCTTTATTCGTCTTTCGGACGGTACAGTAGACCGATATGAATTTCGGGAACATGGCGTATGGAAAACCATACCCTTTCGCCACGACCGAATGGCCGGACCGGCTTGGGACGGTATCATGCTGGCTCACGATAAAAAAAATCCGGGATCGTTTATCGGTGAAAAAGACCACATTTTATACAATATCTCGTACGTCCCGGCGCAAGACCATCTCATCGTCAAATGCTCCATGACCAACACGGGGAGTACACCATACGCTCCGAAACAAAGCAGGCTGATTCTCGGTATCGATAGTGAAATGCACGCCTACCCTCAATGGGACACTAAATTTTTCCCCACTCTGCTACGTTGTGAAAAAGACTTCGCATGGGGCTATTTCATGTCTCCGAAACAAACCATATTCGGTTTTACAACGGCCGAACCGGTTGCCTCATACACCATAAACTACATTTACGAGGGTTGGCTTAAATGGAAATGGGGACATCAAATAAGAACTGCCAGTTTAGATATGCTGCATTGTTTACCTCTGCCGGAAAGGCATCCCCAGAACTTAACGGAGCTGGCTCCCGGAGAGACGAAATGCTGGCATATACACATGGGACAAATACAGTCCCTTCCCGAAGTAAAATCGAAACTTTCGGAATGGGCTGCTGTTCCCATGATCGAGTGTGACCGCTACACCATAACATCGAAAGAAAGCATATCCGTACGGGGATATTCGACCGACTCGATAAGTATCGCGATAAAAGGCCCCGGCATAAAAAATCAAAAAAGCCTCACGACCGACAAAAAAGGCAATCTGTACACGACCTGTTTCCGCCCGACTCAAAAAGGAGAGTATAAAATCACAGCGACAACCCAATCGGGAAAAACAGCAGAAGCCCGCATATTCGTTCGGCAACCGTGGTCGTGGTACATGAAAAATGCCCGAGACTTCGTAGCCGAGAACCAACCCTTATTCTCCAACGCCTGTGAAACATTTTACGGATACTACACCGCCTTTCTTGCGGCAAAACATTTCCCCGACATGGCAAAAGACAACGCCTTGCAAGAACGGTTCGACAACACTCTGCCTCTAATTATCGACACAACCACATGGCTGCCTAACCCGAAATCACTGCCTCACCGCATACAAAATTTCTCGGCCCTGATGGGAATGCTGGTCGACCTATGGGAATATACGGGAGAAAAACATTACTTGGAAAAAGCCGCCCACATCGCAGATTATCTCTGTTCCGATAAAATACAAGGGCCCGACGGAGCTTATCGCTCGCAAGGAACTCATTACACGGCTGTTATCTATACAGCCAAATCGATGCTCGAATTGGTGGCCGCCGAAGAAAAGCTCATCGCGAATCCCGTTTGGAAAGAACGCCACGAACGACATTTAAACTCGGCCCGAAAAGCCGTAGACGATTTGTGCGGACGGCTCGACGACATAGAGACCGAAGGCGACATGACTTTCGAAGACGGCATGATCACTTGCAGCGCCCTGCAATTGGGCATGTATGGATTGCAAACTACCGAACCGTCACAGCAGAAGAAATACAGCGAAGCCGCCCGATATCTGATGGACAAACATAAATGTCTTGAACAATTATTAATCCCCGATTGCCGCATGAGGGGAGCCACACTGCGATACTGGGAAGCTCTCGACGTTTACTTTATTCCCAATCAAGCCATGAACTCTCCGCATGGCTGGACGGCATGGAAAATCTACGCCTCTTACTACTTGTATCTGCTGACCGGTGAAGAATTTTATCTAACCGATTTCATGGACACGCTCGGGGCCTGCGCCCAAATCATGAGAGAAGACGGTAATTTGCGCTGGGGATTCATTCCCGACCCCTATATAGAAGCCAAACTATATGTAGAAAATCCCGAGCAAAAACACCACGGATTAGTCGTCGACTCTATCGTGGGAGAACAATATTTAGATATGATAAGTCCGTGGTTGCGCCCCGACGATGAAAATACAATCTGTCAATTTAAAGAAAGAGGAGGAGCCGGAGACAATACGGTTCAAGAAATTTTCAAAGTCATGGAAGAGTGCGCTCTCACATCAGCCTATGTCCTCATACGAAAAGACGGCTCTATTCTGGCTTACAATTGTCAGGTTCACAAGAAAAACGGCACTTTGCATATTATACCCGATGAAGCCATCATCTCTAAGGTACACTTGAATACCGCCCGAAAAACAAATATTTCCATACAGGCGACCGGCAAAAAGATTCGCGCGAAATCGGTTCTCGGGTGTAAATGGATCGAACTAAATTAAGTCTTACCTCATGAACAAAAAACTTATTTTTTTAGTAATCAGCTTCTTGTATATGGTGACGGCCACGGCACAACCGTTATTAATCCCATATCCCCGATCGATAGAGATGCGGGAAGGATATTTCGCCCTCACCGCAAAAACAGGCATTATCAATCTCAGCGACAAGAATAACGCCCGGCTGCTAAAACATTATATAGAAGAAGATATCAATATTAACCTCCACGAACAGCGAGGCGACAACAATATATTCCTAATCACGAACCGAAAACTCAAAGAATCGCTGGGAGCCGAAGGATACCGCATGAACATTTCGGCTGATTCGATCGTCATCGAAGGAGCTGAAAATGCCGGCGTTTTTTACGGAATCCAAACGTTACGGCAGCTAGCGGCACAAAACAGACTGGCTATACCCTGCATGGAAATATTCGACAAACCCGAATACGAATGGAGAGACTTTATGCTCGACGAAGCACGCCATTTCAAAGGGAAAGTCGTCGTAAAGCAACTTCTGGAAGAGATGGCCTATTTGAAAATGAATAAATTCCACTGGCATCTCACCGACGATCAAGGGTGGCGTATCGAAATCGAAAAATATCCGCGACTCACCCAGATAGGAGCATATCGGGACAGCACCCAAATAGGAGGTTGGAACAGTCCCCTCTACGATGTCAACATTCATGGCGGTTACTATACCCGAGAAGACATACGGGAAATCGTAGACTTTGCGGCCGAACGGCACATTGAAATCGTCCCCGAAATCGAAATGCCGGGACACACCTCGGCGGCCATAGCCGCCTATCCCGAGCTCGGTTCCTTGAAAACACCCCCTACCGTGGCCACATATTTCAACCCCACGTGGGGAGTATTCAACGTGGCCGACGAGCGTGTAATACAATTCATACAAGATGTTTTCGACGAAATTTTCGATTTGTTTCCAAGTCGCTACATACACATAGGCGGAGACGAAGTCCACCCCGAATCGTGGGAAGCCAACAGCGACATCAGCCGCTTCATGAAAGAAAAGAATCTCGACAATTATAGCGAAGTGCAAATGCTGTTTACCAACCGGGTCGCCTCGCTCATACACAGCAAAGGACGCACGATGATCGGGTGGAACGACATCATGGGCAAGAACATTCACGAGTGGGCCGACTCCGATAACGAAAGTGCCCATGCCCTCGCTCCTTACGCCGTCGTTCAATTTTGGAAAGGAGACACCGCCCTCATAGCCGAAGCCCTGAAACAAGGCCATCGAGTCATCAACTCATCGCACAGGGATACCTACCTCGATTATAATCATACCAAAATTCCTTTGGAAAAAGCCTACGATTTCTCTCCTTTTCCAAAAGGCATGGACCGAAAATACAAACCGTTGCTGTTGGGATCGGGCTGTCAAATGTGGAGCGAATGGATACCTCGCATCGAAGATATGCAACGCCAAGTGTTTCCCCGCATAGCAGCCTATGCCGAATCTGGTTGGACCATCGAAAATAAAAAAAATTTCACCCGGTTCTCGACCTCCCTATCCCAAATATTGATTCCTCGATGGAAACAAAAGAACATCGCATGGCATAAAGAATCGACACCGCAAGCCGAATAAATCAATACAGGTGCGTATCCACTCATATAGTTTTAGATAGTTTTTCATTCGGTAACAAAAAAATCACGAAAAAATATTTCGTTATCGACTACCCGATAAACATACAGACTTGTCCTAATTATATAACAAGAATATTGTTTTATGACTATTAACTAAAAAACTTTAATACTAACCTTTAATCAAACCAATCAATGATTAAGCATTACAGAACCCTGCTACTCGTGTTTGCGCTATTCTGTAATACGGTTGTCATTCAAGCTCAGAACGTTTCTCTGAAATTGAATAACGTAACCGTAAAGGAGGCCATCGAAGCAGTGAAAAAGCAAACAGGCAAATCATTCTTCTTCAATGTGAATGATGTAGATCTAAACCATCGGGTAAATATCGACTTAAAAGATGCGCCCCTCGGAAAAGCACTCTCTCAGATTCTTCAAGGTCAAGACATCGATTATGAAGTAAAAGACAATCACATCGTCTTATCCAAAAGAAACAGTACAAAAAACAACCAGACTTTTACAGTCGTAGGGCAAGTTACCGATGAGAAAGGAATGCCGCTCATCGGTGTAAACATCACTGCGAAAGGGCATGGAAACACGGTGACCGACATCGACGGAAACTATTCTATCAAAGCCGCACCGGGTATCGCTCTTGTGTTTTCCTATATCGGATATCTGCAAGAATCGGTCAAAGTAAACAAACAAAAGACGGTCAACGTCCAAATGACCGAAGACACGAAAGCACTGAACGAAGTCGTAGTCATCGGTTACGGAACTCAGAAAAAAGCCAATCTGACCGGAGCTGTCGATGCCATATCTTCGAAAGAAATCGAAGACCGCCCCGTTTCCAACCTCGGTCGTGCCCTGCAAGGAGCCGTGCCCAACCTCAATATCACCTATGGATCGGGAAAACCCAATGAAGGGACGAGCATCAATATCCGTGGCTTCGGCTCGATCAACCAAGATGCCAAACCTTTGGTTCTTATCGATGGTGTCGAAGGCAACCTCGACAATATCAATCCACGGGACGTCGAATCCATCTCGGTGTTGAAAGATGCATCCTCGGCGGCCATATACGGTGCAAGAGCCTCGTTCGGTGTAATCTTGGTAACCACGAAAAAAGGACAAGACGGCACCGCCAAAGTCAGCTATAACGGACGATTCAGCTTCTCGAGCTCGACTGTCAAGACCAATTTCCTTACCACAGGATACGATGCTGCAAAACTGGTCGATGAATACTTGATGTCCTACAACGGGACTCGCTACACCAAATACAGCGAGGAAGACTTCGCCGAATTGGAAGCCCGCCGGTACGACAAGACCGAAAACCCCGAACGCCCATGGACAGTTATCAAAAACGTAGGTGGCGTAGACCAATACATGCATTACGCCAACTTTGACTGGTACAACTACCTCATTAGCAATTCAAGACCCACTTGGGACAACAATTTGAGCATTACCGGTGGAACACAAAAGTTGAACTATTTCGTTAGCGCCAACTACCATACCGAAGACGGTATATACAAACAAAACACCGACCGATTCGAGACCGCCAATATCCGTGCCCGCATCAGCGGCGACGTAAAAGACTGGTTCAATCTGACGGTTACCAGCCACTTGTATCACTCCCGCTACAAAGCGCCCGGGTTGGACAACGGTAACAACATCGCGAACTACACGTTCCATGCCATGCCATTCTTTATGCCCTATAACCCCGATGGTTCCCATGTGTTCAGTACCCCGATTATCGCGCAACAACCCACCGATGGCGTACACATCATGACTGCCGATGGCGAGACTTTTTCTGAAAATAAATTCAAACGGTTGACAACCTCGGTGAACGCTACATTCAAACTCTATAAAGGGCTCACATTGCACGCCAATTACAGTTTCCGATACGACACACAAGACAAAGTCGTACGTACAGCCCCCGCAGAATATTCGACGGAGCCCGGAGTCATTATCCCGGTAACAGGAGACCTGTTCAAAAACAAATTGCGTCAACGTAATAATAGCGAGTACTACCACATGGTCGATGCCTATTTAAGCTACGACAACACATTCAACCACCACCACATAAGAGGACTCGTTGGTTTCAACTACGAGCAAGATTATCAAAAGAATCTTTACTCCACAATGATGGATATACAATCCAACAACCTGAACGACTTCAACTTGGGTAACCACACCGAAGGTGTCTCTTTGGAAGGAGGACAATACGAATGGGCACTCGAAAGTTTCTTCGGACGTGTAGGATACGACTGGAAAGGAAGATACTTGGCAGAAGTAAACCTCCGCTGGGATGCATCTTCGCGTTTCCGCAGGGACAAGAGAGCAGCGGTATTCCCCTCGGTTTCGGCCGGTTGGCGTGTAAGTGAAGAACCTTTCTTCGCACCCATACGCAACACATTCTCCAATTTCAAAATCCGCGGATCGTTCGGGTCGCTCGGCAATCAGGCCATATCCAGCCCCTACCCCTATATACAGACATTGGATTTGTTGCAACAAAACTATCTGGTAAACGGCGAATTCCTCACCTACGCATCCGTCTCCGCTCCCACAGCAGGTAACTTCACTTGGGAAACCGTTGTTCATGGGAACTTGGGTCTAGACCTCGGATTTTTCAACAACCGGTTGACATTCGCCGGAGACTTGTATATTCGCGACACGAAGGACATGCTCGTCCCCGGTAAGACACTACCCGGAGTATACGGAGCCGCTTCACCGAAAGAAAATGCCGCCGACTTGCGCACCAAAGGTTATGAACTGACTTTGAGCTGGAACGACAAATTCAACCTCGCCGGCAAACCTTTCACTTATGGCGTATCTTTCGCTTTGGGTGACAACATCTCCAAAATCACGAAATACGATAACCCCACCAAAGATTTCAACGTTTCTCAATACTACGAAGGCATGACCATCGGCGAAATCTGGGGATACAAAATCGACGGCTTGTTCAAAACCGATGAAGAGGCTGCCGCATACCAAGCCGAAATAGACCACTCGCTCATCGCCAAAAACATCTTGCAAACGGCAACGGGCAAATACAAAGGTCTGAAAGCCGGTGACCCCAAATTCGTAGACCTCGATGGAAACGGTCGCATCGACGACGGTGAAAAAACGGCAAACAATCGTGGTGACATGCGTGTCATCGGCAACTCCCGCCCCCGTTACAATTACAGCGGAAGCATCAACCTCGGCTGGAACGGGGTCGATATTTCGGCCTTCTTTCAAGGTGTAGGTCGTCAGCACCGTTACCCCGACGGCAACGCCATGCTCTTCTGGGGTGGATATGCCCGTCCCTACTCTTCGTTCGTGCCCGAGCACTTCTTGGACGATGTTTGGAGCGAGGACAATCCCGACGCTTACTTCCCTAAATTAAGAGGTTATGCAGCTCAGGGAGACCGCCATTTGGCAAAAGTAAACAACCGCTATTTGCAAAATACCGCATACTGCCGTTTGAAAAACCTCACTGTCGGATATACCCTTCCGGTCGACCTCACCCGGAAAGCCCGGATCGACCGCGTGCGCGTCTATTTCAGCGGTGACAATCTGGTCACTTGGACGGCTCTCAAAAGCAAATACATCGACCCCGAACAATTCTCTACCGATGGTAGCGCCCGGGTCTATCCGTTTGCCAAAACATTCTCTTTCGGTCTTGATATTACATTCTAATAACTTTCATTACTTATTCTCATGAAAAAGAACATTAAATATATAGTTGCGGCTGTTGCAGGTTTATGGTTGACCGGCTGTACCGACGACCTTGACCGCTTCCCGCTTTCTTCTCTTTCTCCCGAAACCTATTTCAACACAGAGGAAGAGTTGGAGACTTTCACGAACCATTTTTACAGCCAGTTCCCGAGCGCAGCGTCTGGTTACGGAGAATCCGAAGACATAGTTAACATCTTTACTCTACCCGCAACGACGATCGGGCTCACCCGCACAGTCCCCACCAAAGGAGGCGACTGGAACTGGGACTACCTGCGTGAAATCAATCTCTATTTGAAATACTCCCATCGCTGTAACAACAAAATAGCTCGGGAGCACTACGATGGTATCGCACGTTTTTTCAGAGCCTATTTCTACTTCGAGAAAGTAAAAAGATTCGGCGATGTACCCTGGTATAACAAACCGTTGGAATCGAACGACCCCGACTTGAAAAAGCCTCGCGACTCCCGCCAACTCGTCATGGACTCGATCATGTCCGACATCGACTATGCGATCAACTACTGTGACGACAACTCCGAACTGTACCGCGTGACCAAATGGACGGCTATGGCCCTCAAATCGAGAATATGCCTGTTCGAAGGAACATTCCGTAAATACCATGGAATCGCAGGATACGAGACATTCCTCGAAGAATGCGCCACCATTTCCAAGCGGTTTATCGATGAGAGCCCTTACAGCATCTACACGTCGGGAGACAAACCCTATCGAGACCTTTTTGCCTCGATGAACGCCATACAACAAGAAGTTATATTGGCTCGTGACTACGACTACACAAAAGGTGTGAAGCACGAGGCTAATTACAACACCATGGCACAAACCTACGGACGTCCCGGCATGAACAAGAAAATCGTAAACAGCTACCTCATGACCGACGGAACCCGCTTCACCGACCAACCCGGCTATAAGACCATGCAATACTACGATGAAATGCAGAACCGCGACCCTCGCCTCACTCAAACCGTCGTAGGCCCGGGCTACATGCGTATCAACAGTACCACCGTATCATCTC
>OGPE01002314.1_pt1 | contig 10960 bp, 7 predicted proteins | sample 1552881 | NCBI WGS metagenome assembly OGPE01 (sample SAMEA2580236, study PRJEB22360) | human gut metagenome | biome: human gut; feature: human-associated habitat; material: faeces | place: Denmark | collected 2008/2010 | reverse complement strand
ACGACTTCACCCTGCTAGTGTCACGCAGCGAACGACTGACTTATGCACGCGAACATCTGAACGAAATGTTCGGCAAAAAATATCCGAAGAATTTCCGTAAAGAACATGTCGCATATCATAAAGACGAACCGGAAGAACTGGCAGTTATCAATTATACTTCGGGAACAACGAGTTATTCCAAAGGAGTAATGCTCCCCTACCGCAGCCTGTGGTCAAATACCAAATTTGCTTTTGAAGTGTTGGAACTGGAAGCCGGAGATAAAATCGTTTCCATGCTTCCTATGGCACACATGTACGGATTGGCTTTTGAATTCCTTTATGAGTTCTCCGTAGGTTGTCACATCTACTTCCTCACCCGTATGCCAAGCCCTAAGATTATCTTCCAGGCTTTTGAAGAAGTGAAACCCAGTCTAATCGTTGCCGTACCGCTTATCATCGAAAAGATAATCAAGAAAAGCGTACTTCCGAAGTTGGAAACTCCGGCGATGAAGATATTGCTGAAAGTGCCTATTATCAATGATAAGATTAAGGCAACAGTGCGCGAAGAAATGATTAAAGCATTTGGCGGAAACTTCAAAGCTGTTATTGTAGGAGGTGCTGCTTTCAATCAGGAAGTAGAACAGTTCTTGAAAATGATTGATTTCCCTTATACAGTAGGATATGGAATGACGGAATGTGGTCCGATTATCTGCTACGAAGATTGGAGAAAGTTCAAACCGGGTTCTTGCGGAAAGGCTGTACCACGGATGGATGTACGGGTATTGTCATCTGATCCCGAAAATATCGTTGGTGAAATCGTATGTAAGGGCCCGAATGTGATGTTGGGCTATTACAAAAACGAAGAAGCCACTCAAGAAGTCATTGACAAGGACGGTTGGTTACACACCGGCGACTTGGCTTTGATGGATGAAGAAGGTAATGTTACGATCAAAGGACGCAGCAAGAACCTGTTATTGAGCGCCAGCGGACAGAATATCTATCCGGAAGAAATTGAAGATAAGTTGAACAACCTGCCATACGTGGCTGAAAGTATTATCGTTCAGCAAAACGAGAAACTTGTCGGACTTGTTTATCCAGATTTTGACGACGCTTTCGCTCATGGCCTGAAGAATGAAGACATCGAGCAAGTAATGGAAGAAAACCGTGTGACTTTAAATACTATGCTACCGGCTTACAGCCAGATATCCAAGATGAAAATCTATCCGGAAGAATTCGAAAAGACACCGAAGAAGAGCATCAAACGTTACTTATATCAGGAAGCAAAAGGCTAATATAAAGTTAGCTGCATAAGATATTACTTAAACCGAAAAAGAGAAAGGAATGAAGATAAAGAAAACAATACTTACGGCAGCTATACTAATGGCTGCCGTTTCTTTACCGGCACAGAACAAGAGTGCAGGTATCAATATATCCATCTGGAAAGATATATGTACACAACCTCATGACAGTACACAGACGACATACATAAACATCGGTCTCCTGTCTACAATGAACCGTCTGAACGGTGTGGGTATCAATGCGTTGGGAAGTGTGGTTCATGGCGACATGAACGGAATACAAATCACCGGATTAGCCAACTTAGCAGGGGGTACTATGCGGGGCGTTCAGCTGGCCGGTATCAGTAATATCAGTGGCGATAACACCGTAGAACTTTCTGCTGCCGGATTGGTAAATATCACCGGCGACAGAGCACAGGGAGTAGTCATATCCGGGTTAACGAGCATCGGAGGAGACAACAACTCGGGGTTAATGATTAGTGGTTTCATGAATGTGACAGGCAACATGGCTTCGGGGCTACACTTTTCCGGAGCGGCAAATATTACAGGGCAGAGCTTCGGTGGCTTGATGGCTTCCGGGCTTTTGAATGTAGTAGGCGAACACATGAACGGCTTGCAGATGGCAGGAATTGCCAATATAACCGCATCGAAACTGAATGGGATGCAAATAGCATTATGTAATTATGCAACGCAGGCCCGCGGACTTCAAATTGGCCTTGTCAATTATTACAAGGAAGACATGAAAGGATTCCAACTCGGATTGGTTAATGCGAATCCTGATACAAGAGTACAAATGATGGTGTATGGTGGAAATGCTACGCCTGCCAATATAGGTGTACGATTCAAGAACCAATTGTTTTATACCATTCTGGGAGTCGGTTCCATGTATCAAGGATTGAATGATAAGTTTTCGGCAAGTGCATCCTATCGTGCCGGTTTATCCTTCCCTCTTTACAAAGGCTTATCCATCAGCGGAGACCTTGGCTACCAGCATATCGAGGCTTTCGATAACAAAGACGAGGTGATTCCGAAACGTTTATATGCATTGCAGGCACGTGCCAATCTGGAATATCAATTTACCAGGAAGTTCGGTATCTTTGCAACAGGCGGTTATGGGCTAACCAGATTCTATAATAAATCAAGCAATTACGATAAAGGAGCGATTATAGAAGCAGGCATTGTTCTTTTCTAAATAAAATTACAATGAACGTTGAGATGAACATAACTACAATTAGAGAATACCAGCCAACAGATAAGAATGCTGTAATAGATTTAATCAGACAGAACACGCCTGCATATTTTGCACCGAAAGAAGAAGCTGATTTTAGTAACTATCTGGATAGCGAACGTGAACTTTATTTTGTTCTATTACTCAACAAGAAGGTTGTAGGCTGTGGCGGAATAAATTTTACAAAGGATAAAGCCAGCGGAAAAATAAGTTGGGATATCATACATCCCCAGTACCAAGGCAAATCGTTAGGAGCACAATTATTAAAATATAGAATTGAAATATTAAAGTCCATTGATGGTATTCAAAAAATAACCGTTAGAACTTCACAATTAGCCTATAAATTCTACGAAAAGCAAGGATTCACACTGAAAGAAATCCAAAGAGACTATTGGGCCAAAGGCTTTGATATGTATAGTATGGAATATAACGGGCATTAATAATAAAAGTGCAATTCAATATTAATAATGAATTGCACTTTTTCCTTATGTATCAAGTAAATAAAGACACTATATTTTAAGCATTACTAAAACTATCAAATGATAAATGATGGTTTTAAGCCCTTATCATTTCAATCTATCACACTTTTTCTTTTATCAGACCAGTACGATAAGCAACAAGCAGTTTCTTCAAATCCTGTATTTGAGTCACCAGTTCTTTTCCCTTATCGGTATCTTTCACCATCATTCGTTGTGAATTAAATTCGAGAACGAAGTTGGTCGATTTGATATCAAGTCCCTCTTCAATGGCTTTCTGACGAGACTGAAATGGTTCGTGCTGTACGAGTTGCATACCATGAGAATGATAAACAAGCGTATATCCCGCAATTCCCGTTTCCGGCTGATAAGCTTTTGAAAAGCCACCATCAATAACGAAAAGCTTGCCATTGGCTTTCATGGGTTGTTCTCCCTGAATCGTTTTCACAGGCACATGACCGTTGATAATATGCGAATGAGGCCCTGAAGCTCCAAACTCCGTCAAAATCTGGTCACAAATATCTTCCCGGTTACGCAAGGTGTAATAATAGCCCTTCTTTTCTTTATGTAACTCTTTATCTTCTACAAAATAGCGTTCAAAAGTCGCCATCTTATCCTTATCAAACAGGGGAGCTTCCGGACCACACCACATATACCAGATGTAATCCATAGCAAATTCCTTATCCTCCTCTCCTTCTTCATCGAAGTACGCAGTACGAATCAGTTGATCGGCTTTATCCAACAATTTACGTCCCCAGTATTCCTTACCACGTATTTTGACATGTTTAAAGCTGCCATCCTCATTCAGAGGAACAGAAGCATGATAAAGAAGATTCGAGTTTGAAACCAGATACATGCCGCCATAGGTAAACAGACAACGCATGTGCTTCTTCAATTTCTCACTATTCATAAATGAATAATGAATCTTTTCTACCAATTCGCGTTCTTCTTCAGTCAATCGGTAAGGATTTGCCGGATCTACAGTCGGGAAGTTGGTATCGCGCAAAGCATATTCTTTTCCTTCATATACAAAGACGCCGCGTTCAAAATCAATCTTCTCCAGAAGTTTACGATTAGCCATTCCGAACTCCGGACGACGGTCGATGATTTCAGCTTCCAGCTTAAACTGGATAATGGTAATGGCTTTATGCATTTGAGTTATCAGACGCAAAGTTTTCTCATTATAATGAGCATCGGCAAAGTTCATTTTTGGCATGAAAATCGTGCAAGGATCATCGGCATACGTATCCATTGCAAAAGTAGCCAACGGAAGCAGATTGATTCCGTATCCGTCTTCAAGTGTCCCCAGATTACCATAGCGCATAGACATACGTATCACGTTAGCGATACAACTATCATTACCGGAAGCTGCTCCCATCCAGAGAATATCATGATTTCCCCATTGAATATCGAAATTGTGGTAATTACACAATGTATCCATAATGATATGCGCACCGGGACCACGGTCGTAAATATCACCTACGATATGAAGAGAATCAATAGTCAAGCGCTGAATCAGATTACACATAGCGATAATGAAATCGTCGGCACGCTTCGTAGTGATAATTGTGCTGATAATTACATTAATATAAGCATGCTTATTCGGTTCGATAGACGATTCGTGCAATAACTCCTGAATGATATAAGAGAATTCGGCAGGCAGTGATTTACGAACCTTCGAACGGGTATATTTGGAAGACACGTTCTGACAGACTTTCACCAGTTGGTTCAGCGTAATCAGATACCAATCATCCAGATCCTTTTCACGGGCCTTCACCAATTGGAGTTTCTCTTCGGGATAGTAAATCAAAGTACAGATTTCTTTCTTTTCAGCTTCACGAAGAGTGTTGCCGAATATTTCATTTACTTTACGTTTTACCGCACCGGAAGCATTTTTCAGTACATGCTGAAAAGCTTCATATTCTCCATGAATATCAGTCAGGAAATGTTCCGTCCCTTTAGGTAGATTTAAGATAGCCTCTAAGTTGATTATTTCCGTACTGGCATCGGCAATGGTAGGAAAACTTCGGGAAAGCAGTTGCAGGTAACGGAGATCATTCACAATGCTTTCAGGAGTTATGTTACTTTGAGCAGTCATTTTATTTACTATTTTACTATTTACAATTTATTAATTGGCAACTTATTATTAGTTGACAACTTACCATTTAGTAACTCAAAAAAGGAATTTATTAATTCCTCTCCTTTTTCTTGTTACAAATTTATCTATTTTATACGATTCCTGATTAAGAAATGACTACTTTTTATTTACAAATCCATCATTTCTCTATTTTCAATTCTCAATTCAACAAGAACATTAACAGCACTTGAGCGATAATTACCCGCAGGAACATACACAGCGGATAAACAGTCGCGTAGGCTACGGATGGGTTGTCGCCGGGAATTGTATCGTTTACATAGTTCAGTGCCATCGGATTTGCCATACTTCCGCACAACATACCGGATACAGAACCGAAATCGATCTTCATCATCTTGAAGGCTACAAACCCCACTAGTACGGTTGGAACAATAGTCAATCCGGCTCCCAAACCAATCCACAACAAACCTTCCGGACGGAATACGGTGTCGAAAAAGTGAGCTCCGGCATCCAGTCCCAGACAAGCAAGGTACATGGAAAGTCCCAAGGCACGCAGCATCAGATTCGCACTACGGGTGGTATAAGTAATCATGTGTATCCGTGGTCCAAAAGTTCCCAGAAGGATACCAACGATAATCGGTCCACCCGCTAATCCCAGCTTCACAGGAGTACTGACACCCGGAAAAGAGAAAGGAATAGCCCCCAATGCCAAACCAAGCACGATGCCGATAAACACAACAACCAGATTGGGTTCTTTCAAACTTTTTACAGCATTTCCAAGTACTTTCTCCACATTCTGAATAGCAGCAGCCTCTCCCACTACCGTCAGGCGGTCTCCTAATTGAAGTACCAATCCCGGAGTAGCAAGCAACTGCACACCCGACCGGTAAACGCGACTGATGTTAATCCCATAATGATTTCTCAACCGGAGTGAACCGAGTTTCTTACCATTCAGTTCAGGGCGGGTAACGACAATACGTTGCGAAATCAATTCACTATCAATCGCATTCCAGTCAATGTCCTCTTTATTCCAATCCGTATTTTCCTGTTCACCAAAAAGCACGGTCAAGGCCAAAGCATCTTTCTCCGCAGTTACCACCAGCAAACGGTCACCTTCCTTCAATATCTTGTCAGAAGTCGGAATACTTACATGTCCGTCACGCCATAAGCGGGAGATGACAAACTTCGGGTAACTCATGCGAGCTATATCCTTGATGCTTTTATTGAAAATAGCAGGATTGTGTACTTGAAACGCTGCAATGTAGGTTTTGTTCGCATCGTCTTTCTCTTTTATCTCCAAGTCTTCTTTGCGAACCAACACTTTGCGAATTAATAAAACGGCAAGGATTACACCAACTACCCCCATCGGATAGGCTACCGCACATCCTAAAGCAGGAGTACTGCTGTCCATTCCCATCTGTTTCAATGTTTGTTGTGCAGCTCCCAACGCCGGAGTATTCGTCGTTGCTCCACAAAGGATACCAACCATATCAGGAAGAGAGACACCTGTCGCATAACTGGCCACCACCGTCAACAATGTTCCCAACAGAACAACTCCCAATGCCAGCATATTCAATGTCACCCCTCCTTTGCGGAAAGAGCTAAAGAAACCGGGACCGACTTGCAAACCGAGAGAATAAACGAAAATGACCAGTCCGAAACTTTCTGCGTAGTTCAACATCTGCGGATCGACCGAAAGCCCGAGATGGCCGGCGAGGATGCCTGCAAAAAAAACAAAAGTGACTCCCAGGGAAACTCCCCAGAAATGCACTCTTCCCAAGCCCAGACCAATGGCAGAAATCAATGAAAGTACCACAACAGCCTGTAAGGCAGAATGTTCGAGAAATAGACTATATAACCACTCCATGTATATAAAAACTAATAGGGCGCAAAGATAAAAACTATTTAGTCCGGTTCAAAACTTTTAAGCTTTCATTTCGCGCCCTATTTATACCCTGAATCATATATCCTGAAATCTTATTGATTACCCTTTTACTCCGTTACCTATTATTTTGTTCCTAATAACTATCCTATTTCTATCTTAACTATCTTATCCTTCTCTTTTCACCTGCATCTTGTTATCCATCAAACGTTTTTTTCCCTCTGTTTCTTTCCGTTTTATCTTTCATCATTTCCCCTGAAACTCCACAAAGTTATTTCGTCCGTCCAGATAACCGCTTAACCTGTTTCCACCGATGTACACATCATCCAGGTATGAAACATCATTCGGTCCGTATGACATACGAATGGAAGTCTGCGCATAATTCTCCCAGCTCCAACGGAAATTATATTCATACTGCTCTACTGCTCCGTTAGGATATTCCACCCGTATATAGTCAATTCCCGTACGATCTAAAAAGAAATCCAGTTCCTGACGGCAATAGTTACCGTCCATGTCCCGGTAGAAACTAACCCAGGTACGGCTACACAAATCAGCCGAACGATTATAGTATCCTGCACCATTATTATCATCATCATAGAAACTGTCTATTTCCACTTCGCAAGAGGTAAAACTTACCATCAATATAGCCATCAAAGCCAAACCGAAGTATTTAAATGTGTTCGTTTTCATATTCCTTTATTTTTAACGGTTCTCTAATTATTATCTATCATTTATCTTTCGATAGAACAAAAGTAGAGAATGAATTTTCCTTATGAAACTGAAAACTCCTACTTATCGGGAGGAAATTGCCTAAATCTAGGGGTAAATCCCCCCAATGAAGTCTATTTCAAAGAATTCTTGTATCTTTGCCTCCTGCTAACAACACATGAAATCATCTGTCGCATGAAGTCAATCAAATCCCATATCACCCAACTGCTGAAATCCCTCAATGAGGGAGTATTCGAAAAAGAACATACCATCGCACTCTCCCTATTATCTGCCATGGCAGGTGAAAGTATCTTTCTATTGGGCCCTCCGGGAGTAGCCAAGAGCTTAGTGGCGCGCAGGCTCAAACTGGCTTTTAAAGATGCGGATGCTTTTGAATATCTGATGTCTCGTTTCAGTACACCGGATGAAATATTCGGCCCCGTCTCCATCTCAAAATTGAAAGATGAAGATACATACGAACGTATTACAAAAGGATACTTGCCGACAGCATCGATTGTCTTCCTGGATGAAATATGGAAAGCCGGTCCTGCTATCCAAAATTCTCTTTTGACAGTAATCAATGAAAAGATATATCGCAACGGACAATTTACGGTGCGTGTTCCTCTGAAAGCGCTGATTGCCGCGTCCAACGAACTACCCGCAAAAGGTGAAGGACTGGAAGCCCTATACGACCGTTTCCTGATCCGCCAGTTTGTCGGATGCATTGAACAGGAATATGCTTTCGACCAGATGATTTCTTCTACACGGGAAGTAGAACCTGAAATCCCGGCAAAACTCCAGGTAGACGATGAATTATACAATCAAATACAAGCTGAAAGTGAGAAAGTAGGTATCCACTATACCATCTTCGAGCTGATTCACAATATCAAACGAGAAATCGAACAATATAATACAGGGCGGGATGAAAACACCCCTCCGATCTATATATCCGACCGCCGTTGGAAAAAAATAGTAGGTCTGCTCCGCACCTCGGCCTATCTGAACGAATCTCCGGGAATTCACTTCTCCGACTGCTTGCTGATGAGTGCCTGTCTGTGGGATGAAGTTTCGCAGCTCCCCATCATCGAAAACATAGTGGAACAGTCGATTGCACGGGGAATCAATACATATTTATTGGGAGAAAAACGACTGGAACAGAAACTGGATACATTGAAAGAAAACATGAAGTCCGAACACAGCCTACGGGAACTTAGCGATCCGGGAATCCAGGTCGTAGATACCTTCTATCATCGCATAGAAGGTTACCACATTGCCGGAAATTTACTCATCTTTGCTTCGGATTACCAGTCTTTGAGGAAAGACAGCAACCGGTTGTTTTATATCCAACAGGATAAATTCCGTCCGGTCAACAAAATCCTGAAAGCCTACGATTTCGTAAAGAACAGGAATATCGCACAAAAGAATATTTATTCCCTCCGAAAAGGGAAACGATCTGTTTTCGTCAACAATCAGGAGTATCCACTACTATGTTATGATAATTGCGAACCTTTGCCAACACAGCAGGACGGCAGTACTCCGTTCGAATTTACATTGCAGGAAGTGATAGATTTACTTCATCAAATGGAGGTAGAATATAAAACAATCTCCGAGCGGGAAACAGCATATACAAAGGAACATCTTTTCTTAAGTTCATCGCAAAAAAGCAAAATTAAGCGAATCTTAGGGGAAACTGCACATATCATAGAGAACTACCGGAACGAACTTCGCATCATCGCTCATGCCCATGAACAAGAGAACAGAGAGTATTAGGCTCAAGCACCTGCAAGACATTTATTACGAAAAATTGCAGGGAATAGCCTATGATGTGTACGACGAACAACTACACAATCTGATTATCCGTCCCGAAGAACTGGATGCGGACATTCACCTGTATTTTCGTCACACACAACCCTCCCTGCAAGATTTCTACTCCCGTTATGCATCGCAATGGGAATACTTTCATGAAATGAATGAAGCATCGGACGCAAAGTTTCTTCAATTCCTGAAAAACAGCGCATACCCCTTCTCCATGAAATATCACCTGGTAGACCTCAACGTAAAATACTACCTCCAACGTTTTAATGCAATCAGCCCGCGTTCCAAAGAATGGAAAGCGTTGCGGACTCTTTTTTTCGACAAGTGGCATACGCTACTCTCGAACAATGAGTTCAACTATCAGATGGAACATATCGAGCAACTCTGTGAGGATTTCTACCGTATTCAACTGGCATTAGCCAAAAATCTTCCGGTACGCGGTGGCTCACGCCTCGTCTGGCTACTTCGCAATCATAAACAGATAGCGGAACAGATTTTAGAATACGAAGAAACGATCAAACGAAATCCCGTTATCCGCGAACTGGTAGAAATCTTAGGCAAAAAACACCAAAGTAGCCGGAAACGTTTCAAAATGACCGCAGGTATTCACCGGGAACAAATTATATCTCATGCCACCCGAAGTGATATTGCAGGCATTTGTGAAGGAAACGATTTGAATAGTCTTCTCCCTCTGGAATATTGTTATCTGGCGGAAAAGAACCTGCAACCCATATTTTTCGAGCGTTTCATAGAGAAGAGACTACAAGTCATCGATTATCAATCGCACGAGAAACAAACCATCAATGATAAGAAAACAGTAGGAAATGAAGTTTCCGAAGAAGCTGAAGGCCCTTTCATCGTTTGCCTGGACACTTCCGGTTCTATGGCAGGCGAACGGGAAAGAATCGCAAAATCTACTCTACTTGCCATTGCCGAATTGACAGAAGTACAACATCGGAAATGTTACGTCATCCTCTTCTCCGATGATATCGAGTGTATTGAAATAACCGATTTAGGGAGTAGTTTCGATCGCCTTGTCGATTTTCTAAGCCAATCTTTTCATGGTGGCACAGATATGGAACCAGTCATCACACATGCTTTGCGAAAGATCAGCGAAGAAGGATATATGGAAGCAGACATCATCACCGTATCGGATTTTGAGATGCGTCCAATCGATAAACTGCTATCCCAGTCCATAGAACATGCAAAAGCAAAACAGACAAAGATGTATGCCATTTCTTTAGGAGGCAAAAGTGCCGAGACCAGTTATCTGAAATTATGTGATAAATATTGGGAATATAGTGTTCAAAACGCTGAAAGTCTTAATAAAAATAGAATTGAAGAATCAAATATTTAATCAATGTTATAAAACATCTCTTTTTTCTTGTTTTATTTGCAAATTCGACAGAAGTCCGTATATTTGTACTGTGTTTTTCATAGTATTAGATTTAAGGTTAACAAAAGATTGGCTGTCTGGGA
>OGPE01002308.1_pt1 | contig 10999 bp, 5 predicted proteins | sample 1552881 | NCBI WGS metagenome assembly OGPE01 (sample SAMEA2580236, study PRJEB22360) | human gut metagenome | biome: human gut; feature: human-associated habitat; material: faeces | place: Denmark | collected 2008/2010 | reverse complement strand
GGCCGCCAGTGGGACGGCAACTCGGCCAACGTATATAGTCCGGGACGTGCCGGTTTTACGGCCTCGCAAGACCTCGTGGGCAACACCTGGACGCCGGAGCATACCAATGCCAAATTCCCCAAGCTGATGTTCAACAGCACCTGGAATTTCGTAGGTTCGAACTGCGACTACCTCTACCGCGATGCTTCCTACTTCAGCCTCAAGACGATCAACGTCGGCTATACGCTGCCCAAGCGCTGGACGTCGAAGATCTGCATCGAGTCGCTGCGTGTCTTCTTCGCCGCCGACAACCTCTACTTCACCTCCGCGCATACGGGCTTCGACCCGCGTACCGCTTACGCAGGACAGAACGCATTCGGGTTCCCGCAGGCGAAGACCTTTACTTTCGGTATTACGATGAACTTATAATAAACGAGATATTAGCGTATGAAAAACATAGTATATTACATCGCAATAGCTACGGTGCTCCTGTTCGCATCCTGTGCGAGCGAGCTCGACACCGAGCCTTCGGGCAGCCAGGTGTCGGATGAGCAGCTGGGCGAACTGATCAAGGAGAATGCCGACCTCGTGCTCGCCCCCATGATGCAGGGAGCCGTCAACTACATGCATACCGGCAACCGCCAGGCAACGACCAACGACCGCGGATTCATGGTCTGGAATCTGGGTATGGATTTGCAGGGCAACGATATGGTGCTCACGAAACTGACCAACTGGTTTGCCGACGAATATATGTTCGAAAGCATCCGCGCCCAGACCAATGCCTATACGGCAGACCGCTGGTACTGTTACTACAAGATCGTCTATCAGTCGAACCAGATCCTCGACCTGATCCCCGACGATGTTACGGGCAAGGCGCTGGTATATAAGGCTCAGGCGCTGACCTACCGCGCGCTGGCTTACTATTACCTGATGTGCGTTTACCAGGACGACTACATGCACGGCGGCAAGGATAAGGCGGGTGTCCCCCTCTATCTGACCGTCGAGGGTGCCAAGGGACGCACCCCGTCGACCGAGGTTTACAGCACGATCACGACCGATTTGCAGAACGCCATCGCGCTGTTCGAGCAGGAAGGCTACGATCCCAAGAGTTCGACGGCGGACATCGACCAGACGGTTGCGAACATGGTGCTGGCGCGCGTGGCGCTGACCACAGGCGATTACACCACGGCAGCCAATGCTGCCGGGGCGGTGATTTCGGCAGGCTACTCGCTCATGAACGAGGAGCAGTATACGACTTCGGGTTTCCAGAGCACCTCGCTTCCCGAGACCATCTGGGGCTACACGTGGGCTGCTTCCACGTCGCTCGGCAACCGTTCCTTCGCATCGTTCATGTCGATCACGGCCGTGGACAATGCCAACAACAAGGGTATCTACATGGCTATCGACGACCAGCTCTACAATCAGATCGCAGCTACCGACTACCGCAAGAAGAATTTCAATGCGACCGAGACCACGGTCGGGGAGTTCACCTATCCGGCCTATTCGAACGTCAAGTTCAACACCCCGACCTACGAGGCTGACGAAATCTACATGCGCCTGTCGGAGGCATACCTGCTGAAGGCCGAGGCCGAAGCCCGCGGCGGCAACAGTTCCGCAGCCCAGCAGACGCTTTACGACCTGGTGTCGAAGCGCGATTCGGGTTATGCAAAGTCCTCGAATACGGGCGAAGCACTGCTGAAGGAGATCTTCCTGCAGAGCCGTATCGAACTCTGGGGTGAGGGGCACGAATTCTTTACCAACAAGCGCTTCAACGTCGGTGTAGACCGTACGGCATCCTCCAACCACACGCACAAGCTGGTCAAGGCTGCCGGCAAGGAATTCACCTACCAGATTCCGCTGTCGATCGAGCTGAACAGCAATCCATACATCAATGCGGCCGACCAGAATCCGCTTTAGTGGTTAATACTTATTTTCTGGGCCCGGAAGTCGTGACGCTTCCGGGTTTTTTTATGCCCGTACCGTCCGGTGAGCAGTGTGCGTATTGATAGCCCCTCCCTGTCGCTGCCGGGATTCCGGCAGGGGGGCTTATGATGCCCGGGATAGCGTTACGGCATCCGGAGTATTGCCGCGATGCCCGGCGGAATTACCCGGATAAATCCTGATACGGGTTCCGGCAACTGTAATCCATACGGATTTTTTGGATTATATTGAGTCATATTATTCCATCCCGTTGATTTTCGGGGAATCGCAGGGCATTACCAGTCGTTTCCCGGTTATGTATTGGTAACTCAAGATATATGGCAAGCAGTCGTTAATATGCTGTAAATTAATTTTATACACCGCACCCTCAGGTAACTTTCAAGTTACCGCGCCTTTTCAAAACCGGATCGCAATCTCGCGTTCACTCAACTATATATATGATATTCAGTATCTTACCAGAATCGTAAAATCCTGCTCACAGGCTGTTGAGTTTTTATTTTAAAATTAATTTAAAATTAACGCTTATGGTAAGAAAAATTGTACTATCGTTAATTGCTGTTTTGGTGCTCGGCGCATATGCATTCGCCCAAAACAAGCAGGTCTCCGGTACAGTTTCTGACGCAAACGGGAATCCCGTTGCGGGCGCTACTGTCATGGTAGACGGTACTTCGATCGGTACTACGACCAACGCGGCAGGCCAGTACTCACTTTCGGCTCCGGCTGACGGCACCCTTTCGGTGACGTTCATCGGATATGTGGGGCAGCAGCTCCCTATCGCTGGCAAATCGCGCATCGACGTGACTATGCACGAAGATACACAGGCGATCGACGACGTGATCGTCGTGGCGTTCGGTACCTCCAAAAAGGAGGCGTTTACCGGTTCTGCGACCGTCATCAAGGCGGACGACATCGCCAAGTCGCAACAGTCGAACGTCGCCCAGTCGCTGGCCGGTAAGGTTGCCGGTGTCCAGATATCCAACGAATCGGGTAAACCGGGTGCCAACCCGATCGTCCGCATCCGTGGTTTCAGTTCGATCAACGCCGAGAAAGACCCGCTGTGGATCGTGGACGGAACTCCCTACGAAGGAGACCTGAACAACCTGAACCCCAACGACATCGAGTCGATGACCGTCCTGAAGGACGCCGCATCCAACGCCCTTTACGGAGCACGTGGTGCCAACGGTGTCATCATGATCACGACCAAGAAGGCCCGTGGCCAGGAAGCTACCATCTCGGTAGATGCCAAGTGGGGTGTGAACTCACGCGCAATGGAGTCCTATGATTATATCAAAAGCCCTGCGCAGTACTACGAAACCTACTATTCGTCTCTCAGCAGCTACTACCGCTCGCAGGGTATGAGCGAGAGCGCCGCACACGCCATGGCCAATAAGAACCTCGCCGCTTCGAAAAACGACGGCGGTCTGGGCTATATGGTTTACAGTGTCCCCGACGGCCAATCGGTTATCGGCACCAACGGGAAACTCAATCCCAACGCCACGCTGGGTAACCATATGTTCTACAACGGCCAGGATTATCTGCTCACGCCCGATGACTGGGAAGACATCGCTTTCCGCTCCTCGATGCGCCAGGAATATAACGTCAGTGTATCGGGTGCTACGGATCGCAGCACGTTCTATGCTTCGTTCGGCTACCTGAACAACGAAGGTATCACGGAAAATTCGAACATGGAGCGTTACACGGCACGTCTGAAGGCAGACTATCAGGCCAAGAAATGGCTGAAGGTCGGTGCCAACGCCGGTTACGCAAACTTCACCTACAATTCGCTGAGCGGTGACGGCCAGGGCAATTCGTCGGCCAACATCTTTGCGTTCACTACGTCGGTAGCTCCGATTTACCCGCTCTATGTCCGCGACGGGCAGGGCAATATCATGAAGAACGACGCCGGCATCACCATGTACGACTACGGTGACGGCATGAATGCCGGACTGACCCGTCCGTATATGCCCAATGCCAACGGACTGTCGGATTCCCGCCTGAACACCAACCGTTCGGAAGGCAATGCCTTCAACGGCACGGGATTCTTCGACATCCTGTTCCTGAAGGATTTCAAATTTACGTTCAATGCGGGAATTTCGCTCGACGAAACCCGCCAGACGACCGTACAGAACCCCTATTACGGACAGTTCGCAGGGGAAAACGGTATCATAGGCAAATACCATACGCGTGACTTCTCGCACAACCTCCAGCAGATCCTCAACTACACGAAGGTCATCGGCAAGCACAATATCAACGTGATGCTCGGCCACGAATACTACCAGCGCAGGCAGTACCTGCTTTACGGCAGCACGGCCAACATGTTCTCGCCCGACAACGACGAACTGGCCGGTGCCGTGATCGACAAGCAGGGCGCAACATCGTATGTCACCACCTATAATAATGAAGGCTATTTTGGGCGCGCACAGTACGATTACGACGGCAAATACTTCGCCTCGGCCTCATACCGCCGCGATGCCTCGTCGCGCTTCCACCCGTCGCACCGCTGGGGTAACTTCTGGTCGGTAGGTGCCGCATGGATCGTTAACAAGGAGAATTTCATGTCCGGGACGCACAGTTGGCTCGACATGCTGAAGGTCAAGGCCTCGATCGGTTCGCAGGGTAACGACAAGATCGGTAACTACCGCTATGTGGATACCTACCGCCTCGCCTCCTCGAACGGCGAAATGTCCGTGGCATTCCTGCAAAAAGGTAATCCCAACATCACCTGGGAGACCAATACCAACTTCAACGCCGGTATCGAATTCGGCGTGCTCCAGAACCGCATATCGGGTAGCATCGAGTATTTCAACCGCAAGACGACCGACATGCTGATGGCATTCCCCACGGCTCCGTCGCTGGGTTACTCGTCCTACTATGCCAATGTCGGCGACATGTCGAACAAGGGTATCGAGATCGACCTGAACTTCACCCCGATCCGCAGCAAAAACGTGCAGTGGGACATCAGCGTGAACCTGACGCACCTCAAGAACAAAATCACCCTGCTGCCGCCCGAGCGCCGCACTTTGCAGGTCGACGGCTACAACGGTTACACCAGCGGCATCTATTTCTACGGACAGGATCTGCCGATGTATACTTTCTACATGAAGAAATACGCAGGCGTCTCGGAGGACGGACGTTCCATGTGGTATAAGAACGAGGGCGATACCCGGACTACCACCACGGAATACTCGGAAGCGGACGATTACCTCTGCGGCAATGCGATCCCCGACCTGTTCGGCGGTTTCGGCACGAGCGTTTCGTTCTTCGGATTCGATTTCGGCATCAACTTCAACTACCAGATCGGCGGCAAAGTCTACGACTCGGGGTACGCAGCGGCAATGAGCGTTCCGACCTCGACCGGCAGCATCGGCGTGAACTGGCATAAGGATATGCTCAAAGCGTGGACACCGGAGAATCCGAATTCGAACATTCCCCGTCTGCAATACGGCGATCTGAATGCGACCGATACGTCCGACCGTTTCCTGACCGATGCCAGCTACCTGACTCTGCAGAACATCAACTTCGGCTATACGCTGCCGTCGAAATTCACCCAGAAATTCGGAGTCGGCAAGTTGCGCATCTATCTTGCCTGCGAAAACGTCTTCTATTGGTCCAAGCGTAAGGGACTGGATCCGCGTTACGCCGACAATACGGACAGCCAGGGTGTTCTGGGTACTGCCAACGCAGCGACCTACTCTCCGATCCGAACCATCTCGGGTGGTATCAATATTCAATTCTAAATCCATAACCAGCTAATTATTCGGATATGAAAAATATACTGAAAATATCTATAGCGGCTCTTGCCTCGGCAGCACTGCTCAGCGGGTGCATCAAGGAGACGTTCCCGACGGACAGGGCTACGTCCGACCAGCTCGCCGGGTCTTCAACAGCCCTCGAAGCTATGGTGAAAGGTATCCCCACCGCATTGATACAGCCGAGGTCTCTTTCTGCCTATGACAAGATGCACTGGAACTTCGCGCTGCCGGCCATCCACCTCGCTACGGACTCTGCGGCCGGTGAGATCGTCATAACGGGCGATACGGGCTACGACTGGTTCAGCCAATGGGGTGCCAATAACTCCCTCGGCGACAACTATGCAGTCGGCGACCTGCCCTGGAAAAACTATTACACATGGATCAAGGCGGCCAACGATATCATCAGCACCATCGACCCGGAAGCTCTCACGACCGCGACCAAACATGTCCTCGGCTTTGCCTACGCATACCGGGCCTCGTTCTACCTCGACTTGGTACGCATCTATGAATTCAAGGAGAACAAGTATACCTCCGGCGATGGAGTTGTCGGCCTGGCAGTGCCCATTGTGACGGAAACGACGACCGAAGCGGAAGCCAAAGCCAATCCCCGCGCTACGGCGGCCGAGGTGTACGAAAAAGTAATCTTCCCCGACCTCGAAAAGGCGGCGGCATACCTTTCCGATTACTCGGCGGCAGATCCCTATACGCCCAGCCTGGCAATGGTCTATGGCCTCCAGGCCCGTGCATATCTGGAGCGCGGAACTTCCGACAACGACTCCGAGGCTTACAAGAAGGCTGCCGAATATGCCCGTAAGGCTATCACAACGAGCGGCTGTACTCCCTTGACCCAGGCACAGTGGGAAGACCCCACGACCGGCTTCAATAGTGCGACGGCCAACAACTCGTGGATCTGGGGCCTGCCGATCACCAGCGACAACGTCACCAACCTGATGAATTTCCAGGCCCACATCGGCAACGAGGAGTCGTGGGGCTACGGACACCAGGTGGGACGCGCCATCGACAAGGAGTTCTATACCAAAATCGACAACAAGGATTTCCGCAAGCACTCGTGGCTCGATCCCGACCGCAACTTCTACGCGTACAAGAGTTGCCGCCCCAACGGCAGTGCATATTTCGCTACGCTGAAGGATTACGTCAACATCAAATTCCGTCCCGCACAGGGAGCTTACAGCGACTACAAGATCGGCGGTGCTACGGACATCCCGTGCATGCGCGTCGAAGAGATGTATCTCATCGAAGCCGAAGCTACGGCCCAGAGCAATCTGGTCGCAGCTCGTGAGTTGCTCAATACGTTCATGAAATACCGCATTACCGACGGTTCGTACAGTTGCACCGACCGTACGCCGACGCTCAAGAGTTTCATCGAGGAACTGATCACGCAGAAGCGCATCGAGTTCTGGGGCGAAGGTATCATCATGTTCGACCTGAAACGCCTGGATATGCCGATGAAGCGTGGTTACAAAGGCACCAACTCTCCCTCGGATTACCGTCTGAATACCGACGGCCGCGCTCCCCACTGGAATTTCGTCATCACCCGTGGTGAAATCCAGAACAATCCCGCCGTAGTCAACAACCCCGACCCCTCGGGTAAGATTCCGGTTTGGACAGAATAGGTATCCGGAGAATGCAAAATTTGCTTTAATTCCAAAGATCGAATAGTATGAAAACAATCAAATATTTATTGTTCGCGTTCATAGCACCCTTCGTATTGGCAGGATGCTCGGACGACATCAAATATACTCCCGGAGAAGGCGAAGATCCGGACTGCTACGGCGTATATTTCCCCTCGCAGGAATATGCCACAGACAATGAACGCGATCCGGCAGAGCCTACGACCCTGCCGTTCACGGCCAAGCGCAAGAACTACAAGGATGCGATCACGGTTCCCGTGGAAGTCACCGGCACTCAGGACGGCATCTTCACTGTTTCGGAGATCAAATTCGAAGCAGGACAGGAGGAGACCGAATTTACCGTGGATTTCCCCAATGCCGAGATCGGCAAAACCTACGAATGTTCCATCCGCGTGACGGACAAGAAATACGCGCAGCTATACGGGGAATATTCCAACGGGCTCGATTTTAGCGTCACCCGCGTACAGTGGAACCTCGTGAAGGGTCCCAACGGTGAAACCAAGGGCACGTGGCGCGACGATTTCTTCACGGCGATAATGGGCTCGAACATAAAGGAAAACGGTGTCCCCAATGCAGAAAAGGCAGTCGAGATTTACGAACGTGCCGACATGAAGGGGTACTACCGTATCCAAAACATCTACGACGAAGCCTACATGGCCAAGATCGTCGGTGTAAGGTACTCCAACGTACCCTCCGTTCCTACCTATACCATCATCGACGCACGGGATCCCGAAAAAGTATGGTTCCCGGTACAGCCGACTGGTTTTGAGATCAACGACGTCGGATACGAAGACAACGGCGCATTCGTGATCGTTTCGTTCTGCCAGGAGAATTATCCCACCATGGCTTCCGCCACGATGTACGGTACGCTGGAAAACGGCGTCCTCACCTTCCCGCCGAAAGCGATCCTTCTGACGACACCTTCGCTATGGGAAGCAACCAGCTACTTCAAGGCCAATACCGAAATGACCCGCCTGTTATTCCCGGGTGCAGTAAGCTACGATTACTCGGTAGCCTTCGAGAAGTCGGCGCCCGCAGACGGCAAGGTCGCCATCACGGCTACGCTCGGCAGCGACGTCGACAAGGTGAAATATGCCTTCTTCGAGGGTGCGCTCAGCGAGTCGCTCGCTGCGGCCAAATCGGGAGATATCGACGCAGGTACGACCCCGAGCGAGGAGATCACGGCTTCGGGTACGATCACCGCCGTCATGGAAAAGACCGGTATCTACACCATCGTCGGCAACTCTTATGACGAGAAAGGCAACCTCCAGAAATACGGGTACGTATCGTTCGGTTACGTCAAGGCCGGGGAGGAAAAACCCGTCGTGATGAGCGTCCGCACAGAGCTTACGTGGGAGAAAGAGTCTGAAGGCCACACCCCCGAAAACTCGATCAAGGGGATCCTGTTCGGCGAGGAGATCGCATCGGGCTACATCGGCCTGTTCACGACGGCTTCGACCCAGGGCATGAACGAATCGCAGCTGATCGCCGGTGTCAAGGCATCCGGCAAGGCATTGACCGCCGAACAGCTCGAAAAGATCAACGATACGGGCTACGCTCCTTTCTATGTTGGGCTGTCAAAGGGTACGAGCTACACACTGCTGGTATACGCCGACAACGGTTACAACGGCAAACTGTTCGCCGTAGAACAGACTACTGCCGGCAAGGCAGATCCGCTGCAGCGTAAATATACCATTGACGATCTTTATACCTTCTCTAATAAAGCCCAGCTCTTCAAAACATGGGATCTGTGGGGCATAAACAATGACGGCTCCGGCAAAACGAATCGCTCGAAGATCGGCCAGGTCGTATTCTCGGAAAACGAGACCGACGATACCAGCAATCTGGATGCAATCAATGTTGCGGGCCTCTCGCTCGGAGCCAATAACGAAGACACGGTTGTCTGGGAGTGGTACAACGGGATCATCTATGTTCTGAAAGGGCAGCCCATGGGCACCATTCCGTACCAGGGAGCGACGCTCTATCTCAAGTATTACATTCTGGACAAAGAAACGAGCATGGGTGCGGACACAATCGACGGCATGATGGTCGGAGGTGTCACGGAAGACGGGTACCTCGCCCTGATTTGTAGCCCCGACTTCTCAGACAAGTATAATTTCGACACCATATTGGTCAGGGCGTACACGGATGCCAACTATACGAACTCGATCGGCAACTGGGAAAGCTATACCTCCCCGCTGATGGTACCGGCGACCGGTGGCAACACGGGAGCAGCTGCGCCGCGCAAGGTTGCTTCGGATAAGATGCTGACCCTCTCGAAGGAAATTTCCATCAACCCCTCGAACTACGTCGAACTGCGCGGCCGCGAACGTGCCCACGCCCTGATCGACGAATTGTTCGGCAAGCCCGTCAACCGCGGCGCGAACCCGCTCGAAGGTGAGGTGTCCGTTCGGATCGCAACTCCCGCGATGAGTTCATTCTCCGAAGGTTTTGTACCCCGGGCAAACAGCCTGCAAAGCGGAGGCATGGAGAAAATGCCCCTGAAAAAAATGGCTAAATAATTTCAGTCGTTCACCCAATTAGTGATCAAGAGCGGTCTCCCCTTCCATCGGGGAGGGGAGACCCTCAAAAAAATAACTCGGATTATGATTGATAAAAAATTACTACTCATTGCAGCGCTTCTGCTGGCGAGCTGTACGTCCGACCTTATGACCGAAGGTAGCGACGGCGGTTCGCAAAACACCGCCGCATCGCATAAGATCGTCAACACCTCGGTCAATGCCGAGGCCGGAAGCCTGCTCGTCTATTTCGACGACGCAGCCATCGGCAGCCTCGAACAGGCCGCCGAAGCCGCCAATACCGCCGACTACGCCCGGACGGTTGGTGCGAGCCACATGGGACTTGATGCGCTTGACGACTTCGTAACCGGCCTCAACGCTTACGCCGGCTTCTTCATATGCTTTTGGCATATCAAACCTTTCTAGGGTTCAGTGTTCTTCTTGGGGTGAAGTAGTGGTGTATTCGTTGCCTTCGTACTTGCTCTTGTACAGGGCGAATTCAGGCAGTCGGACGCGGTCTTCCGGAGTCAACGACTTCAGGAAATCAGCTTCATAGTCATCCAAGGCGGTCGGATAATCGCCATTGAAATAGGCCACGCACAGACCGCCGTACGGTGCGTCCGCACCCAGACCGATGGATTCGACCAATCCGTCGAGTGACAGGAACGCCAAGGAATCGGCGCCGATGAAATCGCGAATTTCTTCAACGGACTTCTTCGCGGCGATGAGCTCCTTGGTGGTGGAGATGTCGATGCCGTAGAAGCATGGGTATTTCAGCGGCGGCGAGCTGATGCGCATGTGCACCTCTTTTGCGCCTGCGTCTTTCAGCATGTTCACAATCTGGTCGCTCGTCGTGCCGCGCACGATGGAGTCATCGATGAGCAGGAGGCTCTTGCCCTCGATGAGGTCGTGCACCGGGATGAGCTTCATTTTGGCGATGAGGTCGCGCTTGCTCTGGTGCGTCGGCATGAAGGAGCGCGGCCATGTGGGCGTGTATTTGATGAACGGGCGGGAGAACGGTACGCCGGACTCGTTGGCATAGCCGATGGCGGGAGCGGTGCCGGAATCCGGTACGCCGGCGACAATATCGGGGTGGACGTTATCGCGGCGGGCGAGCGCGCGGCCGCAGTTATAGCGCATGCTCTCGACGGAGATG
>OGPE01002296.1_pt1 | contig 11039 bp, 9 predicted proteins | sample 1552881 | NCBI WGS metagenome assembly OGPE01 (sample SAMEA2580236, study PRJEB22360) | human gut metagenome | biome: human gut; feature: human-associated habitat; material: faeces | place: Denmark | collected 2008/2010 | reverse complement strand
TGACGATCATTCAGCGGGGGCAAGGCCACCATGGCGCTGCGCAGCAGCAACTGCGCGGCGCTGACGAGGCCGACGCTGAATAATGCCCAGAGAAAGCCCATCAGACGCTGGTCCCCAGAATGACAATGCCCACGACGATCAACCCGACGCCAAGCCAGTGACGGCGAGCGACCGGCTCATGCCAGATGCCCCAGCCCGCGAGGGTAACCCAGACGAAATTCAGGCTCAGCATCGGATAGGCGATGCTGACCGGAATAGACTGCAGCACGCTCAGCCACAGCAGCATGCCGCAGCCCAGGCATAACAGCGCCATCCCCAGCCAGAAGAGTATATGGCGACTCCGCCGTCCGCGACGGGACGGGCGGGTCGCCTGTTTCTGGCAGAGTTGCCCGGCGCAGCTCAGCAGGCTGGCGAACACCAGACAGATCCAGACGCTCATTGCGGCAGATACTGAAGGAAGACCACCCGACCCAGCTCGTAGGCGTTATCTGGCTTCGGTAACGGTAAGTCAACCATACTCTCTCCTTTATCCATCAACAGCACCAGCGAGACCGGCCCCTGCTGACGGTGCGTGGCCAGCCAGTCGGCAAAACCGGCCTGGCTGACAAAGCTTCCCTGAGCATCCGGCCAGTCGAGACCGTACTTCAGCTCACCCTGTTTGTCGAACATAATAATATCGCTGCGCTTCAGCTCCCAGGCCAGGCCGCCGGCGATCCCAACGTTGTTGGTCAGGACGTAACGGCTGGGCTGCAGGGATTCACTGACGATATCCACGAGGAACTGCGGCTGTTTGCTGTCGATAACCCGGTCCGGGATGGCGAAGCCCACCAGCAGCGCCAGGCCGAGCGGACAGAGCGCGGCGAGGCTCCAGCGGCGGCCAGGGTTTTTCATCGCCAGCCAGCCCATCAGCGCCCAGACGGCGAAGGCGATCGCCGCCAGCAGACATTTATACAGCTCAATCTTGGTCCACACCGGCTTGTGCATCACGCCCCAGGGTGAGACCACCAGCACGGCGATCAGCCCCAGCAGGCCAACGCCCAGGTTGATCATCCCGTTGATGCGCAGCGCTTTTGCGCCGGTCTTTGCGGCCTCCAGCGCGTAGCGGGCCATCAGAATCGACAGCGGCGCAAAGCACGGCAGGATATAGGTCGGCAGTTTGCCTTTGGCGATACTGAAGAACAGGAACGGCATCGCCACCCAACCCAGCAGATACAGCGCGCCGCGAGCCTCATCGCGCTCAAGCCAGCCGCGCTTCAGCGCCCCCGGCAGCAGGGCCAGCCACGGCAGGCTGCCGGCGATCAGGAACGGAATGTAGTACCAGAACGGCGCTTTGTGCTGGGCATCTTTTTCGGCAAAACGCTGAATATGCTCGACCCAGAAGAAGTAGCGCCAGAAGTCCGGCTCGCGCTGGGCGATAGCCAGCCCCCAGGGCAGCACCACCAGCGTACAGACGATCACCGCCAGCCAGCCGTAGGTCAGCACTTCACGCCAGCGTTTACGGGCGATCACCCACGGCAGCACGCCCACCACCGGCACCGCCAGCGCCAGGAAGCCCTTGGTCATCACCCCCATACCGCAGGCGACGCCCAGCAGCGCGTAGCCCAGTATTTTGCCGCTGCGGCTCTGCGCCTGCGCCGCGCCCCAGAAGCTGCACATCGCCAGCGCCAGCCACAGGGTGATCATCGGGTCCAGCACCGCATAGGTGCCAATCGCATACACCAGCATCGCGGTAAGGAAAATCACCGGCGACAGGACAGCCACCTTTTTGTCGCGAAAGACGCGCCACGCCAGCCAGGCCACCAGCAGGGCAGTCATGGTGATAGCGAAGACCGACCCAAAGCGTACGCCGAAGTTATTATGGCCAAACAGCCACTGACCGATACTGTTGATCCAGTAACCGGCAATCGGCTTTTCGAAGTAGCGCAATCCGAGAAAATGCGGCACCACCCAGTCACCGGTGGCCAGCATTTCACGGCTGATCTCCGCATAGCGGGTTTCATCGGGTTGCCAGAGCAAACGAAAATTAAGCGGCAGCAGGTAATACAGCGCAAACAGCGCAATCAGAGAGACGCCATAGCGAATGCTTTTCATCAAACACCCGAAGTCAGTAATTGTTCACGTCCGAGCCAGCCTTCTCGGCCAGCCAGTTCACCCCGAACCACTTTGCCAGACGGCAGCTCGCTAAAGTCAGCGGGCAGCAGCTGGCTCAGTGGGCAAAACTGAATTTCCTCTTCCGCCGCCATGGTCAGCAGTTCATTGAACTGATCGGCGTAAGCAATACCTTCCACTTCGGCGTGAATGGTATAGACCGGCACGCCCGGGTCGCGATGGATGCAGTCGAGCAGGTAGCGGTTAAAGCCGGCGATATCGACCGCCGTGCCCACCGCCTCATCCCAGGTCGGCAGCGTGACCGGGATCTGCACCGTACCAAACGTGCCGCTACCGAGCTGGGGCAGGAACGGCCGCGTGCCGCGACAGTCGCTGTTGTAGAGAAAATCGAAGGATTCTTTGGCTTTGACCACCCGCTGATCGGCGCGCCAGCCGGCGACAGCCGAACAGGTGACCGGCCGGCCGATGATGCGTTCCAGTTCGAGCAGGCCGCGCTCAACCTCCAGCGCCAGCCGTTCCTGCGGCCAGACGCCGCTCCACGCCTGCCAGCTGTAGTGATCCCAGGCGTGCAGCCCGACTTCATGAGACTCGGCGGCCGCGCGGATCACCGCTTCGTTCCCCGCGCCGATGCGGCGTCCCGGCCACGCGGTGCCAGCCAGCAGAATATCCCAGCCGTACAGCGAAGCCGCTCTGGAACGCAGCATCTTCCACAGAAACTTCGGTTTTACCAGGCGCCACAGATGGCGCCCCATATTGTCCGGCCCGACGCTGAAGAAGAAGCTTGCCTGGATCCCGTGCTGGCCCAGCAGGTCCAGCAGCCGCGGAACGCCGTCCCGCGTTCCGCGAAAGGTATCGACATCTATGCGTAAGCCGACCTGTTTCATGGATTTTTATCGTCCACCAGTTCAACTGTACGCAGGAAGAAGTCCAGCGTGTGTTCGACCGTTTCTTCCATCTCCACCTTCGGTTCCCAGTTCAGGCAGCGTTTGGCGTTGCGAATGCTCGGCTTACGATGCTCAACGTCCTGGTAGCCCTTCCCGTAGTAATCGCTGCTTTCCACTTCACGGAAGCCGGCAAACGGCGGGAAGCGATCGCGCAGCGGATGGCGTTCGAAGCAGGCGAGCAGCATTTCGGCCAGCTCTTTGATGCTCGCTTCGTTTTCCGGGTTGCCGATGTTGATGATCTGCCCGTCGCAGCGGCCGTCTTTGTTCTCGATGATGCGGAACAGCGCTTCGATACCGTCGCTGATATCGGTGAAGCAGCGCTTCTGCTTGCCGCCCTCGATGAGCTTGATCGGCGACCCTTCCACCAGGTTGAGGATCAGCTGGGTGATGGCGCGGGAACTACCGATACGCGCGGCGTTGAGGTTATCCAGGCGCGGCCCCATCCAGTTGAACGGACGGAACAGGGTGAACTTAAGATCGTACTTATCGCCGTAGGCCCAAATCACGCGATCCAGCAGCTGCTTGGAAACCGAGTAGATCCAGCGCTGTTTGTTGATCGGCCCGACCACCAGATTGGAGGTATCTTCGTCGAAGTTTTTATCGGTGCACATGCCGTACACTTCAGAGGTCGACGGGAAGATGATGCGCTTATTGTATTTCACGCAATCGCGGATGATCTTCAGGTTCTCTTCGAAATCCAGCTCGAACACGCGCAGCGGGTTACGGGTATATTCGATAGGGGTGGCGATGGCCACCAGCGGCAACACCACGTCGCATTTCTTAATGTGATACTCGATCCACTCGGAGTGAATGCTGATATCGCCTTCCACGAAGTGGAAACGCGGGCTCTCAAGGAAACGGCTGATGGCGTCGGAGCCGATATCCAGGCCGTAAATTTCATAGTTGTCGTCCTGCAGCAGGCGCTCGGTCAAATGGTTACCGATAAAGCCATTGACGCCTAGGATCAGCACGCGGGTGCGACGCTTAATCGCCACCACCGGTTTGCTGCTGATCACCGCCCCGGACACCAGGCCCAGCGCCTGCGCCAGCTGAGCGCCCTGCATGTACACACCGCGTTCGGTCTGGCCGGTGACAATTTCCAGCGCCCCGTCCTGGCACGCCACGATCAGCGGCGCAACGGAGATAACGGTACCCGGTTTGGCTGCCGGCAGATCGTGGCGGACGCGGGATTTCCAGACGATAAACTTGTTCGCGCCAGCGTACTGTTTGCGCCCGCCAGCGTAGCCGAAGGCGCCCGGCCACGGATCCGAGACGGCACGCACCAGATTGTGCAGGGTCTGCGCCGGCTGCTCCCAGTCGAGGCGGCCATCCTCCGGGGTACGACGCCCCACGTAGGTCGCCTGGCTGTGATCCTGCGGGCGCTCTGCGGTTTTTCCTTCAAGGATCGCCGGCAACGCCTGGCCCAGCAGCTCAGTGGCGGCGGCGCACAGCTTACGATGCAGCGTCAGGGCCGCGTCATCCGGGCCAATCGCCACGGTTTGCTGGGCGACGATATCGCCGGCATCCGCGCGGTTCACCATGCGGTGCAGGGTGACGCCGGTTTCGCTTTCGCCATTGACCAGCACCCAGTTCAGCGGCGCACGGCCACGATATTTCGGCAGCAGCGAACCGTGCAGGTTGAACGCCCCTTTCGGCGCCAGATTGAGGATCTCATCGCCCAGCAGGTTGCGGTAGTAGAAGGAGAACAGCACGTCCGGCTTCATCTCGCGGATACGCTCAATCCACAGCGGATGGTTCACGTCTTCCGGCGCCCACACTGGAATGCCCTGCTCGGCGGCAAGGCGCGCCACGGAGCCAAAGAAATGGTTTTCGCCAGGGTTATCCGGGTGGGTGAAAATAGCAGCGATATCATACCCGGCGTCCAGCAGGGACTGGATACCGGTGCAGCCCATATCGTGATAAGCGAAGACTACGGCTTTCATGAACGATCTTCCTCTTTAGATGCCGTTTCCGGCTGGCGAACAACACGTTGAATAAAGTAGCGGGGACGAGCGCGAACGTCGTTATAGATGCGTCCGATATACTCGCCGAGCAGGCCCATACCGATAAACTGGGCGCCGATGAACATAAACAGCACGGCGAAGAGCATGAACACCCCTTCCGCCGCCCACTGCGGCCCAAAGGCCAGGCGCAGCACCACCAGCAGCAGGCCGAAGGCGAAGCCCAGCAGGGCAATCACGCTGCCGAAAATGCTGAGCAGACGCAGCGGCGTGGTGGTCAGACAGGTCACCAGGTCGTACATCAGGTTGATCAGGCGCATGAAGCTGTATTTGGAGTCGCCGAATTCGCGCTCGGCATGCATCACCGGGATCTCGACCGCGCGACGGGCGAAGGTATTCGCCAGGATCGGGATAAAGGTGCTGCGCTCGTGGCAATTGAGCATCGCGTCGATAATATGCCGGCGGTAAGCGCGCAACATGCAGCCGTAGTCGCCCATCGCTTTGCCGGTGGTGCGCTGGATCAGGCGGTTGATCATCTTCGAGGCGCTTTTGCGGAAGATGCTGTCCTGACGGTTCTGGCGGACGGTGCCCACCACGTCGTAGCCTTCATCAGCCTTCTCTACTAACCGCGGAATTTCCTCCGGTGGGTTTTGCAGATCGGCATCAAGGGTAATAATCAGATCGCCCGTCACATGGCTAAAGCCGGCCATGATCGCCGAGTGCTGGCCGTAGTTACGGTTTAACAGCACGGCGACGACGTGACTGCCTTCCGCCTCGGCGGCTTCGGTCAGCATGCGCGCAGAATCGTCGCTGCTGCCATCGTCGATCAGCAGAATTTCATATTGCCGCCCCAGCGTGGCGCAGGCGGTATCCGTACGACGAAGCAGTTCCGGCAGACTATCCTGTTCGTTATAAACCGGGATAACCACCGAGACCTTCTTCACGGGAGGGTAAGTAAGCATATCAACGTCCTGACAGCTGGCGCAGTGCGGAAATGACGCGAGTGACATCGTCATCGGTCATGTCCGGGAACAACGGGAGAGAACAGATGCGGGCGCTGTTCCATTCGGTATTTGGCAGGGAAACCTCAGGGAAGCGCTCGCGGTAATATTTCTGCGTATGAGCCGCACGGAAATGCAGACCCGTGCCGATACCCATCGCCTTCAGCTTTTCCATCAGCGCGTCGCGGCTGATGCCGCATGCGGCCTCATCGACGCGGATGATAAACAAGTGCCAGGCGTGCTGGTGATCCCATGCCGGGACGGTCAGCGGTTTAAACGGCGTGTCCGCCAGCTCGCGCAGGTAGCGCTGGGCAATCTCCGTCCGGCGCTGATTGGCGTGGCTCAGTTTTTCCAGCTGGACCAGCGCCAGAGCGGCGTTGATATCGGCAAGGTTGTACTTGAAGCCCGGGGTGATCACCTCCGCCTGCGGCGCGCGGCCGTGGGTCTGACGATCATAGGCGTCCACGCCCAGACCATGGAATTTCAGACTGCGGATACGGGAGGCCAGCTCGTCGTCGTCGGTGACAATCAGCCCGCCTTCGGCGCAGGTCATGTTCTTGATCGCGTGGAACGAGAAAATGGCGGTCCCCTGCCAGCCAATGTGGCGGGCCTTTTAATGGGTACCCGCCGCATGGGCGGCATCTTCAATCACCGGAATGCCGTGGCGCTCGCCCACCGCGCGAATGGCGTCGATGTCGGCTGGCGCGCCCGCGTAGTGCACGGGAATTATCGCTTTGGTACGCGAAGTGATCGCCGCTTCCACCGCGTCAGGGGTAATCATCAGATTGTCGTTATCGACATCGATCATCACCGGCGTAGCGCCCAGCAGGCAGATCATATTGAGAGTGGAGACCCAGGTCTGGGACGGCGTAATGACTTCATCGCCGGGGCCAATACCCAGCGCCATCAGGGTCACATGCATCCCGCCGGTCGCTGAACTGACGGCAATCGCGTGGCGATTGCCGGTCAGCTGGCAGAATGCCGCTTCGAGTGCCTGATTCTTCGGTCCGGTGGTGATCCAGCCCGACGCTAAAACTTCACGCAGCGCAGCCAGCTCTGCGTCGCCCATCGACGGGCGCGAAAACGGCAAAAAATCGCTCATCATCATCCTGTTCTGTAGTTGACCCACGCACAAATCAGGGTCGTTAGAATAAAATATCCTGCGCCTGCGGACTTAAACGAAATTAAAATGAAGTGAGTTCAGCGCGGCATTCCATTTCAGGGTATTTCGACCACTATTAATGTAGTCGACCTTGCTTAGGATAATATTAAGAAATTAATATTTTCTCAGAATAAGTAATAACTCATTACTAAACAGTATGATAGTAATTTTTTATGGCAGGGGTATGACAGGAAAGCGTTCCTGTTAAGCGGCAAGAAACAGGAACGCAATAGCAAAAAGTAAACGGGAATTAAACCAATACACAATACTTAAATTAGCGATCGTCACGCTTAATGACAAAATGTTAGCGCAGATCACAAAGTTATTTCTGCTGAATTACAAATTTGCAGGAAAATCCGCAGGTAATTCGCTCGCCGGGCAATTAATGACCTCGTCATTATCGGCGCCACAGTCGCGAATGAAGGTGATAGTGGCGAACTCGTCAATCACTTCCGTTGGATAGGCCGGGCCGGCATCACGGTACGAATTCATCAGCGGAATATGGTCGTTCTGGAAGCAGACGGTTTTTTCCGGGTTATTCATGATCCAGCGCGGGAAGAAAATGGTGCCGTGGAACAGTTTGTCGCCCAGGTTGACGATCAGGCTGACGTCGGTGCCGGTCGGTTCGGTCCAGGAGATTTTGTAGATACTTTCCCCCACCCGCACGATGTACGCTTCCTGATCTTTCACCCAGCGATTGCCGACGATGCCGCTGTGAATACGGTAGTCGAGGGTGTGGCCATTTTTGACGTAAATCTCGTAGTTCCAGCCGTTGTCGTAGGTATAGACCAGATGTTTACCGATAAAGCCGCTGAGGTCATGTTTGTCGAAAGTGCTCATCATTTATTCTCCTCTGTTTTGTTGAGGACAGCATACGTCTTTAAAAAATGAATGAATAACGCTATGTTTGGATTAAATACATCCAAATTTTAGATTGATTATGCACAAGACAACCCTGGAGCAGTGGGCGTTACTCGAAAAGGTAGTGGAATTGGGGAGCTTTGCCAGAGCGGCGGAGGAGACCAACCGCAGTCAGTCTTCGGTGAGCTATAACCTCGCGCTGCTGCAGGAGCGCTTAGGCGTGGCGCTGCTGGCGCCGTCCGGCCGGCGGGCGGTGCTGACCCCGGCCGGCGAACTGCTGCTGAATCAGGTCAAACCGCTGCTGCAGGCCTTCGCCTACGTCGAGACCCACGCCGCCACCTTACGCAACGGGGCGCGTACCCGCCTGGATCTGGTGGTCGACAGCATTTTCCCGCGCCAGCGGCTGTTCGCGATTTTACGCCAGTTTCAGCAGCGCTATCCCCAGACCCAGGTCAGACTCACCGAAGTGCTGGAAAACGTTGATGACGAGAGCGCGGCGCGGACAGAAGCTGATGTGATGGTGCTGACCCGCCGCCAGGATATTACCGGCCGCGGAGAGTGGCTGATGAATATTGATTTTATCGCCGTCGCCCACCGCGACCACCCTCTCGCCACGCTCGACGGGCCGCTGGAGGACAGCACGCTGGCGCCGTGGCCGCTGGTGCGCATTGCCGATCAGACCGGCGATGGCCAGGCGACGCGTGACGCCTGGACCTTCTCCACCATTGACGCCGCCATTGATGCGGTGATGTATCAGGTCGGGTTCGGCTGGCTGCCGGAAGAGCGCATTCGCCCCCATCTCGACCAGGGCGTGCTGAAGCGGCTGCCCCTCAGCCACGGCGCGCGCCGCGCGACGCCGCTGCACCTGATCGTTAAGCGGGACCTGGCGCCGATCGACGAGCAGGTAGCCACGCTGCTGGGCTTATTCCGGGCGCCCTGAGAAGCGCAGGCGGTGTTTACCGCCCGCGTGTAATGATACGATTTTCTTATACTTTCCGGCGCAATATTGATCCAGGTTACTCCCAAAGTATGATGAATCACTAAAATCGTCATACTTTCCTGTCGCTGAGATCACCGTCTTGTCTACTATCCGCCTCACCCTGCTGGCGCTGGTTGCCTGCGTCCCTTTACTGGCTCAGGCCGCGCCGCACCAGCTCACCACCGCCTGGCCGGTTAACGTCGGCCCGCTGAATCCCCATCTCTATACACCCAACCAGATGTTTGCCCAAAGCATGGTCTATGAACCGCTGGTGAAGTATCAGGCTGACGGCAGCGTACAGCCCTGGCTGGCGACCCGCTGGCGTCACGCCGCCGATGGTAAAACCTGGTGGTTCACCCTGCGCGACGATGTGACCTTCTCCAATGGCGAACCGTTTAACGCCCAGGCCGCGGCGGCCAATTTCCAGGCGGTGCTGGCCAACCGCCAACGCCATGCCTGGCTTGAGCTCGCCAACCAGATCACCGACGTGCGGGCGCTCAGCGCCACTGAGTTGCAGATCACTCTGAAAAGCGCCTACGCGCCCTTACTCCAAGAGCTGGCCCTGCCCCGCCCGTTCCGCTTCATCGCGCCCTCGCAGTTTATCGATGGCGGCACCGCCAGGGGCATTAAAGCCCCGATCGGCACCGGTCCGTGGCGACTGGCGAGCTCGCAGCTCAATCAGCGCGATGTGCTGGTACGCAATGAGCGCTACTGGGGTCGTAAACCGGCACTGCAGCAAATCACCATCAAGGTGATCCCCGACGCCACCAGCCGGGCGGTGGCGTTCGAAACCGGGGAAATCGATATGCTCTACGGTGACGAAGGGCTGCTGCCGCTGGACACCTTCGAACGTTTTCGCCATCACCCCGGCTACGTGGCGCGCCTGTCCGCCCCGGTGGAAACGGTGATGCTGGCGCTGAACGCCAGCCAGGGCCCGACCCGCGAGCAGGCGGTTCGTGAGGCGCTCAACTACGCCGTCGATAAACAGACCCTTGTCGATAGCGTGTTGTATGGCACCCAGCAGGTTGCCGACACCCTGTTTGCCCCCTCGGTCCCCTACGCGCCGCAGGATCTGACGCCGCGCCGTTACGACCCGGCAAAAGCCCGCGCCCTGCTGGAGCAGGCTGGCTGGCAGCAGCCGGATGGCCAGCCCTGGCGACAAAAAGCCGGGCAACCGCTGGCGATTGAGCTGGCGTTTATCGGCACCGACGCGCTGGCTAAATCAATGGCCGAAATTATTCAGGCCAATCTGCGGCAGGTCGGCGTCCAGGTCACCCTGGTGGGTGAGGAGGAGAGCAGCATTTACGCCCGCCAGCGCGAAGGCCGCTTCGGTATGATCTTCAATCGCACCTGGGGCGCGCCCTACGATCCGCATGCCTTTTTAAGCTCGATGCGCGTCCCGTCGCATGCGGATTACCAGGCCCAGCGAGGCCTGCCGGACAAGGCGCTGATTGATAAAGAGATTAGCGAAGTACTGACCACGGGGGACGAGGCGCTGCGGAGAAAACGGTACCACGATGTGCTGACCCGCCTGCATCAGGACGCGGTGTATCTGCCCATCAGCTATGTCTCGCTGATGTCGGTTGCGCACCAGGAGGTCGGGGAGATCCCGTTCGCCCCGGTGACCACCGAGATCCCTTTCGATCAGATTAACCCGGTAACGCCATAATGCTACGCTATATTTTACGCCGCCTGCTGCTGCTGATCCCGCTGCTGCTCGCCGCCTCCGCCATCATCTTTCTGCTGCTGCGGCTCGGCACCGGCGACCCGGCGCTGGATTATTTACGTCTGTCGAACCTGCCGCCCACTGAAGAGATGGTTGCCTCGACCCGCGAGCTGCTGGGGCTCAACCAGCCGCTCACTATGCAATATCTGCACTGGCTGTGGCGGGCGCTGCACCTGGATTTCGGTCTCTCCTATGCCACCCAGCGTCCGGTCCTGGATGACCTGCTGCACTTCCTGCCTGCCACCCTGCTGCTCACCGGCGCGGCGCTGGCGCTGATCCTCGTCACCTCGCTGCCG
>OGPE01002291.1_pt1 | contig 11059 bp, 10 predicted proteins | sample 1552881 | NCBI WGS metagenome assembly OGPE01 (sample SAMEA2580236, study PRJEB22360) | human gut metagenome | biome: human gut; feature: human-associated habitat; material: faeces | place: Denmark | collected 2008/2010 | reverse complement strand
TTTCACTTTTATCACAGTGTGGTAAAGGCGGAGCTTAAAAGGAGAGGCTTTCCTATGGACGAGGTTTGCCGTATGGCTTTGGATAATATGTGATAGGCTGGAGGTTGAGCGTTATGAAAAAATTTAGGACGGTGGCGGCTGTTGTTATCATGTTTTTTGCGGCTATGGCTGGCTATTTTGTCGGGGCAGCATTGCAGGAGGAAATGGGCGGTGCGATACTTTTTGCGGTGATAACCGGGTTTGCTTGCGTTATTTACAATATGGATAATCGGGAATAGAGTTGGTGTTGTTTAACGGATAGAAAGGTGAAAATATGGAAAATACGTTTAGTGTGAAGATGATATTTCACTTTTATCACAGTGTGGTAAAGGCGGAGCTTAAAAGGAGAGGCTTTCCTAAAGAGGTGGCTAAGAAGATAGAGGAAGAACATGGGAAGATAGTTGCGAGGGCTAAGGATATTGGTAAGTCAAAGCTTTTGAGTTCGTACATTATGGCGAGCTATTACATTGCCATGAACAGGAGCACAGGGAAGTCTGCGCAGGAGAATTTTGAGATATTCCGTGACGGGCTTTGCGCTTCAAAGCTTTTTCACAAGGTCATGGGTGATGTGGACAGTTATCTTGACCCTAAAAAGATGCCAGGGCGTTTGAAATGGTCGGAAGACAGCCACAAGAGGTTATATGAGAACGATTGGGTGGTGGATATACTGCCGGGCAATGGTGAATATGACCTTGGGTATGATTATCACGAATGTGGGGCGTGCAAGCTTTGCAAGGACGAGGGGTGTCCTGAACTGGCGGCTTACATATGCAGAATGGATTTTGTGCTGGCGGACATGATGAACATGAAACTCGTTAGGACGGGAACTATTGCTGAGGGTGCACCATACTGCGATTTTAGGTACAGCAGGAAGAAGTGACAGGCTCATAGGGGCTGAGAGTTATTTAAGAGAAGGTAAAAAAGAATGAAAGAGTTGGAGTATCCATTTGACAATGGGTTTATAATGAAAAAGAAAAGGTCGCTGAAAAGGCAGCTTTTGGGCGACGGAGCGGTGCGGCTGAAAAAGAGGGTGGCTGTGCTGGGCGGCTCGACTACGGACGATATCGTGTCGGTATTGGAGCTGTTTTTGCTTGACATGGGCTTTGAATGTGAGTTCTATCGATCGGAATACGGACAGTTCTGGCAGGACGCTGTGTTCTCAAACGAGGAGCTTGACCGCTTTAAACCGGATATCGTTTATATACACACGAGCCTTAGAAACCTCAGCTTTTCACCTACCCCCAGGTCGGGTGAAGAGGAGATAGAGCAGGGGTTGAATGCTGAGCTTGACAGGCTTTCTCAGGCTTGGGACGGAGTGAAAGAGCATTTCGGCTGTCCTGTGATACAGAACAATTTTGAACTTCCGTTTTTCCGCCTTATGGGAAACATGGACGCTTCCGACAGGCGTGGAAAGGTGAACTTCGTCACGAGGCTCAATTCGGCTTTGTATGACAGGATAGCCCAGAGGCCGGAGGTTTATCTCAATGATATAAACTGGCTGTCAGCGGCATATGGGCTTGAAAAGTGGAGCGAGCCGAAGTATTGGTATCTCTACAAATATGCTCTCAATATCGAGGCTATACCTGAGCTGGCTTTTCAGGTGGCGAATATTATAAAGGCTATCTTTGGCAAGAACAAAAAGGCGCTGGCTCTTGACCTTGACAACACTCTTTGGGGCGGCATCGTTGGTGACGACGGTGTGGAAAATCTCGAGATAGGCAAGGAAACGGCTGAGGCAATGGCTTATTTTGAGTTTCAGCAGTATGTTAAGGCGCACAAGGACTTGGGCGTGCTTTTGACGGTATGCTCCAAAAACGAGGAAGAGAACGCTTTGGCTGGGCTTTCCCACCCTGAGGGCGTGCTAAGGCCTGATGATTTTGTGGCGATAAAAGCCAACTGGCTGCCAAAGGACAAAAATATCGTTGACACGGCGGAGGAGCTTAACATTCTTTCTGAGGCGTTTGTTTTTGTGGACGATAACCCTGCGGAGAGGGAGATAGTCAGGGGACAGCTTGGGGGAACGGCTGTGCCTGAGATAGGGGAGGTCACGGACTACATAAGAGTGCTTGACCGCTCGGGATATTTTGAAACTGTTACGCTGTCGGAGGACGATCTCAAACGCAATGATATGTACAGGGCGAACGCTCAGCGTGCAAAGGCGCAGAGCAGGTTTGCGGATTATCATGATTATCTTTTGAGTCTTGAAATGACGGCAGAGATAGGGGATTTTTCGCCTTTGTATCTGCAAAGGATAACTCAGCTCACCAACAAGAGCAATCAGTTCAATCTCACCACAAAGAGATACACTGCGGAGCAAATGGAGGCGGTCTATAACTCTGATGAATACATAAGGCTGTATGGAAAGCTTTATGACAAATTCGGTGACAACGGCGTTGTGGCGGTGACTATCGGAAAGACAGACAGCGAGGACAAGGGCAGGCTTGATATCGAGCTTTGGCTGATGTCATGCCGTGTGCTGAAAAGGGATATGGAGCTTGCTATGCTGGATAGTCTGGTGGAACAGGCGAAAAAGCGTGGCATAAGAGAGATATACGGGCATTATTACCCTACGGCGAAAAATAAAATGGTGGCAGGGCTTTATGAAAGCTTCGGCTTTGAGAAGATATCTCAGGACGAAGAGGGCAACACGGCTTGGCGGCTTTTAGTTGAGGGGTATGAGGATAAAAATACTGTTATAAAGGTGAAGGAGGAGCATTATGCTTAGCAAGGACGAGATAATTGAAAGACTTGATGATGTTTTCAGAGATGTTTTTGATGACGATACTTTGGAGGTGGACGAGAACACCGCGGCTGATGATATCGAGGATTGGGACTCTATCGAGCATATCACTCTTATCGGTGCGGTGGAGGACGAGTTCAAGATGAGGTTCAAAATGGGCGAAGTTTCGGGTATGAGAGATGATCGGCATTATTGAGCAGAGAGGCAAGTAACAGGCTGTTTGCAAAATATGCGTGAGAACGCTGTTCTTTTTCTGAATTTTGTGGTTTCTAGCGGCGGTATGGCTGAAAGGCTGTACTGCCGTAAACTTTTAATGTAAATTCATAGGTTATACTTGAAATATCTGCGAAAATGGTTTATACTATTGGTAATAAAACTATTTTACGGAGGATATTATGGAAGATAATTTTACCCTCTGTCAGGGCGTATCTGTGGGCGGAGCGGAAAAGCTGAGGTCTTGTTGCCACATTCAGGGGGATAATATAAGGGGTGTGCTGAGTTGTGACATCATGGCGAAGGTCGCCTGCGGTGTGATAGAGAAGCTCGCTGAACCTATATTCTTCTTTCTGGAGCTTCCTGACAGCGAGAGAGATGGATACAAGACCTATTATCTTGATAACTGCACGAAAGAGGTCGCCCTTGCTATAATGAAGCGTTACGGCACTGTGCTTGTAAATGACGGAGTATCGAGATTTGGATTTGGCTCGCACAAGAATGACGAGGAGATATATTTCACAGACTATCAGGAATTTCAGATATACTCACGCAATCCAAAGAAGCTTGAGAAGCTTTTTGACAGACTTGGGATAGACGTTGTGGGTGAAGATGAAGTTGTAACACTGTGGGACTTGATAAACGAGGACAACGCCGGTTGTATCTCATGCGTTGAGGCGGACGGCGAAACGGTTTTTGACATACCTGAAAATCTAAAGTCTGAGGGTATGTACGAAGCTGAATGAAAATACAGGAGGAATGTACATGAACATCTGGCACGATATTTCACCAAAGGTGATAACAAAGGAAAAATTCACGGCGGTAATAGAGATACCAAAAGGCTCAAAGGTAAAATACGAGCTTGACAAGACCACGGGTCTTCTGAGAATGGACAGGATACTTTACACATCGACCCACTATCCTGCAAACTATGGTTTTATCCCTAGGACGTATGCAGAGGACGGCGACCCGTTGGACGTACTTGTGCTTTGCTCGGAAACGCTTGCACCTTTGTCTTTGGTTGACTGTTATCCTATAGGCGTTATCTCCATGCTTGACAATGGTGCAGCTGACGAGAAGATAATCTGCATTCCGCTCAATGATCCTACATACAACATATATAAGGACATTTCAGAGCTGCCTAAGCACATTTTTGATGAGATGTGTCATTTCTTCTCGGTATACAAGGCACTTGAACACAAGGACACTGTGGTCGATGATGTTAAGGATCGTGAACACGCTACTGAGATCGTGGCACAGTGTATCGACAGATACATTGAGAATTTTTGCAAGTAAATAACTGAGGCTTGGCGGACGCACCCCGGTGCGTCCGCTTTTTTACTGCATATTGTATTTCTACCCTTGCAGTTGCCTTTTTTGCCACTTTATTTTGCGGTTTTGTGCAATTTTACTATTATTTTTGGCTGTTTTAACGTTAAAAACCCTCTCTCATGCTCCATTCCTCTTCAAACTTTATTTTCTTTATCTAAGCAATGAAAATTTACAAAATCGGATAGTGTAATAATTAAATTAGAAAACAAATTTCCTTGTTACCGAATTTTAACCTTTTTGCGACACTATATTCTACCGTTCATCACCCTTCTTGCTTTTTCTGTCACAGCGTCAGAAATAATTGTGCTTTTTTTCGCAAAACCTATTGACGTATACTATATGTTGTGTTACAATAACTTTATAAGGTCAATACGATGTGAATGTGTGTGAGTTTCGCGGAAATATCTGCTATCTTTATACAGGCGCAAATGTTTAAAGTACCACAAGATATCGTATGACGTAAAATTAATTAAAAGTTTACAAATTACAAGACGGTGACAAATTAAAAGGTGAAAGTTACAAAATCCCCCTAAAATCTCTCTTAAATTGACCAAGTGTCCAAGAAAAATCCCTTGCAAAAATTCACTTTGGGAAATATTACTGTTGCAATTTTCTATAATATAGTGTATAATTATTGTACGGTGGTTAAAAGTGCAAAAAAGTGGTGATGAGTGCTTCAAAAGTGGCATTTCATTGCTTAACTCGGTCAAGGGAGGTGAACGGCTTGCTGGCGTGCTTGCTTAAAGGAACTTACAATCAGACTATGGACGCTAAAGGAAGAATGACTTTTCCTACTAAGCTCAGAGAGCTTATCGGCGAGCGGTTCATTGTAACTAAAGGTATAGACGGCTGTCTGTTCGTTTATTCCCTTGAGGATTCCGAGAAAAGAGCCGAAAAGATCAGAAGTCTGCCTATGGCTAAGGCGAGAGCTTTACAGCGAAGCTTTATGGCGTGGGCATGCGAGGTCGAGCCTGACAAGCAGGGCAGGATACTTGTTCCGCAGTCGCTGAGAGAGGTGGCAGGGCTTGAAAAGGAGATCGTTGTGGCCGGAGTATCTGACAGATGTGAGATATGGGATAAAAAGCGTTGGGACGATTTCAACAGCAGCATTGATGATAACGAGCTTATGGAAGCTCTGGAGGGGCTTGATTTTTAATGGAATTTAACCACATTCCCGTACTGCTTGATGAGTGCTTGGATGGTCTGAACATTCGACCTGACGGCATTTACTGCGACGGCACTGCCGGAGGAGCAGGACATTCGAGAGAGATCGCTAAAAGGCTTGACGGCGAAAAGGGCGGCAGGCTTGTGGCTATAGACAGAGATCCCGAAGCGGTGAAAACTGCGACTGAACGGTTGGCAGGCTATCCTGCGACTGTTGTGAGAGGGAATTACTCTGAGATAGACGAGATATTTGAAAGGCTCGGCATAAGCGGTGCTGACGGCATTCTTATGGATCTGGGCGTTTCCTCTTATCAGCTTGACAATGCGGAGAGAGGTTTTTCCTATCACAATGACGCACCTCTTGATATGAGAATGTCAGGGGAGGGGCTTTCTGCCAAGGACGTTGTGAACGGATATGATTATCAGAGCCTTGCGAGGATAATTTTCGAGTACGGTGAAGAAAAGTTTTCAAGAAGCATTGCTTCTAAGATAGTAAAATACAGAGAACAAAAACCGATAGAGACAACTATGGAGCTTGCCGAGATAATAAAAAGCGCAGTTCCACAGAAGGCAAGGCGTGAGAAAAACCCTTGCAAAAAGACTTTTCAGGCTATCAGGATAGAGGTAAATAAGGAGCTTGAACATTTGAATATCGCTCTTGACAAGGCGTTCGATTGTCTTAACGTGGGCGGCAGGCTTTGCATAATCACTTTCCACTCGCTGGAGGACAGATTGGTAAAGCAGAGATTTCAGAGCTTCTGCAAGGGCTGTATATGTCCGCCTGATTTTCCTCAGTGCATATGCGGAAGAAAGCCTATAGAGGCTGATGAAAAGGAGCTTGCGGAGAATAACAGAAGCCGCAGTGCTAAGCTCAGGGTGATCGAGAAGATCAAGGACTGAGTGAAATTTGTGTGAAATTGGGAATGTGTAAATAACGGGCTTGCCCGTGGATCGTGAGAGGTGTTTTACCGCAATGGCAAAGGTACATAACTTGGCATTTGATTACAGTGCCTATGACAACGCTCAGGAGGCGGAGGCTCAGAGAGCCATAAAATATAAGAAAAACCCTGCACTAAAGCAGAAAACCGTATCGGTAGTAGCTGTGATAGGCATTTGTCTGCTGGTGGCTGTTGTTCTTGGAACGATGATATACGGCAGAGTCGAAATATCAAGCCTATGTTCTGAGCAGACCAGGCAGGAGGAACAGCTTGCTCAGCTTCAGGGAGAGAATGTAAGCTTACAGTCAGAGCTTGCTCAGAAGACCAATATGTCAAAGGTCGAGGAGTATGCTGAGAATGAACTGGGACTTAAAAAGCTGGATAAATCTCAGATAGAGTATGTAACTGTGGAGTCAGACTCGGTGGCAAAGGTGGTAAAGGCCGAGGACGACAATGTGTTCGTTAAGATAAAACACTGGTTCAGCTCTGTTCTGGAATATATCGGGGCTTAGTGAATAAAATAATTATGGGGAAAGTTAGGGACAAGATATTTGTGCTTAGCTTTCTTGTTCTATTAATTTGTATGTGTGAAAATACGATATTTGCCGTATCATGCTAAATTATTGAAGATTTTGTATGTGCGGTGATGTCCTGAGAGGAGATATTTATGACCGACAGACCAAGTGCCAGAATGAAACAACGTCTGAATATTTGGCTGAGCCTGCCTGTGGCGGCGATACTTATATATACGGTTGCGACCATCTTTTCGGTGTCTATAAAGGACGGCAAGAAGTGGCAGTCCCTTGCAAACGCTCAGCAGCTTAAAAGCACGGCTGTTTCAGCGTCAAGAGGCACTATTTATGATTCAAACGGAACGGTGCTTTCTCAGAGCGCAACGGTCTATACTGTTTATGCAGACCCTCTTATGCTCAAAGAAAAGCTTGATGACAACGACAAGAAGATAGAGGAGCTTAAAGGATATATAGCCAAAGAGGACGACGCGTCCAAGAAGGCTACATATCAGCAAAGACTTGACGCAACGAAATCAGGGGACGAATGTCTTGACGAGCTTGTGGAGTTTTTGGCACTCAATCTTGAAATAGACACTAACACTGTGAGAGAAAAACTCACTAAGACGGATACTCAGTACATCGTGCTGAAAAAAGAGGTGGAAAAGACCGTTTCCACGGCTATCGAGGATAAGCTCACGGAGCTTGGCATTGACGGCGTAAGGTGCGACCCTACCACAAGACGACTTTATCCACAGAACACTCTTGCTTCTGTTGTTCTTGGTCACACGGACTATGAGGGCAACGGCATATATGGTCTTGAAGCTTACTATGACGATTATCTCAGTGGCATTGACGGCAGGATAATCACTGCAAAGGCAAGCGACGGAACTGAGATACCATACAGATACAAGCAGAGCTATGACGCTCAGGACGGCGACGATCTTAATCTGAATATCGACGCCAACATTCAGTATATCCTTGAAAAAGAGCTTGCAAAGGCAGTTAAGGAAAATCAGCCTACTGACAGAGCCTGCGGTATCATAATGAATCCTAAGACAGGTCAGATATACGCAATGGCGACTTCTGATCCTTATGACCCTAACGAGCCTGCAGCTATCTCCGATGAAAAGACGGCGGCGGAGCTTGCGGGGCTTGATGAAGATTCAAACGATTACAAGCAGAAACAGCTTGACGCATGGTCGCTTCAGTGGAAGAACAAGGCGGTTTCAGAAACATACAATCCGGGTTCTGTATTCAAGGTCATAACAGGTGCTTCGGCTTTGGAAGAAAAGGCTATCACTCTTAATGATACTTTTGGCTGCGGCACTCAGATACAGGTGGAGGACACGACTTTCCACTGCTGGTCAACTACCGACCACGGTTCGCAGGATCTTGCCCAGGCAATGCTAAACTCATGTAACCCTGTATTCATTCAGATAGGCATGAAGCTTGGCTCTGAAAAGTTCTGTCAGTATTACAATGCGTTCGGTTTCAACGAGCTGACAGGTATCGACCTGCCTGCGGAATCAAATTCTATCAGTATGCCGCTTAGCAACATGGGCCCTGTTCAGCTTGCTTCATCTTCATTCGGTCAGACAAATAAGGTAACGCCGATACAGATGATAACAGCTTACTCGGCGGCTATAAACGGCGGTTATCTTGTTACACCACAGGTAGTGAACAGTATAACTGACGAGAACGGCAACATTGTAAAGAAAATGGACACTGTTGTAAGACGTCAGGTCATTTCTGAGGACACCTCAGCATCTATGAGAGAGATACTCGAGGGCGTTGTTGAAGGTCAGCCTGGCTCTAACTGCTATATAAAGGGATACAGGATAGGCGGTAAGTCGGGTACTTCACAGAAAATGGACGAGGACTCGACCGGTCAGACGTATGTTTCTTCATACTGTGCATTCGCTCCTGCTGACGATCCGGAGATAGTAATGCTCGTAATGGTAGACCACCCGACGGGCGAGAAATTCTACGGAAGCCAGGTGGCAGCACCTATATGCGTGAACGTGCTTTCAGACGTTCTGCCTTATGTGGGGATCTTCCCTGAGTATGACGAAAGCGAGCTTGCAGACTTGCAGGTATCAGTACCTAGCGTTCAGTATTATACTGTTGAGGAAGCCAAAAAGACACTTGAAGATCTTGGACTTGAGGTCAAGGTCAAGGGTGAGGGCGACACTGTTGTTAAGCAGACGCCTGTTGCCGCAAAGATAGAGCATGGCGGATCGGTCGTGCTTTACACAGAAGCAAACGCCAAGGAAGAAACTGTTACGGTGCCTGAACTTAAAGGACTTACAAAGGAGCAGGCAAAGGCTACGCTTGATATGTACGGTCTTAATCTGACAGCGGAAGGCTCAGGCTATGAGGAGGAGGGTGCAGTTGCACAGTCCGATCAGAGCGTGGGAGCAGGACAGAGCGTTCCAATGGGAACGGCTGTGTCAGTAACATTTGCAGTGACCTCGGTAGGCTCACAGTAAGAAACCATGATAAGGAATGATAATTATGAAACTATATGATATCATAAAGGACGTTGCGAAAACTTCTCTGCCTGATATGGAGATAAGCGACGTCACGAGCGACACAAGAAAGGCTGTCAAGGCAGGCTCGATGTTCGTGTGCATAAAAGGAAAGACCTTTGACGGACATGACGCTGCTAAGGACATGATAGAAAAGGGCTGTACAGTTGTAGTCTGCGAAAGAGATCTGGGGCTTGACTGTCAGATAATCGTGGAGAACACAAGAGAGGCTTTCCCTCTGCTGTGTGCGGCATTTTTCGGTCACCCTGAAAAGGAGCTTACTCTTATCGGTGTAACAGGCACTAACGGAAAGACGACTATCACAACTGTTATAAAGAAGGTGCTTTCTTCATTCGGCTGTAAGGTTGGTCTTATCGGCACTTGTCAGAACGAGATAGGCGACGACGTTTATCCTACTGCAAGAACGACTCCTGAGCCTTATGACCTTTATGAGCTTTTCAGAAAAATGGCTGATGAGAAGTGCGACTATGTTGTTATGGAAGCTTCCTCGCAGGGCTTGGAGCAGAAAAGACTTTCAGGCTGTCATTATAAGGTAGGCGTTTTCACTAACCTGACGCAGGATCATCTTGACGTTCACGGTACTATGGAAAATTACTATCAGGCCAAGAAGATACTTTTCACTATATCTGACAACGCTATCATCAACATTGATGATGAATACGGCAGAAGGTATCTCAAAGAGATAAGCTGTCCTGCGAAAACTTATTCATGCTGTACAAAGGCTGATTTCAGAGCAGAGGATATCCTGCTTTCAGCAAGCGGTGTGAAGTATGTTTTCACTGACGGAAAGATAAAGCACAATGTTTCATTCAATATGCCCGGACTTTTCAACGTTTCAAACTCGCTGGCTGTTATTGCCTGCTGTGAGACCCTTGGATTTGACGTTGACAAGACTATCAGAGCTTTGGGCACTATGCAGGGCGTAAGAGGAAGAGCGGAGATAGTTCCGACGGGCAGAGATTTCACTGTTATATGCGACTATGCTCACACTCCTGACGCACTTGTGAACGTGCTTTCGGCTATAAAGAACAGTGCAAGCGGAAAGGTAAAATGCCTTTTCGGCTGTGGCGGAAACAGAGACGCTTCAAAGAGAAGCCTTATGGCTGCGGCTGCGGCGGACAATGCTGATTTTCTTATCGTCACTTCCGACAACCCGAGGAATGAAGATCCGCAGGATATTATAAACGACGTTCTGGTAGGTCTGGAGGGCAAGACGACTCCTTACATAACTATCGTTGACAGGCGTGAGGCTATCCACTGGGCTATACATCATGCGGAAAAGGACGATATCATCGTGCTTGCCGGCAAGGGTCATGAGGATTATCAGATACTTGCAGGTGGTGTGAAGATACATTTTGACGAGAGAGAAGTCGTTGCGGACGCTCTTAAAGAGCTTGAAGCTGAGGGCAGATAAGAGAAAAATGTAGGGGGTGAACAGTGTTCGCCCGTGATATGCAAAGCGGCTGTGGGCGGTTTTGCGATAAAGATATATTTATAAGAAAAGGGAAAGGAGATACTGCCGAGAAATTGGCGGATAAGAATTAAAATGGAAAAATTAAGCTTACAGGAGAT
>OGPE01002289.1_pt1 | contig 11069 bp, 10 predicted proteins | sample 1552881 | NCBI WGS metagenome assembly OGPE01 (sample SAMEA2580236, study PRJEB22360) | human gut metagenome | biome: human gut; feature: human-associated habitat; material: faeces | place: Denmark | collected 2008/2010 | reverse complement strand
AAGCATGTGCCGCTGATGGAGGTCAGCCCCGCCGAGGCGGTCAAGAACAACGTGCTGGGCACCAAGAACCTGCTGGTGAGCGCCAGCGAGCACGAGGTGGAGCGGTTCGTGCAGCTGTCCACCGACAAGGCCGTCAACCCCACCAGCGTCATGGGCTGCACCAAGCGCATCTGCGAGATGCTCATCCAGACCTTTGCGGGCAACACCGACATGAAGTGCGTGGCGGTGCGGTTCGGCAACGTGCTGGGCAGCAACGGCAGCGTCATCCCCTTGTTCAAAAAGCAGATCGCTGAGGGCGGCCCGGTAACGGTGACGCACCCGGAGATCACCCGCTTCTTTATGACCATCCCCGAAGCGGTGTCGCTGGTGCTGCAGGCGGGATACTACGCCAAGGGCGGCGAGATATTCATTCTGGATATGGGCCAGCCGGTGAAGATCGACACCATGGCCCGCAACCTTATCCGCCTGTCCGGTCATGAGCCGGATGTGGATATCAAGGTAGTCTACACGGGCCTGCGCCCCGGCGAGAAGCTGTATGAGGAGATCCTCATGGCGGAGGAGGGCCTGCAGGAGACCTCCAACAAGCTGATCCACATCGGAAAGCCCATCGTCATGGACGACGAGGAGTTCTGCCACCAGTTGGATCGGCTGGAGAAGGCCTGTCAGGAGGAGACGGAGGACATGAAGGACATCGTGGCCTCGGTGGTCCCCACCTATCGCCGCAAGAAATAATTCTGCAAGGACAAAAGCCTTTCAAGGACAACGGTAAGAGCAAGAGCAGCCCCGACGGAATTTTCCGCCGGGGCTGCTCTTTCACTGTCGGGAGACTGCTCTGTAAGGCTGCTCTGAGAGACTGCCCTTCCGCCGGGACGGTTTTGTGACGTTTTTGTAATGAAACCTGTCACCGAAACGTCATCTTCGTGTGGTATACTGGACAACAGAAAGTCAAGGAGGGACACGACTATGGAACTGATGCAGATCCAGCATCTCAGTAAGGTATACGGACAGGGTGAAAATCAGGTGCGGGCGGTGGACGACATTTCCTTCACCGTAGAGAAGGGGGAGTTCTTGGCCATCATCGGCCCTTCCGGCTCCGGTAAATCCACTCTGCTGCACATTTTGGGCGGTGTTGACCGCCCCACCTCCGGCAAGGTCTTTGTGGATGGGCAGGATGTCTACGCCCAGAACGAGGATCAGCTGGCCATTTTCCGCCGCCGGCAGGTGGGGCTCATTTACCAGTTTTATAACCTGATCCCCGTGCTGAACGTGGTGGAGAACATGACCCTGCCGGTGCTGATGGACGGGCGACAGGTGAATCAGGAGCGGCTGGAGGAGCTGCTGGACGTGCTGGGTCTGCGGGGCCGGGAGAAGCACCTGCCCAATCAGCTCTCCGGCGGCCAGCAGCAGCGGGTGGGGGTGGCGCGGGCGCTGGCGGCGGATCCTGAGGTGCTGTTGATGGATGAGCCCTTCGGCGCCCTCGACCCGGTGACCCGCGAGGCGCTGCAGCAGGAGATGCTGCGCATCCACCGGCTGCTGGGGCGGACGATTGTGCTGGTGACCCATGATATTGACGAAGCGCTGCGTCTGGCGGACCACCTGGTGCTGATGGACGGGGGCGAGGTGGTCCAGCAGGGGGCGGCGCTGGAGATGCTCCTGCGGCCGAAAAATAGCTTTGTGCAGACCTTTTTTGGCCGCAGCGAGCTGGGCGTGCGCCTGCTGTCGCTGCGCGAGGTGGGGGACTATTTGCGTCCCGGCGAACGGCTGGCGGGCGAGGGGCTGACCGTCACCATGACCCTGCGGGAAGCGCTGTCGCAGTTTGTCGCCCGGCGCTGCGAGGCGCTGCCGGTGGTCGATGCCGAAGGCAGGCCCTGCGGCACGCTGCATTTTGCCGATCTGCTGCGCCAGGAGGCGAGCCATGAAGGCGCTTCGTGAGCCGCTATGGTGGCTTATCGCGCTGTTTATCGGCCTGCTGGTAGGGCTGCCCTACAGCGCGCCGCTGTTCAGTCGGCTGTTCCCGGAGCTGCCGCGGCCGGTCTATCAGCAGGAGAGCTTCTGGGCGCTAACCCTCGATCACGGCTGGCTGGTGGTGGCGTCCAGTCTCGCGGCAACCGCTGTGGGCCTGGCGGCCGGGATCGCAGCACCCGGCCCCGCGGGCAGCGCGTTTCGCCCGCTGGTGGAGACCATCGCCGCTATCGGGCAGACCTTTCCGCCGGTGGCGGTGCTGGCGATGGCGGTGCCGGTGCTGGGATTTGGCTGGCTGCCCGCGCTCATCGCCCTCGCGCTGTATGGCATACTGCCGGTGCTGCAGGGGACGCTGGCCGGGCTGGGGTCGATACCGTCGGGGGTGTCAGGGGTGGCCGAAGGGATGGGAATGACCTGCTGGCAGCGTCTGTATAAGGTGGAGCTACCGCTGGCGGGCCCGGTAATACTGGCGGGGATCCGCACCTCGGTCATCGTCAATATTGGTACCGCGACCATTGCTTCGACGGTGGGGGCCAGTACGCTCGGGACGCCGATCATCATCGGCCTGAGCGGCTTTAATACCGCCTATATTGTTCAGGGGGCGCTGCTGGTGGCGCTGGCGGCGATTATCGTCGACCGCGCGTTTGAGCGTCTGACCCGCTGGATCAGCCGACACCGCCACGCACAATAAAGGAATAGCCGGCCAGCATTACGCCGCTGATCCCGCCGATGGCCATAAGTAAGAAGAGGGTGACGACCGCGATTTTCGCTGGCTTCATAATAGGCTCCTGATGTTAACAGGGGGATTATACGGTGAAGCGCAGGTGTTAATGAAACATTAATTGCGGTTTAGCGCGCCGCGCCGGGGTTTTTGCCGCGTTTGCTGCGCTACGCGCCGGAAAAAAGTGTGATCCTGTCCGTCATTTTTCATTTTTATGCAGGGCTTCAAAGAAAGTTTTCGCCAGGCAGGGTATGGTACGCGCTTTCAGGCATGTGTGGTTTGCGGGTATGTACGAGTTTGATCTGGTGTTGCTGCTGCTTCAGCAGATGTGCGTATTTTTGGTCATCGCGTGGTTGATGAGCAAAACCCGGCTGTTTATCCCCCTGATGCAAGTCACCGTTCGCCTGCCGCACAAGCTGCTGTGCTACGTCACCTTCTCCATTTTTTGCATTATGGGGACCTATTTCGGTCTGCATATCGAAGACTCTATCGCCAACACCCGCGCCATTGGCGCCGTGATGGGCGGCCTGCTCGGCGGCCCGGTGGTCGGCGGGCTGGTGGGGCTGACCGGCGGCCTGCACCGCTACTCGCTGGGGGGAATGACCGCCTTAAGCTGCATGGTCTCCACCATCGTCGAGGGGCTGCTGGGCGGGCTGGTGCACAGCGTGCTGGTCAAACGCGGCCGGCCGGACAAGGTCTTTAGCCCGCTGACCGCCGGGGCGATCACCTTCGTGGCCGAGCTGGTGCAGATGATGATCATTCTGCTGATTGCCCGCCCGTTCCAGGACGCCCTGCATCTGGTGCAGAGCATTGCTGCGCCGATGATGGTCACCAATACCGTCGGTGCGGCGCTGTTTATGCGCATTCTGCTGGATAAACGGGCGATGTTCGAGAAATACACCTCCGCCTTTTCCGCCACGGCGCTGAAGGTGGCGGCGTCGACCGAGGGGATCCTGCGTCAGGGATTCAACGAAGAGAACAGCATGAAGGTGGCCCTGGTGCTGATCCAGGAGCTGGATATCGGCGCGGTGGCGATCACCGATCGCGACAAGCTACTGGCGTTTACCGGCATCGGCGACGATCACCATCTGCCGGGCAAGCCTATCTCCTCCTCATATACGCAACGGGCGATTGAGACCGGGGAGGTGGTCTACGCCGATGGCAACGAGGTGCCTTACCGCTGCTCGATTCATCCGCACTGTAAGCTGGGGTCGACGCTGGTGATCCCCCTGCGCGGTGAGAACCAGCGGGTGATAGGCACCATTAAACTGTATGAGGCGAAAAATCGCCTGTTCAGTTCGATCAACCGCACCCTCGGGGAGGGGATTGCCCAGCTGCTGTCGGCGCAGATCCTCGCCGGACAGTACGAGCGGCAGAAGGCGCTGCTGACGCAATCTGAAATCAAGCTCCTGCACGCCCAGGTCAACCCGCACTTCCTGTTTAACGCGCTTAACACGCTGAAGGCGGTGATCCGCCGCGACAGCGATCAGGCCGGCCAGCTGGTGCAGTATCTGTCGACCTTCTTTCGTAAGAACCTGAAACGGCCGACGGAAATTGTCACGCTTGCCGATGAGATCGAGCATGTTAACGCCTATCTGCAGATTGAGAAGGCCCGCTTTCAGGCTAACCTGCAGATCCAGATGGCGGTGCCCGAGGGGCTGGCGCATCACCAACTGCCCGCTTTCACCCTGCAGCCGATCGTGGAGAACGCCATTAAGCATGGTACATCGCAACATCTTGGCGTCGGCGAAATTACCATCCGCGCCAGCCAGGACGATCGCTGGCTGCAGCTGGATATCGAAGATAACGCCGGGCTGTACCGGGCCAACCCCCAGGCCAGCGGACTGGGGATGAATCTGGTGGACAGGCGTCTGCGGGCGCGTTTTGGCGCCGACTGCGGCATCAGCGTCACCTGCGAGCCGGAGCGCTTTACCCGTGTCACCCTACGTCTGCCCCTGGAGGAGAATGCATGCTGAGAGTATTGATCGTCGATGATGAGCCGCTGGCGCGGGAAAACCTGCGTATTTTGCTGGAGACTCAGCGCGATATCGAGATCGTCGGCGAGTGCGGCAACGCGGTGGAGGCGATTGGCGCAGTACATAAGCTGCGCCCTGACGTGCTGTTTCTCGACATCCAGATGCCGCGCATCAGCGGTCTGGAGATGGTCGGGATGCTCGACCCGGAGCATCGCCCCTATATCGTGTTTCTCACCGCTTTTGATGAGTACGCGGTGAAAGCCTTTGAGGAGCACGCTTTTGACTATCTGCTGAAGCCGATTGAGGCCGTGCGGCTGGAGAAAACCCTGGCCCGCCTGCGTCAGGAGCGCAGCCTGCAGGACGTGTCGCTGCTGGATGACGCCCGGCAGACGCTGAAATACATTCCCTGTACCGGCCACAGCCGTATCTGGCTGCTGCAGATGGAGGATGTGGCCTTCGTCAGCAGCCGGATGAGCGGCATCTACGTGACCGATCGCGAGGGAAAAGAGGGCTTTACCGAGCTGACCCTGCGCACCCTCGAGAGCCGCACGCCGTTGCTGCGCTGCCATCGCCAGTATCTGGTGAATATGGCGCACCTGAAGGAGATTCGCCTGGAAGAGAATGGCCAGGCGGAGCTGCTGATGCGCGCCGGGCAAACGGTGCCGGTGAGCCGGCGCTATTTAAAAAGCCTGAAAGAAGCGATTGGCCTGTAAAACTGCTACACTGCGCCCCATTGCAACATCGACAGTAAAAGGCACTCATGCTCAGTAATGATATTCTTCGTAGCCTGCGCTACACCCTGAAAGCCAATAATAACGATATGGTGCGCATTCTTGCGCTTGCCGATATGGAATCCACCGCCGCCAGCTTCGATACCTGGATGACGAAAGAGGATGAAGAGGGTTTTGTCCGCTGCCCGGATATTATCCTGTCGGGTTTCCTCAACGGCCTTATCTATGACAAGCGCGGCAAAGATGATTCGGCGCCGGAGCTGGCGCTGGAGCGTCGGGTGAATAACAACACGGTGCTGAAAAAGCTGCGGATCGCCTTCTCGCTGAAAACGGACGATATCCAGGCGATCATGAGCGAGCAGAAATACCGGGTGTCGGTGCCGGAAATCACCGCCATGATGCGCGCCCCGGAGCATAAAAACTACCGCGAGTGCGGGGATCAGTTTATGCGCAACTTCCTGCGCGGGTTGACCCACCGGGTGCATCACCCGAAGGCGTGATGTTTAGCCGGGTGGCGGCTTCGCCTTACCCGGCCGACAAAACCCGTAGGCCCGTGCAAACGTAGCGCCGCCGGGCAAAAAAAAGCCGGAGATACTCTCCGGCTTTTTTGTTATTTCACCTGCTGACCCGGCTTCGCACCGTCGTCAGGGCTTAACAGGAAGATATCCTTCCCGCCAGGGCCTGCGGCCATCACCATGCCCTCGGAGATGCCGAAGCGCATTTTGCGTGGCGCCAGGTTGGCGACCATCACCGTCAGGCGGCCAATCAGCGGCTGCGGATCCGGGTAAGCGGAGCGGATGCCGGAGAAGACGTTACGTTTTTCGCCGCCGAGATCCAGCGTCAGGCGCAGCAGCTTGTCGGAGCCCTCGACGAATTCCGCGTTTTCAATCAGCGCCACGCGCAGATCGATTTTGGCGAAATCGTCAAAGGTGATGGTCTCCTGAATCGGATCGTCCGCCAGCGGACCGGTGACCGGCGCCGCGGTGGCTTTCACCTCTTCTTTAGAGGCTTCCACCAGCGCTTCCACCTGTTTCATCTCGATGCGGTTGTACAGCGCCTTGAACGGATTCACCTTATGCGCCAGCAGCGGCTGCTGAATGGCATCCCAGCTCAGTTCGCTGTTGAGGAATGCCTCCGCACGCGCCGCCAGCTGCGGCAGCACCGGCTTCAGCCAGGTCATCAGCACGCGGAACATGTTCAGGCCCATGGTGCAGATGGCCTGCAGGTCGGCGTCGCGGCCTTCCTGTTTCGCTACCACCCACGGCGCCTGCTCATCGACGTAGCGGTTAGCCACGTCGGCGAGGGCCATGATTTCGCGGATTGCCTTACCGAACTCGCGGCTGTCCCATGCTTCACCGATGCTTTCTGCCGCGTCGGTGAAGGTTTTATACAGCGCCGGGTCGGCCAGCTCAGCGGCCAGCACGCCGTCGAAACGCTTGCTGATAAAGCCGGCGTTGCGTGAGGCGAGGTTAACCACCTTGTTGACGATATCCGCGTTCACGCGCTGCACGAAATCTTCCAGGTTCAGGTCGATGTCATCGATGCGCGAGGAGAGCTTGGCGGTGTAGTAGTAGCGCAGGCTGTCAGCGTCGAAATGATTTAACCAGGTGCTGGCCTTGATAAAGGTCCCGCGCGACTTGGACATCTTCGCGCCGTTAACCGTTACGTAGCCGTGCACGAACAGGTTGGTCGGCTTACGGAAGTTGCTGCCTTCCAGCATCGCCGGCCAGAACAGGCTGTGGAAGTAGACAATGTCCTTGCCGATAAAGTGATACAGCTCGGCCGTGGAGTCTTTCTTCCAGTATTCGTCGAAGCTGGTGGTGTCGCCGCGCTTGTCGCACAGGTTCTTGAAGGAGCCCATGTAGCCGATCGGCGCGTCCAGCCAGACGTAGAAATATTTGCCCGGCGCGTTGGGAATTTCGAAGCCGAAGTACGGCGCATCGCGGGAGATGTCCCACTGCTGCAGGCCGGATTCGAACCACTCCTGCATTTTGTTCGCTACCTGCTCCTGCAGCGCGCCGCTGCGGGTCCACGCCTGCAGCATTTCGCTGAACGACGGCAGGTCGAAGAAGAAGTGCTCGGAGTCACGCATTACCGGCGTAGCGCCGGAGACCACCGATTTCGGGTCGATAAGTTCGGTGGGGCTGTAGGTCGCGCCGCACACTTCGCAGTTATCGCCATACTGGTCCGGAGATTTGCACTTCGGACAGGTGCCTTTCACAAAACGGTCCGGCAGGAACATGCCTTTTTCCGGATCGTAGAGCTGAGAGATGGTGCGGTTTTTAATAAAACCGTTCTCTTTCAGACGGGTGTAGATAAGCTCCGACAGCTCGCGGTTCTCGTCGCTGTGCGTCGAGTGATAGTTATCATAGCTGATGTCGAAGCCGGCAAAATCGGTCTGATGCTCCTGACTCATCTCGCCAATCATCTGCTCCGGAGTGATACCGAGCTGCTGCGCTTTGAGCATGATCGGCGTGCCGTGAGCGTCGTCGGCGCAGATGAAGTTGACCTCGTGGCCGCGCATTCGCTGGTAACGGACCCAGACATCAGCCTGGATGTGCTCCAGCATGTGGCCGAGGTGGATGGAGCCGTTGGCGTACGGCAGGGCGCACGTTACCAGAATTTTCTTCGCGACTTGAGTCATAGTGAGCATTACATCTTCTGTTGTAAAAAGGGCTTCCGATATTACCAAAAGGGCTGTGGGTGCGCCATAAATGGCTGCCCATATATGGATAATCGTTAGCTGTGATAAACTCTGTGATTACTGAAAGCATCTCAAAACAACAAAGGAGTCGGGATGAATTCGCAATCCCAGGCCAAATCCCCTGAGCGCCTACGTGCGATGGTCGCCGGGACGCTGGCCAATTTCCAGCACCCAACCCTGAAGCATAATCTCACCGCCCTCAAGGCGCTGCACCATGTCGCCTGGCTGGACGATACCGTTCATATTGAGCTGCAGATGCCGTTCGTCTGGAGCAGCGCCTTCGAAGTGCTGAAAGAGCAGTGCAGCGCCGAGCTGCTGCGCATCACTGGCGCGAAGGCCATCGACTGGAAGCTGACCCACAGCATCGCGACCCTCAAGCGCGTGAAAAACCAGCCCGGAGTCAACGGCGTGAAGAACATTATCGCCATCAGCTCCGGCAAAGGCGGCGTCGGTAAATCTTCTACTGCCGTAAACCTGGCGCTGGCCCTGGCGGCGGAAGGGGCGAAGGTGGGCATTCTGGATGCCGATATCTACGGTCCGTCGATTCCGACCATGCTGGGCGCCGAAGACAGTCGCCCGACCTCGCCGGACGGCACCCATATGGCGCCGATCATCAAGTATGGCCTGGCCACCAACTCTATCGGCTACCTGGTGACCGACGACAACGCCATGGTCTGGCGTGGTCCGATGGCCAGCAAGGCGCTGATGCAGATGCTGCAGGAGACCCTGTGGCCGGATCTTGATTACCTGGTGCTGGATATGCCGCCGGGCACCGGCGACATCCAGCTGACCCTGGCGCAGAACATTCCGGTGACCGGCGCGGTGGTGGTCACCACGCCGCAGGACATCGCGCTGATCGACGCCAAAAAAGGCATCGTGATGTTCGAGAAAGTGGAAGTGCCGGTGCTGGGGATCGTGGAAAACATGAGCATGCATATCTGCAGCAACTGCGGGCACCACGAGCCTATCTTCGGCACCGGCGGCGCGCAAAAACTGGCCGAGAAATACCACACCCAGCTGCTGGGTCAGCTGCCGCTGCATATTACGCTGCGGGAAGATCTGGATAACGGCACGCCGACGGTGGTGGCGCGTCCGGACAGCGAATTTACCGACATCTACCGCCAGCTGGCGGGCCGGGTGGCGGCCCAGATGTACTGGCAGGGAGAAGTGATCCCGGGTGAGATTGCCTTCCGCGCCGTTTAAGGCCGCGGCGAGCGCATCAGCCAGTATCTGCCCTCGGGCGACGCACCCTGTGCTTCGATGGTCCAGCCATGACGCTGGTAGAAGCGCAGGGCGTTTTTATTTTCCATCAGGCATTTCAGCGTTCCGCTGGCGGTAAAGCTCCGTTCGACCTGCGCCAGCAGCGCGCTGCCGATATGTTTGCCCTGCCAGTCGGGGTCGACAAACAGATGGTGAAGGAAATTATCGGCGGTCCATACGGCGGCAAAGCCCACCGGCTGGCCGTCGCATTCCGCGACCCACAGTTGTTCATCCGCGGTGGCGGCATCGAAATCCTCCAGCCGCCACGCCGCGGCGGGAAGCCAGGTCCACGATAAACTGCGCGCCCGCAGGAAGATCTGGCGCAGCGCCGGAGAGTCCGCTGGCTCGCCGGGGCGGACGTGGAGGTTGCACGGATCAGCGATGATAGAAGATCTCGCCATCGTACACTTTGAGGATTTTGCCTTCGGTATCAGTGATCAGCACGTAGTTACCGCCCATGTAGGTCCAGTGGCTGGGGGCCGGCGGGGGCGGGCGGGGTGGGTGTAAACGCATCAGGCTGCCGGCGTCCGGTGCAGGCAGGTTACGCTGCTGCCACTGTTTGATGTTGTATTCCGGGGTGAGGTACATCGCCGGAACGGTGTCGCCGATGTGAAACTGGGTGAAATCGGCAGTGAACTCTTTCAGCGCATACTGATCGATCCCCGCGGCAGTAGCCGTCCAGCTGGCGCCAGCGGTGGCAAGAAGTACGCCCAGAAGCATCATTTTTGTTTTACGCATAATTTCCTCAATATTACCTGGACTCAAATTAGCAGCCTCGTATCATTCCTGATGCGTTGCTGAAATGGCAAGCACTGGATTTTTAAAAAGTGTAAGCAAAACACGGCACAAGTCTTGTGCCGCTTGCGTTGCAGCGACGGTGATGCGTATTTTGGGAGCAATCTGAAGCAGGGGAGAATCGGCATGTTCAGGCTGGAAGATCTGACCTTATTTGTCCGCGCCGCGGCACTGGGCAGTTTTAGCGATGCGGCGCGTGAATCCGGGCAGCAGCCGGCGCAGGTCAGCGCGGCGATTAAGCGTCTGGAGACGATCCTCAATATTCGCCTGTTTGCCCGTTCGACCCGCAGCCTGCGCCTGACGCCGGAGGGGGAGACCTGGCTGCCCTACGCCACCCAGATGCTCGATACCCTCGAGGCCGGTCTGCAGAAGATCCAGACCCCGGACGATGAAGTTCGCGGCATGTTGCAGATTGCCGTGCCGTCGGACCTCGGGCGTAACCTGCTCCTGACCCTGTTCCGTGATTTCCGCCAACGCCACCCGGCGCTGCGTTTGCGGTTACTCTTTTCCGACCAGCTGACCGACGTGTTTAAAGATCCGGTGGACGTCGCGTTTCGCTATGGTAATAACGACGATGCCTCGTTTATCTCGCTGCCGGTGGCGCCGGAAAATCGTCGGGTGCTGGTGGCCTCGCCTGAGTGGATCGCCCGCCACGGCGAACCGCAGACCCTCGAGGAGCTCAGCCAGCACAATGCGTTGATCTACATTTTGCGCGGCCGTCCGTTCGACCGCTGGTCGCTGAGCCTCGACGGTGTGGTTCAGCAGCAGAAGGTCTCCGGCACGGTGATGAGCGACGACGCCGAGGTGATCCGTCGGCTGGCGGTGGCCGGGGAGGGCATTGCCTATAAATCGATGCTCGACGTCAGCGACGATCTGCGGGCGGGGGCTCCGCCGGGGCGTGCGCCGCCGTATGATCACCC
>OGPE01002285.1_pt1 | contig 11080 bp, 10 predicted proteins | sample 1552881 | NCBI WGS metagenome assembly OGPE01 (sample SAMEA2580236, study PRJEB22360) | human gut metagenome | biome: human gut; feature: human-associated habitat; material: faeces | place: Denmark | collected 2008/2010 | reverse complement strand
AAGATTTGTAGAACAATCAAAGAACGCCACAAATATAAATATAATCTACAAGCAAGTAATCTAAAAAATCATTCGATTTTGCTAAATCATAACCTTCTTCACGAAGTTTTTCATAATGAATACAAGTAGCATTTATCTGTTCCTGTTTTTTATGATAATGCCAAGCCATCGTTCGATATGTCAACAAAAACAATTGCTTAGATGTGCAAGTAAATGGTTTGTCTTCAATTTCTTGAAAAAGTATCTTATCGTGATATTTGCAAAAGCCTGTAAAAACCGTTGCAATTTTACGTCCCTTTGTTTCTGCCGTCTGAAATATGAGATGTTGCACTCCATCCATAGATATAATCATACCATTTTCAGAAATTTTATTAAGGATTCGATTGTTTTGAATCGCGTGTGCTTTTATGATTTTTTCATCGCACTCATCTTTGTTTGGATGTAGACATTGCTTAATATGTGCTTCGTTTTTCAAATTCTCGGAAGAACGCAAAACAGCCTCAGCCAAACGCTGTTCATCAGATTTATCCAAACAACACTTTTTATATTTCTTTCCGCTGCCACAAGGACAAGACTCATTGCGTCCTATCTTCATACAATTATCACCTCATATTTTCCAATCATCTTCATAGTCCATAAGACTCATTGGTAAAACAAGCTTAGGTGTGTTTCGCTGATGTCATCGCCAAGACTTAAAATGTAGTTGGACAAATTCTGATAAAGAACCTTAATCTCTTTGTCAGCACCATTAATTTGTTCTTCAAAAGTTTTATCGGAAGATTTTGGTTTACTAACAGAAGTATCTTCAGAAATCGCAGCAGCGATATTTTCATTGATTTGTTCAAACATTAAGAGGTCATCGCCAAACTTCTTATAACGAATAAGGCTGATGTTACGGTTCATCTGCTTGATTGCGGACTCATCATATTTAGTAAAATCTCCTGCAATACACACAACACGAGGCATAGTCCAATCAATATCATCAGCAGCTTTTAAGCCGAGTTTCTCAATAACAAGAACTTTAAAACTATCTTTATGGTCAAGCAGCCAGTTCAAGTAAAACAGCCCTTGGTTAATGACATTTTCTTTCATTGAACGTTTATATTCAAAGATTACTGGACAATGATTTTCGTCAATACCGATACTGTCCATTCGTCCGCCATCGGTGGTACGATATTCAGAAGCAAGGAAGGTGACTCCGAAAAAAGTATTCATATTGTTTTCAATTACAGTCTGCAATTCTTTTTCGAGCGTGACTGTTCCGCTTTGATATTCTTTTACGGTTTTATTTATATTAAATAACTTTATGTCAGCCATTTTATTTTACCTCTTTTAACATTTCACTATATTCAACAAGCCTTACATTACCCATTTCTTCCGCTTTTCTAATACAACCTTTAGTAAATCCTGATTTAGCAAATAGATAGAAGTGCTTATTCTTGTAATTGAATAACTCACTTCGTTCGATGAGCTTTTCAAGAACAGCAAGGTCAACTTTTTCATTCGTCCATTTACATTCGCCGAAAAGGGCGGTAGTTTTGTCTTGTACCCCCATAATGTCAATTTCTTCCTGCTGTCTTGTTTTTTTATTTGTACCCCACCAGCGACCGATGTCGGTGAAATTAACGGGGCAGTTATCATTCAGAAGCTCATTCCAAAGATGCTGCTTTGAAATATCCTCAAAAACAGCTCCCATATAATCGGACAAATACGGCTCTATTCTCTTATAAGCAAGCTCGTCCGCACCTCTTGAAATAACCGAAGTGTTTTCTGCCACAAAGCGATACCAAAAACGGAACATATTATCTTCAATTGAGTAGATTGTTTTTCTGCCGGAGCTTTCGCCGTACTTTCTTCACAATTCCAAGAGAAATAAGGTTGCGGATATAGGTTGCGCAAACACTTGTGTCCTCGCCAACCTTGCTTGAAATTTCCGAAAGTTTTGTACCACCGGTTGCGATAGCAGTTATTATTGCATTATAAATCGCAGGCTCGCGCACTTCTTGTTTGAGAAGATTTGTCGGCTCTTCAAAAAGGAATGAAGACGGATTTAAAAATATCTTTTTGATGTTTTCTTTTATAGACAAGCCGTCGTCAAGCTGAAGCAGGTACTGTGGAGTTCCACCTACAATTCCATAAGCAATAGCCTTATCCTCTGCTGCGAATTTTGGAAAATGCTTGCACGCTTCCATAAATTCAAAAGGCTGGACTTTAAGCTGTGCGGTTCTTCTGCCGTAAAGCGGAGCCTTGTATGCAAGCACGTGGTCTTCCATATAGGACATCGACGAACCGCAGAGAATTAAAAATAATTTTGAAGCATCTTTATGCTTATCAATCATAAGCTGCAGGGTAGAGGCGAGGCTCTTTGAAGCCTTTGCAACATACGGGTACTCGTCGATTACAAGGACGATTCGTTTTTCCTGTGCCAATTTGAAAACGAATTCCAATGCATCCTGAAAAGATGTAAATTCACTGCCTTGCGGCAAATCAGATTTGTAACTCATTATACTTTGGCTGAAGTTTTCGAGATTCTGTTTTTCATTGCTCTCGACGCCCGTAAAATAAATTACATCTTTATCTTTTACAAATTCATTTATGATTGCGGTCTTACCGACACGACGACGACCGTAGATTACAGTGAATTCAAATTTACTGCTATTATATTGATTCTGTAACGCTGTAAGCTCTCGTTCTCTTCCGATAAACATACGCATACCTCCGTTTAGTAAATTACGATTTACTATATTATACTCTCCAAAAGAATCGATGTCAATACGTCTTATGCATTTTACTAAAGTATGTTTTAGTAAAATAAAATTTATCTGTTTTTTTGGCAGGTCTTAGGGTGTTCCCTAACGAGATTTGACCGTTTTACGACGATAGGAGTATAAATGGTCTGCTCGCTAAGATTAAACAACACCTTACACCAAAGAAAAAGCGAGAGCTTTCCGTTAAAGTTTGCTCTCGCTTTCGGTTTTATTTTATCTGTATACTTTTCATTTTCGCTGATGAAAATTTTATAATCAAGTCATCAACGGCGTCTGTATATCTGCCTTCGCTTTGCAATTTATTCTTAAGACGGATAAGATTTTTTATAATTTCTGAATGTTCATTTGCGGATATGTATAGGTGATATTTTTGTTCTCTCATACATAAATCACCTCGACATTTACAATTTCTGTCGCACGATTCCGGATGTTATTCATCTTGCGAATCCACAAAAGTGTATTTTCTGCTTTAAGTTTCTCTGTTACATTTTCTTTTTCGGCAAGTGTTTTTACAAGCTCATGAAACATTACTTCGGCTCGTGTATCGACTTCAGCAAGGTGTTCATACAGTCTGCCCGAAGTCAAATAATTGTAATAGATAACTCGATGATTTGATTTTAAATGTCGTTTATATCGCTGTCCCCACACGCCGATTTGATATTCTTTCTGTTCACCCATTCCTACATTAGGGAGCATATAATCTCCTGCCTGACGATACTCAACGCCTTGCTGTTCAAATATTGTTTTCATAGAAAAATCCTCCTGTAATTTGATTGTACTATCATTTTACAGAAGGATTTTTGATTTTACCAATGTACCGATTACACGTTAAATCATCTTAAAATGTCTCAATGCTTCTTCAATCATTTCAACTTTTTCTGCTGGACATTGTGGCTGTTTTGAATTCTCTGATTTTGGCTTATTATAATTTTCTCTTTCAATAATGCCATATTTCTCTTTCACCTGAGCAATATAGAGATTGGACACCTTTGTATCGTATTTATCTAAGGTGTACTGTTTGATTTCTTCATAAGTCGCTTTTGCTTCAGAAGCAGTTAAATCCAGTTCATCCATATCAACGGTAATGTCGATATATGCGTCAGGAGCTTTTCTAACCAACTTAACTACCGTCTCGACATGCACCGTCTCCGGGAACTGATCCACTCCCCGCACTTTCCTGATCTCATACCCATTTTCACACAGATACTTCAGATCCCTTGCCAGGGTCGCAGAGTCACAGCTTACATACACAACTTTTTCCGGCTCCATCTTCACGATCGTCTCAAGCAGCGTCTCATCACAGCCTTTTCTCGGAGGATCTACTACGATCACATCCGCACGTGCCTTCTCGCCACCATGAGTTTTAGCATATTCTTCATAATAGTCCGGCAGAACTTCTTCTGCCTTTCCAACATAGAACGCTGCATTATTGATCTCATTGATCTTCGCATTATTCTTTGCATCTTCGATTGCCTGCGGCACGATCTCAACTCCATAGACCTGCTTTGCCTTCTGTGCAAGGAAGAGAGAAATTGTTCCGATACCGCAATACAGATCCCATACAGTTTCCGTCCCTTTCAGATCTGCATATTCCAGTGCAAGTCCGTACAGTTTTTCAGTCTGCACCGGATTCACCTGATAAAAGGACAAAGGAGAAATCTGATACTTTACATTTCCAATATAATCTGTGATAAATCCCTGTCCCCACAGTACTTCATAAGAATTTCCCATGATGACGTTATCCCTGCGTGTATTCGGACTGAGCGTAATACTTGTCATTCCTTCAAGCTGAGTCAGTTTTTTAATCAGCCGGTCCGCTTTCGGTAATTTCGTTCCGTTGATCACAAGACAGACCATGATCTCTTTTGTTGTAAATCCATAGCGGATCAGTACATGGCGGATCAGGCCTTTGCCTGACTTTTCATCATACGCTGCAACACAATTTTCTTTCATATACTGCAAAATAATTTCGAGAATCTCCCGATTCTGCTCAACTCCCAGGATACATTCTGTATTGGCAATGATATCATGGGTTCTTCCGGCATAAAATCCAGTAACAGGATTCCCCTCTTTATCTGTACCAAAGGGGAATTGTGCCTTATTTCTGTAGCGGAATGGTTCATCCATTCCTTCCACCGGTTCCATTACTGCATCGATCTTTCCCCTGTCAAAACCACCGATCCGTTCCAGATTGCCACGAATCTTCTGTTCTTTGAAAGCAAGCTGACGCTCATAAGACATTTCCTGGATCTGACAGCCACCGCACTTTCTTGCAAATGCACACTTCGGTTCTACACGATCTGCCGACGGATGGATAATCTCCATCATCCGGGCATAGCCATAATTTTTCTTTGCTTTCATCACTTTCGCTTCTACTACATCCCCGATGATCGCATCTTTAATAAACAGGGTATATCCATCCACGCGGCCGATTCCTTCACCGCCCACACCAATATCCGTTATTTCTACTGTTACAACGTCATTTTTATTCAGCATTTTATTTCTGTTCCTATTTCTATTCTTGTTGAAAGCCGATTCTTAAATTGATGTTGGGGTCAAAAGCCCCCAACAATGATGCCAACGGATTGTTTCGTGCTACGCACTCCCACAATCCTACCCGCTATTCGCATATCATGGTGCTTACGCCCCACTTTTATGCTCATATCGGGGCGGGTCTCAAGGTCATTCTACCACCAGTGTGCAAGCACACGTGGTTTCAGACCTTTTGACCCTGACATCTTAAATTATGAAAAATACGCTTTGCAAATATCTTAAATATCTGAGGTTTTCCTTATATTTGACTCAAATAAACGGTTGAATCCCAGCCAGTCTGTTCCCTTTTTATTCTTAAAAAGCTCAGTCAGTGTCTGAAGCTTCGCATCTGCACTGTCTGCCAGGTTCAGAGCCATTGCCTCTGCCAGTGCCGGTTTCTTTGGTGAACCATATTCCAGCTCGCCATGATGTGCCACGATACAGTGCTTCAGTTCATTTCCTATCTTTTCTGGGAAATCAGGAATCGAGCGGATCGCATCATCGATCATTTCCACACCGATCACAATATGACCGATCAACTGTCCTTCATCTGTATAATCATTATCCGGAAATGCAGACAGCTCTTTTACTTTTCCAATGTCATGGAAAATTGCTGAAGTCAGCAGAAGATCCCGGTTCAGGATGCTGTAATTTGAAGCAAAATATTCACATAAATGAACCACGCCAAGTGTATGCTCAAGCAGACCTCCGGCAAATCCGTGATGAACCGTCTTCGCAGCAGAATGACCTTTGAATTTTGCAATAAATGCTTCATCTTTCACGAAGTAAAATTCCAGTGCCGCTCTCAGATATGGATTGGAAATCTGACGGATATATGCCACCAGTTCCTCGTACATACTTTCCACACTTTTCTCTGTTGTCGGCATATAATCAGCCGGATTATATTCTCCTTCCTGAGCCACCCGGATCTGACGGATGTTCATCTGAAGATTCCCGTTATAATTAATGATATCTCCAAATACTTCGATAAAATCTTTCTCATCATAATCCGCAATTCCCTGTGAATTAGGATCCCATACCTTTCCGTCTAACGTTCCAGTCTTATCCTGAAGGATCAGATTGTCATAAGGCTTTCCATTTCTTGTCTCCGCAGAACGCTTTCCCTTACAAAGGTATACATTCCTGATTGTCTCGCCTTCACATAATCCACTAATATATCTCATTTCTATCCTCTTTCTATTATTTTGATGTCGGGGTCAAAAGCCCCCGACTTTGATGCCTACGGATTGCTCCGTGCTACGCACTCCCACAATCCTACCCAATATTCGCATATCGTGGGATTATCATCCCACTTGCACTATTTTTTATCGCCAACATTCACAGTGAAATCAAGATCCACATATCCGTCAGCACCTTTTCTTTTTCCTTTAACCCGGATCACTGCATCGCTCTTTTCTTCCAGCACAGCCTTCTCATAGCTGCTCATACTGGAAACTGACTCACCGGAAATCTGCCAGATAATATCCCCGCTCTGGATTCCTGCTGCCATTGCCGGAGAATCAGGATCTACTTCCATGACATACAATCCTGACGGCATGCCTTCATTCTGCTGAAGTTCTCCCGTCACAGTCGTTCCGTAAATTCCGATATAAGGCACACTTCCCCCATTCGCCATCAACTGGATCCTGGATTTCAGATCAGAGATTGCATATGCATTCACCGTATGGTCTCCCTTATCTTCCCAGATATCATCCGAAATCATTCCGATTACTTCTCCGTCCATATTGAAAAGGATTCCTGTCGCACCATCTGAACCGGAAATATCTGTTCCGATCACTCCGCATTCGCCATCCCGGAATTTTTGCTGATATTCGGTGGAACTGATAATCCCATAACTGACTCCGTCCTCATATCCTAAGGTATTTCCAAGTGCAATCACTCCGTCCCCCTGAGCTGCAAGATTGGAATTGCCAAGTTCTGCGACATGGATCGCATTCCAGGTTGCATCTGACAGCTCGTTCTTTGCCACACTGAATACTGCAAATCCACTGTTCTTATCTCTGCTTTTGACCGATGCCTTATAACTTGTACCGTCTACAAATTCCACCTGCCATTCTTCCGCATCTTTGCAGACTGACTCGCTGGCAAAGATCAGAAGCTCCTGTCCGTTATCCGCAGTGATCACTCCTGATACAGACGAGGTGATCCCCGTTGCCTCCGCATCCCAGTCTTCTTCCTCCGATGCCGCACTGACAGATACAACTCCCTTTTTTGCTTCCTTTACAGCCTGATACATACTCTTAAGGATCTCTTCATAATTTTCTTTGCTCAATGTCTGATCCACCGGATCATTCTGATTTCCTGCTGCCGCATCTTCCTGCCCTGAAGGAGTATCATCTTCCGGGATCGTCACTGTCTCCGGTTTGCCTTTCAGCCACCTCTGTGCCGCCGGCTTCACCGCAAAAAATCCCAGGCTCGCAACTCCTCCGAAAATCAGCCCGTACAGAGCGATCCTGACAAACTGCTGGATCAGCATCTTCCGGCTGATCTTTTTGGGCTTTATCGTCTCCTGCAGGAATGAATAAGATTCCTCTTCTTCCTGAGGCTTCTCCTGCTCTTTTTCATCTAACATAGGCACTGTCTCCCATACGAAAAAAGTCTTTCGTTTTCTAGTATAACTGATTTATTCTCATTGTTCAATATCGGATAAAAGCCTTTTCTTTACGCAAAGAATGGGGTACAATAGGACAGAGTTAATCCTAAAAAATATCAAGGTGGAATTATGAACCAGAAGACTTTATTTAAATTAGAATATGATAAGATCATTGCCCTGTTGGAGAAGGAGGCAACTTCTTTCCGCGGAGGGCAGCTCTGCCGCCGGTTAAAGCCGATGACAGATATCAATAAAATTAATACATTTCAGGAACAGACTGCGGCAGCGTTCACCAGGATTGTACAAAAGGGACGCATTTCTTTCGGTGATGCTGCTCCGGTCGAAGAGTCCATGAAACGGCTGGAAGTCGGTGGTGCTTTAAGTATTTCCGAGCTGCTCCGCATCAGCCGTCTTCTCGGAAATGCTGCCCGGGTAAAGGCTTATGGCAGACATGATACACAGGAAGAATCCTGTGACTGTCTGGATGCTTTTTTTGAACAGCTTGAACCGCTTACCCCTCTGGCAAATGAGATTGAGCGGTGTATCCCCGGGGAAGATGAAGTCAGTGATGATGCAAGCTCCACATTAAAGCATATCCGACGCAGTATTAATGGGATCAATGAGCGGGTACATGCAACTCTGACCAGTCTTGTAAATGGTTCTCTGCGGACTTATTTACAGGATCCGATCATCACCATGCGGGGTGACCGCTACTGCATCCCGGTCAAGGCTGAATACCGTGGACAGGTTCAGGGACTGATCCATGACCAGTCTTCTACCGGTTCTACGCTTTTTATTGAACCTATGGCTGTCGTGAAACTGAATAATGACCTGAAGGAACTTTATGCCAGAGAACAGGAAGAAATCCAGATCATTCTTGCCGGTCTGAGTGAAGAAGCCGCCCAGTATATTGAAGAAATCCGGGCGGATTACCGTGCTTTGACCGATCTCGACTTTATTTTTGCAAGAGGTGCATTGGCTCTGTCCATGAAAGCCAGCCGTCCGGTTTTTAACGAAGAAAATAAAATCCATATCCGTGAGGGACGTCACCCGCTGCTGGATCCTAAGACGGTCATTCCGATTACGGTCACTCTCGGAGAAGAGTTTGATCTGCTGATCGTGACCGGTCCAAATACCGGTGGTAAGACCGTTTCCCTGAAGACAGTCGGACTTTTCTGTCTCATGGGGCAGGCAGGGGTGCATATCCCTGCCGGTGACCGCTCGCAGCTTGCAGTTTTTCATCAGATCTATGCGGATATCGGAGACGAACAGAGTATTGAGCAGAGTCTGAGTACTTTTTCTTCCCATATGACGAACATTGTATCGTTTCTTAAGAAAGTAGATTCACACTCTCTGGTCTTATTTGATGAGTTATGTGCAGGAACAGACCCGACAGAGGGAGCGGCACTGGCGATCGCCATTCTTTCCCATCTCCATTCACAGGGGATCTGCACCATGGCGACGACTCATTACAGTGAGCTGAAAGTCTATGCACTTTCCACTCCGGGAGTAGAGAATGCATGCTGTGAATTTGATGTCCAGAGTTTACGCCCGACTTACCGGCTTCTGATCGGTATCCCCGGCAAAAGTAATGCCTTTGCTATTTCCGGGAAACTCGGACTCCCCGATTATATTATTGATGACGCAAGAGAGCGTCTGACGGAACAGGATATTTCTTTTGAGGATCTTCTCACCGATCTGGAGACAAGTAAACGTACGATTGAAAAGGAGCGGGAAGAGATTTCTGCTCTCCGCAAAGAGGCTGAAGAATTAAAATCGCAGGCAAAAGAGCGGCAGGAAAAGCTGGACGAACAGCGTGACCGGATCCTGCGTGAGGCAAATGAAAAGGCAAATGCCATCCTCCGGGATGCAAAGGAAGTCGCAGATGAGACGATCCGCAAATTCCATAAATTCGGCAAGGAAAATATTTCTGCGGCAGAGATGGAAAAAGAACGGGAACGGATCCGTAAGAAAGTCAATGATACTGCCGCTGCTTCTTCACTGAAGTCAAAAAAACCGAAAAAAGAACATAAGCCTTCCGACTTTAAACTGGGAGAATCTGTCAAGGTTCTGAGCATGAACCTGACCGGAACTGTCAGCTCTCTGCCGGATGCTCGTGGAAATCTGACAGTTCAGATGGGAATCCTTCGTTCCCAGGTCAATATTTCAGACCTTGAGATCATTGAAGAACCATCTTCATATGGTGCAAAGAAAATGAACCGCACTTCCAAAGGGAAGATCAAAATGGGAAAATCTCTCTCTGTCCGCCCGGAGATCAATCTGCTTGGACGAACTGTAGATGAAGCGGTTGCAGAACTGGACAAATACCTCGATGATGCACTGCTCGCCCATTTATACACGGTCCGTGTTGTCCACGGAAAAGGAACCGGGGCATTGCGTAAAGGAATCCATGAATATCTGCGTCGGCAGAAGCACGTAAAATCTTATCACCTCGCTGAATTTGGAGAGGGCGATGCAGGTGTTACGATCGTAGAACTCGGATAATAAGCCTGATAAATAAAAAGGAGGATCTTTCATGATAGGGAAACAAAAAATTCTCATCGTTGATGATGATGAAAATATTGCAGAGCTGATCTCGCTCTATCTGACAAAAGAATGCTTTGATACAAAACGGTATTGTATATCTGATTATCGTTGTTGCTTTAGTGGGGGCGATACGATTCTGCTACAGGAAACTGAAGGCTTTGAAAAAGGACGAATCATGCAGTACTTGTGACACTTGTCCTTTGAAAGACAGCTGTGCCCGTAAGCCGGTGAAAAAGAAAAGAGGAAGCTGTTGTTCCTCTTAGCAGTCGGTCTTGGAGTCAGAAAAGCTTCAAGGTAATGCTTTCAGCTTCTTTTCGTCTTCTGATCCGTTCTTTTTCGCCGCGTCGGAATACGTAAACGAGACCGTACTCCTCGCACATATAGCGCTTTTCTTCTTCGTCTTTTACCCCTTCGAAATAACGTTCCACTTCGTTCCATACTTCCAGGATCAAGGCATCGGCATCATTCCGGTATTGAGCGACATTCCCGCTTTCCCGGGCTGAATTATTCTGGAACTGTTTTTGGCGGGTATAGTTTTCTTTGAAATTTTCATAATTGACTTTTACCAGGGCAATCGAAGGACAGTAGATCGGATTACCACCACCGTTACTGATCCGGT
>OGPE01002283.1_pt1 | contig 11084 bp, 6 predicted proteins | sample 1552881 | NCBI WGS metagenome assembly OGPE01 (sample SAMEA2580236, study PRJEB22360) | human gut metagenome | biome: human gut; feature: human-associated habitat; material: faeces | place: Denmark | collected 2008/2010 | reverse complement strand
TGCAAGTGCTGACACAAGCATTACAAGAGTTGATTCTGGGAGATGGAAATTAGTTATAAGACAATCTATTGCCTTAAACTTATAACCTGGATATATAAATATTTCTGTCCAGCCACTCTTAACTGGTATATGTCCATTTTCATCAGCTACTGATTCAAGAGTTCTTGTGCTTGTAGTTCCTACAGCAATAACTCTTCCACCATTAGCCTTGGTATTATTAATTATATCTGCTGCTTCTTTATCAACCTGATAGAATTCTGAGTGCATATGATGATCAAGTATATTCTCAACCTTAACTGGTCTGAATGTTCCAAGACCTACGTGAAGAGTAACTCTTGCAATCTTCACTCCCATATCTTCTATCTGTTTAAGCAGTTCTTTTGTAAAATGTAGTCCTGCCGTAGGTGCTGCTGCTGAACCCTCGTGCTTGGCATATACTGTCTGATAGCGGTTCTTATCTTCAAGCTTATGTGTGATATATGGTGGAAGCGGCATCTGTCCTAGTTCATCAAGAATTTCCTCAAATATGCCATCATAACTAAACTGTATAAGTCTGTTACCTTCCTCAACTATATCAATAATCTCACCTGTAAGCTTTCCGCCACCAAATACTATCCTTGCACCAACCTTGCATTTCTTTCCTGGCTTAACAAGGACTTCCCACGTATCCTGTCTGTCTTCAAGTCTTTTTAACAAAAGCACTTCAATGGCAGCACCTGTTCCTTCTTTCTCACCGATAAGTCTTGCAGGTATAACCTTAGTATCATTAATTACAAGGCAGTCGCCCGGCTTAAGATATTCTGTTATATCCCTAAATATCTTGTGTTCTATAGCTCCTGTGTTCTTATCAAGAACCATCAATCTGGAGCTTGAACGGTCTGACAGAGGGTCTTGTGCTATAAGTTCCTCTGGCAGATCATAATAAAAATCATGTAAATCCATAATAATCCTCTATTCAGATTGTGCACTCTATTGCACACTATACTCACGAATTCGCACTTATGTGCTCCATCGTTCTGCTTCGCATAACTATTCGTTCGTTAGTGGCTCAGAAAAAGCAAATGCCTGCTACGCAGTCGCTTGCTTTTTCTTTCGCTCACTACATACGAAGTTCGATTCCATTATCACTTAAGTCTTTATATATCTTCTCCATTACTGGTGTGATATCCTTATCCTCAAGTGTTCTGTCCTTAGCTCTAAAAGATATTGAATATGCTACTGACTTGTAGCCCTCTTTAATCTGGGCACCTTCATATATATCAAATAACTTGTAACTCTCAAGTATGCTTCCGCCGCGTTTCTCGATTATCTTCTCAATCTTTCCTACAAGAACTGACTTAGGCATAACCATACTTATATCCCTTGTAACTGCTGGGAACTTGGCAATACCCTCAAACTTTCTGTCAAAGCTTGCCATCTTAGTTACAATTGAAAGGTCAATAACAACAATATATGTTCTGTCGCCTAATGAATAAGTATCTGCTACATCTGGATGTAATTCACCCATATAGCCAATCTTTGTTCCATCATAGATAATCTCTGCCTGACGTCCTGGGTGAAGGAATGTAATTCCTGCCTCTGGATTGTATTCCGGCTTAACTCTCATTCCAATTCTTTCAAGGAATTCTTCAACTACACCCTTCATCTGGAAGAAATCAACATCTCCAAATGCTCCAAGCGTGAACATAACTCTCTCATCTGGAAGCTCGTTAACATCATCTGCTGCAAGATATACCTTTGCAAGCTCATATAACTTAACATTCTTATTACGTCTGTTATAGTTAGTTGATAATGATGTAAGCATACTATTAACAGGAAGTGTTCTCATTATTGAGAAATCTTCTCCTAATGGATTAGAGATAACCACTGTCTTTCTGTATTCTGAGTCGGCCGCAAGCTTAAGCTTATCAAATACCTTAGGGCTTTCAAATGAATATGTCATAGCCTGTGAGAATCCACAGAACTGTGCAACTTCACCTGCTACATCTTCAATACTTCTCTCAAATGGTATCTTACCCATTGTTGTAGAACCCTTTGGAAGTGTTGTAGGAATATTATCATATCCGAAGAATCTTGCTACTTCCTCTGCAATATCTGCATCTCTGTTAAGATCCTGTCTGAATGTAGGAATAATAAGCTCATTAGAAGCTTCATCATATTCTACTTCAAGTCTCTTGAAATATGAAAGCATATCTTCCTTTGATACATTTGTTCCAAGAAGTGCATTATACTTATCTGGTTCAAATGATATTCTCTTCTTAGATACCGGCTCATCATATATATCAACAACACCGCCAACTACTTCACCTGCACCTAACTGTTCTATAAGGTCACAGGCTCTGTTCATAGCTTCAAGTGCAAGCTCTGGATCTAAGCCCTTCTCAAACTTACCAGAAGCATCTGTTCTTAAACCAATCTTCTTAGTTGACTTTCTTATATTAGTTCCATCAAATGTTGCAGCTTCAAAAAGCATTGTCTTAACATCATCTGTTATCATTGAGTTCTCACCACCCATAATACCAGCAAGACCAATAGCCTTTTCTCCATCACATATAAGAAGTGCTTCTGAATCAAGTGTTCTTTCCTGTCCATCAAGTGTAACGAACTTCTCATTCTCAGCAGCAGTTCTTACAATAATCTTCTTATCAGCGATTGTATCATAATCATAAGCGTGCATTGGCTGACCATATTCTATCATAACATAGTTAGTAATATCTACTATGTTATTAATAGGTCTGATGCCTGCTGTCATAAGTCTGTGCTGCATCCACTTTGGTGATGGAGCAAGCTTTATATTCTTAACAACTCTTGCTGTATATCTCTTGCAAAGCTGCTTAGCTGCTACTTCAATCTTAATATAGTCATTAACATCTTCGCTATTGCCTGTAGCATTAACAACTGGAGGATTGAATGGCTTTCTGAATGTAGCTGCTGCCTCTCTTGCGATACCAAGGATACTATAGCAGTCTACACGGTTGTTAGTAATCTCATATTCAAATACTGTATCATCAAGTCCAAGATATTCTACAGCACTCTCTCCTACTTTGGCATCATCACCAAATATATAAATACCATTTTCTGCTGCATCTGGATAGAATTCTCTTGATGAACCAAGTTCTTCAATTGAACACATCATTCCATAAGACTCAACGCCTCTTAACTTGCCTTTTTTAATCTTAATTCCATCTTCTGGAAGTGGACTTCCATCGTGTCCGCCAGCCACACGTCCGCCGTCAAGAACAACTGGAACTTTCTGTCCACTTGTTCCTGGTTCAATATTAGGAGCACCTGTAACTATCTGAACAGTTTCATTTCCTACATTCACCTGACATACTACAAGCTTGTCTGCATCTGGATGTCTTTCTACTGAAACAATCTGTCCTACAACAATTTTATCCAGATTTTTATCAAGCTCATTAAAACATTCTACCTTAGTACCTGAAAGAGTCATAGCATCTCTGAATTCCTGATTTGTACACTCTAAACCTGGAACAAGGTCCTTTATCCATTTAATAGATGTATCCATACTTATCCTCCACTTATTATTAATTAGAACTGCTTTAAGAATCTTGTATCATTCTCGTATAACAATCTCATATCATCGATTTCGTATTTAAGAAGGGCAACTCTTTCAAGACCTACGCCAAACGCAAAACCTGTATATTTATCTTTATCAATTCCGCACATTTCAAATACATGTGGGTGAACCATTCCGCAGCCAAGTATTTCAATCCAGCCCTCACCCTTACAAAAACGGCATCCCTTGCCGCCACATTTAAAGCAGCTTACATCCATCTCGGCACTAGGCTCTGTGAATGGGAAATGATGTGGTCTGAACTTAACCTTAGTATCTTCACCGAATAACTCCTTAGCGAATTCTGCAAGTGTTCCCTTAAGGTCAGCAAATGTTATGTTCTCATCAATTACAAGACCTTCAACCTGATGGAAGCAAGGTGAATGGGTTGCATCAACTTCATCTGCTCTGTATACACGTCCAGGTGAAATCATTCTTATTGGAAGTCTGCCTTTTTCCATAACTCTTGCCTGAACAGGTGATGTCTGTGTTCTAAGAACAACTTTATCATTGATATAGAATGTATCCTGTTCATCTTTTGCTGGATGGTTAGCTGGAATATTAAGTGCCTCAAAGTTGTAATAATCATATTCTACCTCTGGACCTTCTACAACTTCGTATCCCATTCCTATAAATATCTTTTCTATTTCTTCACGCGCAAGCATATTAGGATGTTTATGTCCAAGTTCAGCTTTCTTGGCTGGAAGTGTTACATCAATTACCTCTGCCTTCATCTGAAGCTCTCTCTTCTTGGCAGCAAGCTCTTTCTTGGCAGCCTCTAATACTTCTTCAATTGCCTGTCTTGTTTCGTTGACAATCTGTCCAACCTTAGGTCTGTCCTCAGGAGCTACCTCCTTCATACCCTTTAAAACTTCAGTAAGCTCGCCTTTTTTACCAAGAAAAGCAACTCTGATATCATTTAACTTATCAAGAGAATCTGTTGCCTTTATCTGTGACAACGCATTTTCTTTGATTGCATCAAGTCTTTCTTTCATCTTATCCTCCTTCTTGCGCTATTTACACATTGTTAATCATTTCGCAAAAAACCACTCTCAATTGTAACACAATGCTCATATTTCGCAAGTATTATTTTAATTATTCTTATGTCTTTTCTCATAAATCTCAAGAACCTGCATAGCTTCCTTGGCATGCACCTTATTCTTTTTAGTCACATTTTTAATATTATTTCTTGCATCTTCTATTCTTGATTCATTATATTCTATCTGTTCTCTTAACTTCTGGCGTCTTATGGAAAGATTATGTCTTACCTCTACCATTTCTTTAGGATTAAGTATCGCCTTAACTTGTCCTATCCATATATGTGTATCAATTACACCAAGCTGTCTTAATATATCTGTAAGCTCCGCTTCTGCCTCATTAAGATTACTTGTTATCTCAAGTATTTTACGTTGTTCATCTTTCATCTCAACATATGCCTGAAACTTCTGCTCAAGCTCAAATGCACTCTTTACCGCATATTTGCTATATTCATATTCAAGCACATTTACAGCATTTACATACTTTATCTTGTACTTATTAAGAAGTGCTGTTGCTTTATTAAGCTTTACCTCTGTCACATACACTTTTCGTTCTGTTGATTTAAGATAAGCAAACAGACCAAGCGAAAGCGTAAGTGCAAGTATTACAACTGTTATGAACATTCCAATGTGTTCATCATCTGGTGAAGCCGCTGATATAAGAAGAAATATAACAAACACCCCTACAAGAAGTGCCAGCATAAGTACTGAATACTTCTTAATTCTAAGCTGTTTTTTCACAAGGTCATTTGCCTCTATACGATACATTGACCTCTCACCCTTAATCATTCTTACATTCTTTAATACTGTATTGTAATCTTCTTCATCGTGCCTCAGCTTTACAAGTGCCTCTGGAAAATCTTCCTCATAAGATTCCATCATACGGTACACTTTGTTGGAAAGCTTGTTCTCCGGTGATTTAAAAATACGCCTGTCAACCGACAGATTATCAACACGGTCTGCCGCATACATAAGCTTAAGCTTTATATCTTCCGGTGCATTCTCGATTCTTTGTATATCCTCATAATAATCAGTTACACTGTCATATTCTACCTTGGCATTCTCTATATATCTTGAAGCTTCCTCCATAATATCACACTGGCTTTTAACAAAGCTCCCAACCTCTGAGCCTGTAAACCCTGCCGTGTCAACCTCTTCAAGATTATCCTGCGTATTATTGACCGCTCCGCCAAGATTAACCTTATCAACTGTTCTTATAAGCGTCTGTGCCTGTATACTGTTAAGCAGGTGGTCATATTTTTCTTCTTCCTTTAACACATCTGCCTGCTGTTTCTTAGTCTTTTCTGTCAGCCCTCTGGATTCATCAGCAGATGCATCACTGCCAGCCGTCTTATATAATTCTTCTTCCAGATCATCATTATGATTACTGCCAGTATACGAACCCACCTGATAGCTGTGTATCATATCATTAATAGAACGTTTATTTCTAAATCCATTCTCATCTTCATACACAATATCAAGCGGTCTGTATATTTTTTCATAATCAACAGAAAGACCTTTTTTAGAAGCTGTGTAGGAATATTTATCAGCCGTGCTGTCTGTATGTTTGCCATCTGTTCTTACAGCAGGTTCATTAGCAGTGTTATCAGCAGCTTTGTCTGTCATATTATTGGTCTGTCTGCTGACAGCATTAGATATGCAGCTTTTGCCTTCACTGAACTTATTAAGTGTTTCATCAGAAAAAAATATTTTGACAGAGTCGCCTGATTGTAATTTCTCGCTTCCGTCAGCCTTCTTGTCATTAAGTGTAATATTCTTTTTTCTAAGCATTTTATATATAAAGCTTTTACTTGCGGCAGACAGATACTTTGAAAGATACTTATCAAGCCTCTGGTTGTCGCCTAATTTATCTATTATTAATTCTTTCATTCAACACTCCACATATTATAAGCACATATTAAGGCAGCTTTCAGTTACATACTTTATACGATTGTTCTTATTCGTATCGCTATTGTCATAGTTAGCCGCCATATTAGCTGCTCTTTTAATAAATGTATCCTTTTCTGTATAAAGAGTGACAGTCACATTTAACTTATCATTCTTTAAGAATTCTTTAAGGCTTGTCTCAAATAATGCCTTATCCGGAGCTTTATCATGGCTTAATGCAATTATTGTGTTGTCAGATATGACCATAGCACATACGCCAATGGGATTTTTGTTATTGCTGACAATTACATCATATAAAGCTGATAACTCTCCCTTTGCAGCTTCAACGCTTGTATATAGTTCCTTATCACATACCTTATGTGGCAGTAATATAAAATAAGAAACTGCTATTTTAGCACCGGGAAGTACAAGAACAGTTGCCACAAGTGTCATATAATTATTTCTTGATTTAAAGATTATTAAACCTGTTACAAATACTGCGGCAATTATTAAAAATGCAATAATAGTAAGAAGCAGGTTAAAACTTCTTTTGTATTTAAGATAACCAAACTCACCTTTTTCTTTTTTACTCATAACTTATGTCCTTTTTTAGTAGATTTTGATTTATTATTGGAACTTCTTTTACCCGCACCAGCACTATTATGTTTTCCCTTATTGTTATAAGCTGTGGTATTTTTAACAGTCTTATGTTTGCGTGATGAAAAGTTCTTTCCTCCTGTGTTATGGGATATTTTTCTTGGTGGAATAAGGCATTTTGGTCCAAATCCTATAAGGTCTGTACGTCCATTTTTAATAAGGGCTTCCTTAACAAGATCGTAATTATCTGGATTACGGTATTGTATAAGGGCTCTCTGCATTTCCTTTTCGTGGTGGCTTACAGGAGTATATACCTTCTCCATAGTAGCAGGATCTAAGCCTGTATAATACATACAGGTAGACAGCGTTGATGGTGTTGGATAGAAATCCTGCACCTGTTCGGGCATATAACCAAGATCCCTTATATATTCTGCAAGCTCAATCGCCTCCTTCATAGTCGAACCGGGGTGGCTTGACATAAGATATGGGACAACGAACTGCTGCTTGCCTGTCTTATTATTAATGCGTTTATAACGTTGTAAGAACTTTTCATATACATCATTGGAAGGCTTGCCCATTTTCGTAAGGACATTATCTGATATATGCTCAGGTGCAACCCTTAACTGTCCGCTTATGTGATGTTCACATAACTCTTTAATAAATGTATCATCCGCATCACACATACAGTAGTCAAAACGTATTCCTGAACGGATAAACACCTTCTTAACGCCAGGCACTTTACGAAGCTTTCTTAAAAGCTTAATATAATCAGAATGGTCAACTGTAAGATTCTTGCAGGGAGCCGGAAAAAGGCACTGTCTGTTCATACATACGCCCTTAGTAAGCTGCTTTTCGCAGGAAGTATGCCTGAAATTAGCTGTAGGTCCTCCAACATCGTGTATATACCCCTTGAAATCTCTATCTTTAGTCATAGTAACAGCTTCATCAACAATGGATTCGTGGCTTCTTACCTGAATTATCCTTCCCTGATGAAATGTTAAGGCACAGAATGAACAGCCTCCAAAACACCCTCTGTTGCTTGTTATTGAGAATTTAATCTCTGATAAAGCCGGTATTCCGCCATCTGCTTTATACATTGGGTGATAATCTCTCATATACGGAAGTGCATATACATCGTCCATCTCCATAGTAGTAAGCGGTTTTGCTGGTGGATTCTGTACGACATATAGTTTTTCTTTGGCTTTTTCTACAAGTATCTTTGCAGTAAATGGATCAGTATTTTTATATTGTGTATAAAAACTTTCAGCATATATTCTTTTATCTTTTACAATCTCATCATAGGATGGAAGATTTATATAGTCAGATAAATTATCCAATGTCTTAGTCTTGTATACAGTTCCATTGATATAAGTTATATCTTTTACATCAATTCCTGCATTAAGTGCATCAGCTATCTCAACAATAGAATGTTCGCCCATTCCGTAAGAGATTATATCTGCACCCGAGTCTATAAGAACGGAATGTTTTACTTTGTCAGACCAGTAATCATAGTGCGACATTCTTCTTAATGAAGCTTCAATTCCACCTAATATAATAGGAGTTGATTTGTATACCTGCTTAATTAAGTTACAGTATACGATTGTCGCATAATCAGGTCTTAATCCCATAACTCCGCCAGGTGAAAAGGCATCTGAATGACGTCTTTTCTTATTGACGGTATAATGGTTTACCATAGAGTCCATATTTCCCGCAGACACCAGAAATCCCAGTCGAGGCTCTCCAAATACCTGAATACTCTCCTTCTTTCTCCAGTCAGGCTGAGGAATGATCCCCACTTTATACCCACGACTCTCCAACAGTCTGCTGATGATCGCAGTACCAAAGGAAGGATGGTCCACGTAGGCATCACCTGTAATATAGGCAAAATCTACCTGCTCCCACCCTCTCTGTTTCATTTCTTTCTTTGTTACCGGTAAAAAATCCTGCATTTATATTTTCCTCGTATGTATTATAGTCATGCGGATACGATCATCCGCCACACAGTTCTACATCTGCAGCAAACCTTTCAAATTATCATTTCCGGATAATAATCAGACATGATGATACACTGCCTGTGCCCGGTATCCTTCGGATATAATATCAAGCTGTCTGTGGAACCGCTTCAGCTGCTGAAGATCTTTTGTTTTAAATACTCTCAGGAACTCATCCTGAATCTTCATAATCTCCCGCTTATTTGCAATCTTGTACAGATTTTCAATGTTGATCAGAATATCCTTCACCAGATTAGACTGCATCTGTGACGAATTCTGTGCATCCATAATCTCATTCCGCACAGAAGACATCTCATGGTCAAGAGCATTAATGGCATCTGCTGCCTTGCTCAGACGTTCTGCCACATGCTCCGGCATATCCCCTTTATATTTATACTGCAGGGAATGCTCAATCGTCGCCCAGAAGTTCATAGCCATTGTACGGATCTGTATCTCCGCCTGCAGCTTCTTTGGCCCTTTGATCGTATCCACTGTATAATAAATAATCAGATGATACCTCCTTTATCCACTCTGTTTAATATGCTTCAGATAATTCTTCTCACTCTTTATAACCATATCGCTTCTCTTCTGAATCAGGGAAGCAACCGTCTCTATATCCTCCTCAAACTGGCAGATAATACGAACACCGGCAATATCCTCCAGTTCTTCTTCCATTCTCTCCATAGGAATATGCTTGCGCTGCATTTTCTCAAGAATACTGCTCACGCTCTTAACCCTGCCCTCCACCTGCTCAATCGGGCAGTAAACATCATTCTCTTTACATTCATCAATAATGTGATTGAATTTCACTTCCAGCTCTCTCACAGCCAGTTCATACGGGCACAAAATGCTTCTCCATAACTGTATTTCCATTTTCACTCGCTCCTTGCATTTCATACATTTTGTTATTATAGCATAGATTTTGAAAAATATCTCGCTAATATGAATAGTTTCTGTTTTTTTTAGAAATGCCTAGTTCCGCATTCTGATACAGTATATGCAAAGCACCGGACATATAGAACATTCAAAAAAGCACCCCTGCCGCCAAAGCGCAACAGGGATGCTTCCAACATCACTCTTTAAGAGCCTCCAGAACTTTCACCAGATACTTCCAGACTCTCTCTGTAGAAGAAATACTAAGCACCTCTTCAGACGTATGAATATCCTTCATATCAGGTCCCAGAGACACACAGTCAAGTCCTTCCATCTTCTTATAGAAAAGTCCACACTCAAGTCCTGCATGGATTGCCACCACATTCGGTTTCTGTCCATACATTTCCTCATATACTTCCACCATCTTATCACGAAGCGGTGAATCCTTGCGATACTCCCACGCAGGATAAACGCCCTGTCTCTCATACTCTCCGCCAAGGAACTCCGTCAGATAGGCAATCTTGTCAGAAAGGGAATCTCTGGCTGTCTCCACAGAACTTCTGATACTGGAACTTCCCATTACCTCATTCTCAGAAGTCTTCAGAATACCGATATTCGTAGAAGTCTCTACCAGTCCTTTGATCGTTCCGCTCATTTTCTGAACACCATAAGGTACATTTACAAGGAAGAAAATTACTTTTTCTTTACTTGTGGGATGAAGAACCCTTACTTCCTGTTTTCCCTCATCTTCAACAGTTACTGTGATACCCTCATCAGTTCCTGCATACTCTTCTCTCCATGCTCCCTGCACAGAAGCCGCATATTCTCTGACAGCATCTGCATTTTCTTCAAGAACAAGGATTTCTGCTGTAGCCTCCCTTGTAATGGCATTATCTTTCTGTCCGCCCTGCACACTGATCAGTTCAAAATCTGTTTTCTCATCCAGACCATGGAGAAATTTTCCGAGAAGAGAATTTGCGTTTGCACGATTCTTATCAATCTCAGCTCCGGAATGACCGCCCATCAGTCCGCTGATCTTAACTGTCAGCTTCTCTCCCTCTGCATCCAGTCTTGTCACTGGAATATGGCTGGCTCCCGAAAGGCCGCCTGCACAGCTGTAGAAGG
>OGPE01002280.1_pt1 | contig 11090 bp, 9 predicted proteins | sample 1552881 | NCBI WGS metagenome assembly OGPE01 (sample SAMEA2580236, study PRJEB22360) | human gut metagenome | biome: human gut; feature: human-associated habitat; material: faeces | place: Denmark | collected 2008/2010 | reverse complement strand
CAGTGGCAGGGCGACAGGGTGCTGATTAGCGGCCAGGCCACCACCTATCTGCGCGGAACGGTTTACCTGCGTTAATCATCGCCACCGCGTCGCCCCGGAGAGCGGCAATCTACTTCCGCTCCCTGGGGCGACATAGCATCAGCCCAGCGATGCGCCGCCACACATCACCAGCTCCTGTCCGGTCATCGCCGATGCGCCCTCGCTCAGCAACCAGCTCACCAGAGAGACCACTTCCTGCGGAGTAATGAGTCGCCCAAGCGGCGGAAGCCGCGGCGGGGAACTTTCTCTGCCTGGCTGATGAAGCATCGGCCCGGGGCGCCACGACGTTGACCGTCACCCCGGCAGGCGCCAGCTCTGCCGCCCAGCTCCTGGCGAGAGCGACCAGCGCGGCTTTGGTGGCCGCATACTGCGAGCGACCAGCGGCGCCTCGTGACGTACGGCTTCCCAGCATAACGATCCTCCCGCCTGGCCCCATGGTCGGGGCGAAGTGATTGACCAATGTCTGAGCAGCATCGACGTGTAAACGCCACAGCGACTCGCTGCGCTGAGGGTCCAGATTGCCCAAGGTGGCGGCCGCCATTGAACCCGCGGCGTGAATGATGGCCTGCGGGGGCTCAATCTGCTCCAGCGCCGCCAGCAGCGCGCTGCGCTGGCTGACGTCGACCGACAGATGGCGAAAGTTCGGCTGTGAGAAGGGCGGCAGCGAACGGCTCATGCCGATCACCTGCCAGCCGTCCGCCAGCAACTGCCTCACCACTGCGGCGCCGATCCCGGAGCTGGCCCCGGTTACCATTGCCTGCTTCATCGCGCCTCCAGCATCTCAGCGGGGATTTTGAATACCGCCTTTCTGACCGGCGCTGGCGTCGAAACCGCACACAGCGCCTGGTGCGGTTCGCCGGGGTAAAAGACCGCGAAGTCGCCGGGACGCAGCAGAATAGAGACACTCTCCGGGGCTGGCTGACATATATAGAGGTCGGGCTTAAGCTCATTATCTTCCGGGCGCATCGCGGGAGCCATGCCCGCCTGGATCCGCTCCTCGCCGGCCAGGATGACCTGAATATCCGCCCACTGGCGATGATATTCCGTATGCCGCTCGGCCGCAGGCTGGGTTTGCACCACGCTGAGGGTGCAGAACCACGGCGCACCGTCGGGCTGGAAGCGGCCATTCTCTCTGGCACTGAGGGCAGCCAGCGAACAGGCCTCGCTGCTCAATAGCTGCTTTAACGCCGGCGGCAGACCAGCCTGCTGCAGAGCCTGCAGATTACCGATAATCATGCGCTTTCTCCTTTTACCCACTGTGGCGAGACACGAACATACTTGATCGCCTGGCGATACCAGGTGTAGGCGATATGCAAATTACCGTCTGCTCCCTGTTTGATGCTGGGGTAGGAGAACTCCCGGTTCAGCTTCTGCTCCGAATTATTGGTCATGCAGTAGCCGTCACCCTCATCGAGATTGCGCAGCCACGGCCAGCTTTCACCACCATCGGCTGAAATAGCGACGGTCATCGGCGCGCGTGGTGCGCCCCAGAAGGCGCTTTTCCCGGTCGCTTCCGGCTCCCTTCGGCCATCGTCGTCAGCAATTTCATCATACAGCGAGGCGCGGCGTTCCGTGGCGCCGGCGGCGCTCATATTATTGAACACCAGCGCCAGTTCGCCATTGTCCAGGGTGGTCGCCTGAATGGACGAGTTGTTGTTCGGAAGCGTCGTCGGTACCGGCGCAGACCAGCTCTCTCCCTGGTCGCTGGACTGGCTGAACCAGATATGATCCGCCCAGCGGCTGCGGAAGAAGGCTGCCAGTCTGCCGTCCGGAAGCGGAGTGATACTCATATGGACACAACCCAGGCTCTCCGGGACCGCCACGTCACGCCAGCTTTTTCCGCAGTCTGAAGAGATCTTCACCGCGCTGACGTCATTGTTACCCACCCATTTCTCGCCGGGTTCGGTACGGCAGTAAAAGACCGGCAGCAGCCAGTTGCCGTCAGACATAACGCTTATTGGCTGGCGAATAAAGGTACCCGGTTGATCCAGCAGCGTATCGATGGCCCCCCAGCTTCGTCCGCCATCGTGGGAGAGGCGGTAGCGCACAATGGCGGTATCCTGGTTTCCGGCAAATTGCGCTGTCCACAACAGCCACAGCACGTTATCGGGCGCCTGAAATAGCACCGGGTTTTGTTCTGAGCGGTCTGGATCATCAGATAGCTTGACTGCCTCACTCCAGCGGTCACTGCCGGGGGCTAACCGCGATCCCCAGATAGAGATATCGGCTTTTCCCTCCTGGGAGCCGCCAAACCAGACGCACATCAGGCTGCCGTCATCCAGCGGCAGCAGATTGGCGGCATGGTTCTGCGGGCAGGCGCAGGGAAGCATTGCCCATGCGATGTGTTCATCTTGCTCGTGTTGGCGAATGACGCCGTCAAAAGGCGGAATTACGGTCATGTTTTATACTCCACGTTGCTCAACTGGGGCGGGGGATGGTTGTGATTTATTTGGGATCAGGCGGTCAATCACCATGATGATGGCCGGGGTTGCCAGGGCGACATACATGTTATTGATGCCGAACGGGTCGCCGAGTAAATACCAGACGGACGTCACCACACAGGCGCCGATCAGGCCGGCATTCGCGCCCCGAGTGCTTCTGAAGAAGGGGGCATAGAAGGCGATGACCGCCACCACGGTAATGGAGAGGCGAATGGCGCGGGTAAAGAAGGAGAGTTTCAGCACCTCCGGTACCAGCAGCACAAAGATCAGCGGCAGGAAGCCGATAATTAGCGACGCCCAGCGTGTGGCTCTGAACTCCTGGTCCGGCGTTGGGTTGCGCCATGGTACGTAAAAATCCTTCACCACCAGCGAGGCAATGGCCAGGGCTACGGTACTTACGCTGACGAAAATCGATGCCACAAGTGACGTTGTCACCAGACCTGCCAGCCACGGGTTCATGTCCTGCAGAAAGACCGGGAGGGCATACAGGCTGTTGATCTCGGGATGCAGGTATTTCGCCGCGACGCCGATAATGGCGATGGCAAAGGCAATAGGCAGGCAGAAAAAGAAGGCGATCCAGGTGGAGCGTTTCGCTGAACGAACGTCTTTGGTTGAGCTAATGGCCTGAATGACAAACTGGGTGCAAAAAATGGAGCCGATAGTGCCGATGAGCCAGGCGAAGATCGTGCCAGCACCAATGTTGCCATCCCATGTCCAGTAATAATCCGGCATCTTCTCCATCATCGGCGAGAAGCCGCCGGTTTTGGACAGGGCAAAACCCAGAATGATCAGCAGACCGGCGTATTTTAACGCGCTGTGTAACATGGTGACCCAGGCGACGCCCTTCATGCCGCCGAACGCGAAATAAAAGGTACTCACAATGGCGGTAATAAAGGCGGCTACCGGTAAATTCACTTTTAATACGGTGGAGATGGCTGCGGCACCGCTGACGTAGTTACCCACGTTAACCAGCAGCAGCGCATAAATCATAATCAGGGAGATAATATTTTTGGTACTGTTGCCATATTTTTCAGCGATGGCGCCGGAAATGGTGATTTTTCCGGTGTTATAGATGCGTTTCACCAGGATTAAACCGAACAGCGGAAAGCCGATGGCTGCCCCCAGCACGGACCACGAGGCGGCAATTCCGCTCTCAAAGGCGGCCTGGGCAGTACCGATGGTCGATTTGGCGCCAATATATTCTGACATCAGTAATATACCGACAATAAAGGCCGGCATGGCGCGCGAGCCTTCCATAAAATCCCCGGAATTTTTACTACGAATACGGAATGTCAGCCAGGTGGTAAACAGAATATAGGCAATAACAATGCCGACAATAATAAAGGTATCTTCAGCGGTAAAATGATTCATCTTAGCCTCTCTCTGGGCGTACGAATCCTGGGCACGGCGGTACCCGGTCTGTTTTATTAAAAAAGCGCAGCAAGTATTACGCTAAATAACGAGCGATGATGTCGCGTATCTGCTGCAGCTGTTGGTCACTGAACTGCACCGCGTAGCGGCTGTCGCCCACCTCATGACCCATCAGTTGCAGGGCTTTTTTCACTGCCGCGGGTGAGAACGCCACCTTATACAGATCGGTGCGCAGCCCCGTCACGCGCTCCTGCGCCTGGCGCGATCCGGCGATATCTCCGGCGTGAAACAGCGACCAGATCGCGTTGATTTCAGCGGGGGCGACGTTGGCAAGCCCTGAGATACAGGCCGAACAGCTATCGACATACCCCTGATGGATAAGGGAGTCCGGCCCGTTCAGAACGTCGAAACCGTCAATGTCGCGTACCGCGTCAAGAAAGCCTTTCAGGCTATCGTAGCTGCCGGCGCTGTCCTTAATGCCGACGATATTCTCGTGTCGGGCCAGCTGGCGCGCCGTCTCCGGAGCAATGGTGTTCCCGGTGCGGGCGGGAATGTTATAAAGAAAAAGCGGGACGCTCAGCGCATCGGCGATCGCCGTATAGTGGTTAATCAGCTCTTCCTGCTTCAAGGGTACGAACCATGGGGTAATGGCCGATACCGCGTCAACCCCGAGGCGGGCGATCTGCTGGCCCAGCCGGCGAGTCTCACGGGTGGAAATCTCCCCGATATGCGCTACCACCGGCGCGCGTCCGGCGGCTTCTTCCACGCAGGTTCTGGCGACGGCGATCTTCTCCTCCTCATTGAGGACAAAAAACTCGCCATTGGTGCCGCCGCAGAAAATCCCGTTGCCTGCGGCGAGCTGGCGCTGCACCTGCTGGCGTAGCGCTGGCAGGTTAAGGGCTCCCTCGGCGGTAAAAGGGGTGACGATGGCGGTGAGTACGCCGCTAATGGCTCTCCTCATTTTCTTTCTCCTGTTAGGCATGTTCTGGAAACAGCGTTTGATAGATAGCCGCAATCTCTTCGCGGCTGACGCTGCAGGGGGCGTTGTTCATCAGGCGCTTGACGTTTTGCGCCGCTGCGCTGAGAGCAGGGATGCTCTCCCTGGGCACGCCGAGCGCGGCCAGGTTGTCCGGCAGGGGCAGTCGTTTCACCAGCGCCGCCAGCCACGCGACCAGCGCATGGGATTTCTCTTCCTCACTGAGCGTGCGATCTGCGTCGGGGATCAGATCCCAGACCTGAGCGAATTTTGCCACCGCGTGGGGGCGGACCACCCGCATGCAGGGCGCCAGCAGAATGGCGTTAGCCACCCCGTGCGGCAGGTGCCAGGTACCGCCAAGCGGATAGGAGAGCGCATGTACCAGATGGGTGCCGGCATGGTTGATCGCCGCGCCGCCGTACCACGAGGCCCAGAGCATCTCCAGCTTCGCCGTCAGATCCTGCGGCTGATCCACCGAGCGTTCGATATGCCGCACCAGCTTGTGTAAACCGATTAACGCCGCGTTGTCGCTCACCGGATTGGCGACGGTGGAGGTAAAGCACTCCAGCAGATGACACAGGGCATCGATGCCGGTCGACGCCGCGATGCTGGCCGGCATGCTGGTGGTCAGCTCCGGCAGCAGGGCGACATAGTCCGGCAGCAGCACCGGGGAGATGATCCCCACTTTGGTCTGCTGCTCGGGGATCGCCAGAATGGCGTTCGGCGTCGCTTCGGAGCCGGTGCCGGCGGTGGCCGGGATCAACAATGAGCTAATCCGTCGTTGCGGCAACTCGCCTGCCAGCATGGCCGTCAGAGAAGGCGCCTCAGGATGCAGGAGCACCGAGAGCAGTTTCGCCACATCCAGCACGCTCCCCCCGCCGATGCCCACGATCATCTGGGGCTGACTGGCGCCCAGTTGGCTGACAATCTGCGCCACATCGTGATGGCTGGGCTCTGCCGGTACTGTGTCAATGACCTCAACCTTACGCCCTTCGGCCGCCAGCAGGCGATGGATCGCCCGGGTCGCTTCCAGCGCGCCAACGTTCTGGTCGGTCACCAGCAGGATGCGGGTTTTACCTGACAACAGCGGGAGCAGGGCCGTTGAGGCGCCCGCCCCGCTGATGATTGTGCTGTGTATCGTCGCCACGCGTTTCTCCTTGGTAGTAATTGATTGAATTCAATCATTCATGAATCTTGTCACTCGTCTGGTGGGGAAAAGTTATAATTTATACGGCAGTTTAATAACTTGAACTTGCTCACATTTAATCAAATATGATTGAATATAATCAGTTTCAGATTTTCATCGACCACAAGGCAGAACAATGAACGATGGTAATAACCAGGTGCTGGTGCTGGCAGATGACTTTACGGGAGCCAATGACGCCGGTGTCAGCCTCGCTGAGGCGGGCATGTCGGTGGAAGTGGCCTTCAGCGCCGGGCAACCATCAACCGCCCGGGCGTTAATTCTCAACAGCGACAGCCGGGCAATGAGCGCCGCCGCCGCGGCGGACAAGGTCACCGGTCTGCTGCGCGGCGCGGCAAGATTTGTCCCGCACTGGCAGGTAAAGAAGATCGACTCCACGCTGCGCGGCAACCTTGGCGGCGAACTGGAGGCAATGATGGCGGCGCACGGCTGCCGGCTGGCGGTGGTGGCCCCGGCGTATCCGGCGGCCGGGCGGCATACCCGGGACGGGCGCTGCTATGTGCATGGGGTGGCCCTCGATCAGACCGAATTTGCCAGCGATCCGAAAACGCCCGTGAGCCGGGCGGAGATTAGCGAAATTATCGCCATGCAGAGCCGTCTTCCCTGTCTGACGTTGAACGCTGCCCAGCTTCCGGAGGCATTAGCGACGGCGGGCGAGGAGAAGCGAGTGTTGATTGTCGACGCCTGGGAAGACAGCCATCTGGACCAGGTGATCGACGCCGTTGCACCCCATGCGCGGGAGACCCTGCTGGTCGGCTCGGCGGGACTTTGCGAGGCGCTGGCGCGCCGCCTGCGCCGCTGCGAGCAGGGGCCGCTACTGGCGCTGGTTGGTTCGATGAGCGAGATGGCGCAGCGCCAGGTCGCTGCGCTGCAGGCTCATTCCCGAGTGAGAAAGATCGAAATAGATGTCGAACAGGCCTTTAGCAGATCGCCGAAGGAGGAAGCCTCGCGGATCGCCGAAGTGCTGCGTGAGGGTCATCACTGCGTGGTGACCACCCGCCCGAATAACGCCGCCCGGCACGGGATAGAAGCCCAGTGCCGCGAACATGGCCTCACCCGCGTGGCCTACGGGGAGCACATCTGCGCCTGGCTTGCCGACGTCACGGCGCAGGCGGTGGCGCTGTGCCCACCGGGCGCCCTGTACCTCTCTGGCGGCGATGTAGCCATCGCCGTCGCGCACGCGCTCGGCGCCACCGGATTTCAGATCCGTGGGCGGGTGGCGCAGTGTGTGCCTTACGGGCACTTTCTCGGCGGTCGCTGGTCACGGCCGGTGATGACCAAAGCAGGGGGATTCGGCACCGACACTACGCTGTTAAATGTTGTGAATTTTATTGAGGAGAAACTGAGTGTCTAACATGATTGCAGTGACAATGGGCGACCCGGCAGGGATTGGTCCGGAGATTATTATCAAATCCCTCGCCGAAGGGGCGCTGAGCGGCGCGCCGGTGGTGGTGGTGGGCTGCGCGCAGACGCTGCGGCGGATCCTGGCGCTGAATATTACGCCGCGGGCGGAGCTGCGCATCATTGACCATCCAGCCGAGGCGAGTTTTTCCCCAGCGACCATCAACGTTATTGATGAACCGCTCAGCGACCCGCAGGGGCTGCGCCCTGGCGAAGTTCAGGCCCAGGCAGGGGACCTCGCGTTTCGCTGCATCAGGCGGGCGACCGCGCTGGCGCTGGACGGCGCGGTCGCGGCCATCGCTACCGCGCCGCTAAATAAAGAGGCGCTGCATCTCGCCGGGCACGCTTTCCCCGGCCATACCGAACTGCTGGCCCACCTGACGCAGACCACCGATTACGCCATGGTGCTCTATACCGAGAAGCTCAAGGTTATCCATATCACTACTCATATCGCCCTGCGCCAGTTCCTCGATACCCTCAACCAGCCGCGAATCGAGACGGTGATTGGCGTAGCGGATCGGTTTTTGCGCCGGGTCGGCTATCAGCGTCCGCGCATTGCGGTTGCCGGCGTTAACCCGCACGCCGGGGAGAACGGCCTGTTTGGCGATGAAGAGATCCGCATCGTCGCCCCGGCGGTCGCCGCCATGCAGGCGCAGGGGATAGAGGTCACCGGCCCCTGTCCACCGGACACGGTGTTTATGCAGTGTCACGAAGGTATGTACGACATGGTGGTGGCGATGTACCACGATCAGGGGCATATCCCGCTGAAGCTGCTCGGGTTCTATGATGGGGTGAATATCACCGCCGGGCTGCCGTTTATCCGTACCTCAGCGGATCATGGCACCGCGTTTGATATTGCCTGGACAGGTAAAGCGAAGTCTGAGAGCATGGCAACCTCCATTGAGCTCGCCATGCACATCGCGCAGGAATAACATGAAGGGATATAACCGGTTAGAGCAGATTATGGACTTCCTGAAAAGCCATAATCTGGTGACAGTCGACCAGCTGGTGGCGGCGACCAACGCCTCGCCGGCCACCATTCGTCGCGACCTGATCAAACTCGATCAGGAAGGGGTGATCAGCCGTACACATGGCGGGGTGACGCTGAACCGGTTTATTCCTTCCCAGCCGACGACGCTGGAGAAAGCCCAGCGCAGTCCGCTGGAAAAGCAGGCTATCGCCAGCGCGGCGGCCGCGCTGGTGAAGGCCGGCGACGCGATTGTGCTTGACGCCGGCACCACCATGATTGAGCTGGCGCGGCAGATCACCCATCTGCCGCTGCGGGTGATCACCAGCGATTTACATATCGCGCTGTTTTTGTCGGAATTTAAGCAGATAGAAGTGACGATTATCGGTGGGCGCATCGATGACAGCAGCCAGTCGTGCATCGGCGATCACGGCCGCCGCCTGCTGCAGACCATCTGGCCGGACCTTGCCTTCGTCAGTTGCAACGGCTGGGACCTCGAGAAGGGGATCACCGCCCCGACGGAGGAGAAGGCTGCCCTGAAGCGCGATCTGATGGCTAATGCCCGGCGGCGCATCCTGCTGGCGGACAGCTCCAAATACGGCGCCTGGTCACTGTTTAATATTGCCCCGCTGGAGTCGTTGACCGATATCGTCACCGACGCCCATCTGCCGGAGGCGACCCGCGAGGCGCTGGTGACCCTTTCCCCACAGCTGATCATTGCCGACTGACTTGCAGGCTGCCGTCAGGGCAGACGGGCGATATTGGCCTTGATCACCGCCATCGACTGGCTGAACTTCGCCTGCTCCTCGGCGGCCAGCTGCAGTTCAATAATCTGCTCCACGCCACCCTGGGCCAGCACCGCCGGCACCCCAGCCGCCGCGCCGCTGACCCCGTATTCACCGTCAAGAATGCAGGAGACCGCCAGCGCACGGTGGCTGCCGGTGAAGATATTGCGGCAGATCTCGGCGATGGTGCCTGCCACGCCATATTCGGTGCAGCCTTTACCCGCGTAGATCTCAAACCCCAGTTTTCGTACTTTTTCGGCCATTGCCTCGCGGTCGAGCGGGTGGCCAGTGCGCTGCTGGTAGAGGTCGGCGATCGGCGAGCCATACACCGAGGAGTGTGACCATACCGGAAACTGGGTATCGCCATGCTCGCCGAGGATAAAGGCGTCGATGCTCTGGGCGCCAATATCCAGCTCCTGCGCCAGCAGGCGACGCAGGCGGGTGGTATCCAGCCAGACGCCGGTGCCCAGCACCTGACTGCGCGGTAGGCCAGAGAGCTGCCATACCTGCCAGGTGATGATGTCGCAGGGGTTGGTGGCCACCAGAAAGATGCCGTTAAACCCGTTGGCCATCATCGTCGGCACAATACTTTTCACAATCTTCGCCGTCGTGGTCAGTTCATCCAGCCGACTCTGACCGGGGCGCAGCGCACCGCCGGAAACGGTGATCACCGCGATATCGACATCAGCGCAGTCGCTGGCTTCCCGGGTGGAGATGGTCATCATCCCCGGCAGATAGGCCGCGGCATCGCTGAGATCCTGGGCATGGGCCTCGGCGCGCTGTTGGTTAAGGTCGACGAGGATCAGCTCCTCGCAAATGCTTTGGTTGAGCAGGGCGTAGGCCGCCGACGCGCCGACATTGCCGGCGCCAATAATCATCACTTTACGGGCTTTGGTGTGCATATTCAGATCTCAAGTACGAACGGCAGGGGATAAAATTACTGTGTTTCAGCGAGTTAGCGCAAGAGGTGGGCAGCAATATAAGTTAATGCTATGGCGGAAACGGGCCGAGGGCGCGCTACAGTGGCGTAAAAAAAGGAGTTCACCTATGTATACCGTTACCGACATCGCCCCCACCGACGCTGAATTTACCGCCCTGATTGCCGCTCTCGATGCCTGGCAGGAGACACTCTATCCGGCAGAGAGCAACCATTTGCTGGACCTCAGCCAGCTGCCGCCGCAGACGGTGATCGCCCTGGTCATCCGCAGCGCGCAGGGCGAGGCCGTTGGCTGCGGGGCTATCGTCCTCAGTGAGGAAGGTTTCGGCGAGATGAAGCGGGTCTATATCGATCCGCAGCACCGCGGACAGCAGCTGGGAGAAAAGCTGCTGGCGGCCCTGGAAGCGAAAGCGCGTCAGCGTGACTGTCATACGCTGCGGCTTGAAACCGGTATCCATCAGCATGCGGCCATCACCCTCTACACGCGCAACGGCTACCAGACCCGCTGCGCGTTTGCCCCGTATCAGCCCGATCCGCTCAGCGTGTTTATGGAGAAACCGCTGTTTGCCGATCTTCGTTCAGCAGCGCTATAAACGCCTCCAGCTGGCGGGTTTTGGCGCCCCGGCGCCACACCAGCCAGGTGGTTAACCAGCGCCACTCTTCGGCCAGCGGCCAGGCGGAAACCTGCTGATGACCGGGCATACTCTCCAGCATACTGCGCGGGATCAACGCCAGGCCCGCGCCGGCGATCACGCAGGCCAGCATCCCATGGTAAGACTCCATCTCGTGGATCCTGCCCGGGGTTGCTCTGTCGGCATGGAACCAGCTCTCAAAATGCCGGCGGTAGGAGCAGTTGGCGCGAAAGGCGTAAACGTTGGCCCCGTTCACTTCGCTGGCGCGGGCGATGGGCGCGTGGCCGTACGGGGCGACGATCATCATCTCTTCCGGGAACACCGGCAGCCCCTCCAG
>OGPE01002277.1_pt1 | contig 11101 bp, 9 predicted proteins | sample 1552881 | NCBI WGS metagenome assembly OGPE01 (sample SAMEA2580236, study PRJEB22360) | human gut metagenome | biome: human gut; feature: human-associated habitat; material: faeces | place: Denmark | collected 2008/2010 | reverse complement strand
TGAACAGATAATTGCCAAAGTAAATAAGAAATCTTTGATTCATAGTGACCAGACGGTAAATAAGCAGTTGCAGGCGGTACAAGACCAATTTAAAGATTACCAGCTTGCATTATATACACTTGCATTTTCCTCATTCCTAGATGTAATGCTTGTGGGAAATTATGGCAAAGAGTATTTGTCCGGTATTTCAGAAAAATTGGATGATTATTCGATGAAATACAGAGAACTTTATACGCAGTGCTATGAAGAAATATCTGGATATTCTTCTACTTCCATACAATCCTCTTTGCTGAAAGGATTATCAAAGACAACGAAAGCAGTCGGCAAGATTGTAGAGCGGATACCAGTTGTTGGAGATACGCAGGCTGATGAAACGCTCATTGCAGCAGGGGAAAAGCTTAGCGACATAGGAACAGAAAAAATCCGCAAACAGATGCGGCAGTTGATTGAACGACAGAGTAACTTTGTCCGTCCGTTTATTGATAATATTGATACTGTAAATCGGCTGAATAATAATCCGGTGCAGTTATTAGTAGACAAGGACAATCTTTATATTGCAACGATAGCATAATTTGTTCAAGGGAATTTTAGAAGGAAACATAGAATGATGGCATGTAATCTATGTCGAACTGTCCTATGTTTACAAGGAAGTTTTTGAGCAGGCAGAGAATTTCAAGAAGTATGCGAATTAAGAACTGATTGTAGCAGGAAAAAGTTTCAGAAGATAGAACTTAGAAGAGGAAGGAATTGAGTTATGTCAAAATTAAATGTTGACCAAAAAACAATAAAAGATTTATTTCAGAGTAAAAAATCGGACTTTTTAATACCAGATTATCAAAGACCTTATGCTTGGGGCGAAACTGAATGCAGAACGCTTTGGGACGATATATTTTCATTTGCTATTCCTGATGAAGGAAAGACAGAATTTGATAGTAATAGCGAGTATTTCCTCGGTCCGATTGTAACTTTCAGAAATGAGGATAAATTAGAGGTTATTGATGGACAGCAGAGATTGACAACTCTTATGCTGCTTTTAAGAGCGTTCTATTCTAAGTTCGGTCATATGCGGGACAAGGCTTCTATATCAACAAAGCAGAACATTGAAAAGTGTTTATGGAAAACTGATGAATTTGGCGAGCCTGATATGTCACAGCTCAAGATAGACTCTGAGGTTGCTACTGATAATGACAAGGAAGAATTTCTTGAAATATTAAGAACAGGAATTGTCAATAAAGAAATGAAAAGCAAATATGCTTGCAACTTCAGATTCTTTCTGTCATTGCTATCGGACATAAAGGGATGGAACGTAAACCTTTCAATGAAGAACATCTTCAATGGGAGAAAATTCATATTAACAAGTTCGGAGGAAAATAAGTATGGGAGCTGCTAAAGCGAATAATAGTAAAGATACCTATCTGGCTACTGCTGTTACCTTTATCGTTATCGGAGCACTTTATCTGATTGATAAACTGATTCATTTCTCTTCCATTGGACTGCCTTGGGTGATGAATAAGGACAATATGCTATTGTACGCCTCGATCTGTTTCCTTATTTTCAAACGCGATAAATCAATTGGTTTTGTGTTGCTTGGGCTTTGGCTAGTGATGAATATCGGTTTGGTCATGTCCTTATTGGGTTCGTTATCCGGATATCTGTTGCCATTGACACTGCTCATCATCGGAATCGTTTTATTCTGGTTTGCAAAACGATAAGAGAATAATGAAAAGAAGTATAGAAGATACACCGATCGTGTTTATCGGTGCAGGTAACTTGGCTACTAATCTGGCGAAAGCTCTTTATCGTAAAGGTTTCCGCATTGTACAGGTATATAGCCGGACTATGGAATCTGCCCGTACCTTAGCCGAGAAAGTAGAAGCTGAATATACAACAGATTTACAGGCAGTCTCCAAAGATGCAAAATTGTATATCGTATCGTTGAAAGATGATGCTTTAGTAGATTTGTTACCGCAGATAACAGAAGGAAAGCAAGCGTCTTTGTTGGTGCATACGGCAGGAAGCATTCCGATGAGCGTTTGGGAAGGGCATGCAGAACGTTACGGAGTATTTTATCCGATGCAGACATTCAGCAAACAACGTGAAGTTAAATTTCAGGAAGTGCCTTTCTTTGTTGAAGCGAAAAGGCCGGAAGACGTGGAATTGTTGAAGGCTGTTGCCGCCACACTTTCGGAAAAGGTCTACGAGGCTTCTTCCGAGCAACGTAAGAGCCTTCATTTGGCTGCTGTTTTTATCTGTAACTTCACCAATCACATGTATGCATTAGCAGCTGATTTGCTTGAAAAATACAACTTGCCTTTCGATGTCATGCTTCCGCTGATAGATGAAACAGCACGTAAAGTCCACGAATTGGCGCCACGTGATGCACAGACCGGACCCGCTGTTCGTTACGATGAGAATGTGATGAGTAATCATCTTGCCATGTTGGTAGATTCTCCGGCATTGCAGGAAATATATAAACTAATGAGCAAAAGTATCCATGAGCACCATCAATTATGATTTATCCCGTATCAAAGCTTTAGCTTTTGATGTGGACGGAGTATTGAGTTCGACAACCGTACCTTTGCATCCTTCCGGAGAACCGATGCGCACGGTGAATATCAAAGATGGGTACGCCATCCAGTTGGCTGTGAAAAAAGGACTTCACATAGCTATCATCACCGGTGGCCGGACAGAAGCGGTACGTATCCGTTTTGAGGGACTGGGAGTGAAGGATTTATACATGGGTTCTGCTGTGAAGATACATGATTATCGTGCTTTTCGTGATAAGTACGGATTGACCGATGATGAAATTCTATATATGGGTGATGACGTGCCGGATATTGAAGTGATGTGTGAGTGCGGACTGCCATGCTGCCCGAAAGATGCCGTGCCGGAAGTGAAATCCGTTGCAAAGTATATTTCTTATGCAGACGGTGGTCGTGGATGCGGACGTGATGTAGTGGAGCAGGTGCTGAAAGCTCACGGTCTATGGATGGTGGAAGACGCCTTCGGTTGGTAACTTAATCATAAATAATCGTTGTTTAATAACGAATAAAACCATGCTTGATAACTTAAATAAATATCAGATTATATTAGCTTCCAATTCTCCCCGTCGGAAAGAACTGATGTCGGGACTAGGAGTAGACTATGTAGTCAGAACATTGCCGGATGTAGACGAGTCATACCCGGATACATTGGTAGGTGCTGAAATACCTGAATATATTGCCCGTGAAAAGGCGGATGCCTACCGTACCATGATGAAGCCGGGAGAATTATTGATTACGGCAGATACCATAGTCTGGTTAGATGGGAAAGTACTTGGGAAACCGGAGGGTAGGGAAGGAGCCATTGAAATGCTTCGCGCTCTCTCGGGAAAATCTCATCAGGTTTTCACAGGGGTTTGCCTGACTACTACTGAGTGGCAAAAAAGCTTTACCGCTTCCTCCGAAGTATTGTTTGATGTCTTGTCGGAAGATGAAATCCTGTATTACGTAGATCGTTATCAGCCAATGGATAAGGCAGGAGCTTATGGCGTTCAGGAGTGGATCGGGTATATCGGGGTTAAATCAATTTCCGGTAGTTTCTATAATATTATGGGGCTTCCCATACAGAAACTGTACGGAGAGTTGAAAAAGCTGTAGTAAGTATCTTGAATATATCTGAATATATTAGTATCAGTGTAATTAACTTATTGATTACATGAAATACACAAGATATACTTAGTCCAATAATGCAAAAAGGCTACCTCAAAATAGAAAATGAGGCAGCCTTTTTCTGTATTTTTAAGCAGGAACATTTACTGAATATCCCAAACTGAAAGATGTGGAAGACTATAATAAATCCAACATCAGAGGAATATCTTCTTCCCGAATTCCTTGTGTGAGAAGAGCTTCTTCATCTTTATGGAACATTTCCAGGAATCGTTCCCGGTTTCCACTAGCCGTAATGGCTTTTCCATAGAAAACGGACGCTTTCTGAATATCTCCCATCACCCAGGCAACATGTCCTGCATTCATATAGTCAATAGCCAGAGGCTTTTGTTCTATTATTTTTTCATAATACTTCATCGCCTGTTCATGTTTCTGGCTGATAAATGAACACCATCCGATACCACGCCATGCCTTAATACAGTTGTTCTCGATGAAATCCAGTTTGAAGAAATAATTCAGTGCTTCTTCATATTGCCCCAATTCGGCCAGACAGCTACCGATATGGAAAGTCACATTGGTATCTTCCGGAGCAGCTTCTTCTACCTTCTTATAATAGGTGATTGCTACCTGGTAATTTCTGTTCAACCGATAACAAATAGCCAGATGGCGATTGTTCCAGATATTATCCGGTTTCAACGTGTCTGCTTTCAGGTAAGCCTGGATAGCTTCTGCATATTTCTTTCTTTTCTGCAATGCATAGCCAAACTTCTGGTAATATTCAGCACTCTCTCCTTCGAATCCGCCAATCGTTTCCAACTCTTCATAAATTTCAATAGCCTCGTCCCAACGTTCCTTTGACAGGTAGAAATCGGCAATGGGGAATAATACATCTTCCCAGTGCAATATATTGTCGAGTGCAGGGACATGATGAAGATCGAGCTTCTCTTTAAAAATATCTCTGAATTCACTCTTGCGCACACTAAGTTTGAAGAAACGATACAAATCGTGCAGGTACTGGTTGCTGACCGTTCCCGGACGTTCATTGAATTTCTTCATCGTCTCAACATTCGATTTCTCCGCCAATTCTGCAACCTGTTGTTCATTCAGTTGGCTCAACATCATATCCTGTTGTGACTGTGGCAATTGATGGATCGTGAAAAAGAGAGAGTACTTATCACTGTTACTGAAGAATCCCGATTGAAGAATTAAATCCAGTAGACTGCCTCCCTGATTTCCTGCCTGCTTCATTGCCTTGAGCACATTAGACTGTTGCTTGCTGAATGGATAAAACCAGTTATGCACCTCGCGGAAGAACGGATAGTTTTTCAAAGCCGCAAAAGTACTCATATATACATCTGCACCCTCCAACTGCAATTCGTTCATTTCACGCAATTTATCCCCCAGTCCGGATTTCTCGAATGCATCTTCCCAATCCGGATTCATGTCGTTGTTCTCTTCATCGCTTTCTTCAAAGCCGAACCGCATATTTTTCATGGAGGAAACATTCTTCAGCATTTCGGGAATAATCTCCTCCCTCATTTTTTTGTCAATCTTTTCCGTTTCCTGACATAATAGCATTTGGCGGTAAATGCGAGCGACATCTTCTCTGAATGAAGGAATTTCTTCCATGAGATCCACCCTTTTTATCAGTTCCGGATAGAAAGTAAGGCGGCTTCTGTAAATGTGGAAAATAATCATCGCACCAACCAATGCCCGTTGGCTGACGTTGACGTTGGGATGCTCGTAAGCATCAAGCAACCACATTATTTTTCGTAAGTCGAAACATTCCATCAAGCTCAATGTGAGGGCACTGACAAATAAGCATAAGTCGTCTCCCGGAAGTAATTCCGAGGCAAGCATGGCTTTTGCATCTTCCTCGTCTTCGGGAGTCCAGGCACTGTTCGTCCATGTTCTGATAAACATAAACTTGAGCGTGTCCTCATGCCGCTTTAATACTTCATCCATCTTTTCGTCAGACAGTAATCCGCTGACTGCCAAGTCGTCATTAAAAGACTCCAGTATGTGTAATATGGTTTTAAGACCATAGTTTGACAAATCTGGCGATTTGGGAGTACGTCGTACTTCATGATAGTATCTTGATGAAGCGTTATCCAATATGAGCAAACGTGATTGGTCGGCAATTCCCCACGTGTCTGATACCATTTTCTGATACAGATTCCATCGTTCAGGGTCATTTGCTCCCTGTTTCATGTATTCCAGCATATATTTGTAGGAAGTCTGCAATTGTTCCAGGCGAGTGCGTAGATCCCAGTCAGGACACTGCCACAGCAGAGATTCCAACTGCATCAGAGCTTCCTTGAGCCTTTTCTCTTCAAGTAAGGTACGTATATATGCGTATTGTTCATTAATCGTTTTTTCGTTCATCATTATTTAATTATTTATTTTTTCCAATCCAGGTCAAACGTTTCCAGAGACCCTCAAAAGGACCATGTTTATGGTGTCGGAGCCACCACGAACAGAATACCATTTGTAATAGAACAAAAAGGATGCCAAAAAGGAAGCTATATGTGATTCCTAAATATCGTCCCAATTCGAATCCCCAATGATAGAACAAAAGAGAACCGAAAATGGATTGCCCGAGATAATTCGTTAAACTCATTTTACCATAAGATGTGAAACGCATAAAGAAACTGCGGTCTTTCACACGGTAGAAAGTCAACAGTAATCCTGTCACCAGTAATACCATGAAACTAAGGCTGCTGAATGAACTTAATATCAACTGTAGAGGAACAAGGACGGCACTCCGTTCGATGAATTCCGGCAACATATTGTTCAATCCGTAGATGGGGAAGAAGCAGAGAAGCGAAATGGCTAATGCTTTTAACCACAAGCGTTCGTTCTGTTCGCTATACAGGAAATATTTGCGGCGGCCAACCAGCATTCCGAATAGGAATAATCCCGGTGTTTGTAAGATACGTCCATGTTCCAAAGCCCAGGTCATGTTAGCCATTTGTCCTTCCCACATATTCATGCGGACTGTTTCAAGGAAGTTGCCATGTTTTTGTACGTCGAAAGCGATGCTGAAATAATAACCTGCCAAACTTTTACCTGCCACATAGTCAGGATTGCACAAGGCATAGATCAGTTTTGCCCAGTCGATAGGTTGAAGGATTAATAAAGTAGCAAAGATGGCAACTGTACGGTCACTCATCCGGCAGAATATCGGCAGGATAATTCCTAAAATCGCATACATGGTTAATATTTCGCCGGTAAAGAAAGCGGCATTGAATTGTCCTATAATGAATAGGATGAATAATCTCCATAAAAAACGCAGGCGGAAATCTTTCCCTCTCCGTTGTTGGTTATTGTCCTGAATATAGAAACTGAAACCGAAGAGCAAAGCAAATACAGCGTATGCTTTATTACTGAATGTGAAGAATAATCCTCTCCAGATAGCCTGATCGGTAAATTTCATCCATTCAAAAGGGACTTCTTCCGGGAAAGAATAGAAATTAAAGTGTTCGATGCTGTGCAAGAGGATGATCCCCATTACTGCCAATCCTCTTAATACGTCGGCCACGTCTATTCGGGCGTTGGTTTCGGCGATTTTGTGTTCCATGATTTTTGTTCTGTTATTAATAAGGTTTATATTTTATAATTATTTGATTCGGCTTGCTTCAACTCTACTGCTTTAATCCTATTGTTAAGGTACTACTTACTATAGCCTTGATACTTTACTCTTGGAACTTAACCCTGATGCTTCGGCTCTAATACTTGATACCTAATACTTAAATTTAGTCCTTGAATTTAAAACCTCACTTGTACCTGTGCCTGTATCAGATTGGAATCTTTTTGTCCATCTCCTTTCTTATTACAAAAGGTGTATTGTGCCTGTAACCGGCATCTGGGATAAAACCAGTATTGTACGCCTGCAATATAGTTATTTTGTTTGAAATCTGCAGCTTTGTTCGGGTTGAAATAATCGAACGAAGCGATGAAATCGAAATTCCGGGCAAAACGCACGCTTCCTGTTGCATAGAAACCTTCGCTTTTCACACTCCGGTCTTTTCCGGCAAGATATTCCGTACGCAGATTAAAAGTGGAAGTGGTGACAACCCCTCCTGCACTCCAGCGTCTCTTAGCGTAATTTTCTCCTACTTTGATTCCGGTATATTCAGAGTCAGCTATGGCGTGTCCTGTTCCGCGGATAAACGAACCACCTACGGACAACCATTTCAGCGGATTAACCATCAGATTACCGACCACATCTTTTTGACTGTTTTTGTCTTTGGTATTCAGTCCCTGTCCGTTCATTACAGCTACTTTATATTGTAGGAAGTCACGAAATAATTTCCCGTGAAGCATCATACCTATATCCCGTCCGGAAGTCATTCCGTAACATTTATCGCTGCCGCTTACTCCTGCCAGATAGCAGACAGATTGTGAATAGCAATTGATAAGTTCTACTGTAGTAGGAGACAATTCGTTTTCTATGGTATAAGGAACCTTGAATTCACCGATACGTGCCGTAAGTCCGGGGAGAAACTGATAATCGGTATACACTTCGAGTAACATGCCCCCGTTGTAGAAGTCGTACATAAAATCACAAGTCCACCGTTTGGTGATCTTTCCGTGTGCCATGAAAATGATTCGTTTGATGTCGAATGTGTTATCCGGATTCGCTGCATCGTCATAAGTGTATCCCAGTTGGGCATATCCGGAGAGACTAATCCGTTCTTTCAGTGTGTTGACAACTTGATTTAATGGTGTCTGCTCCTGTGCCAGGAGAGGATTTTGCATACTTGTAATGCATAATACAAAGGTTAAGAGTTGGAGTAGTGTTTTTCGCATGAGTTAGTTGTTATTTGATTTTGATTATGGTTGATACTGTATTATGGTTGATACTGTGGGAATAAATGTAGTGTCAATCAGATTCTTTTCAGAGTAGGTTTGGGGTATTCGGTGGTTTTCTTTCAACCAGTGTATAGCCTTGTCTATCGCTTCAGCGGAGGGGCGTTTTGCTTTTTGATAATTGGGGAGGGCGACGAGTCCTGTCAGATTTTCGGGCACACCTATTTCTATCAATACTTGCTCCCATTCTTTCTGCGGGTGCATTTTTATGTAATCTACTCCCAGGTTATATCCTGTGATGAGTAACTCGATTTCTTCTCTCTTCTCGTTGAGCGCTTTTCGTGAAAAAGCGGTAGCGGTGAAATCGATACCCAACTCTTGCGTACTTACCAATGAACGATGTTTACTGTTCATGGCGATGGATGCGGCAGGGTCGGGTAGGAAAGAGGCATCAATTTGATTGTACTGCAACATTTGCAGACGGAGAGGAAGCTGGCCGATTTCCGGCATGTTTATTTCCGCATGCTTGATTCCGGCTTTGCTTAATAGCTGGTCGGTGGCATATTCGATAACTGTGTTGCGCGACACGGCGATATTCTTTTCCTTGAGCTGTTCCAGTTGGTTGATGTTACTTTCTTTGGAGACAATGAAGCAGAAATAACCATCATTCTTCAGGATGAATCCTAAATCAGTATGATGAATAGCTTGTAATGCTACCGCACTGGGATAGTCAGTAATCATGCCATCTATTTTCCGGGTTTGGAAAGCAGCGTCCCGGTCGTTGGCAGAGTTGAATGAAAGAATGGTCAAATCCAGTCCTAATGAGTCGTAAATGCCTTGCGTTTTGGCTATATGAAAAGGAAGTCCGTCCAGTGTAGGCATCATGCCCAGGGTAAGTGGTTGCAGTTCGGTTAGAGGTAAAAAAGAGCTATCTCCTTTCTTACTCTGACAAGAGTAAAGGAAGAAAAGGATGAACCAAAAGAATAGTATCGGTCTTTTCATACCTCGTTTTTATAAATAAGGGCAACTCTTTTCACAAAGAACTGCCCTTCTAATAATTAACTATGTGATTTTAACAATTATCTTATTCTTGAATAGCAGCGATACCCGGAAGAACTTTTCCTTCGATTGCTTCGAGCAATGCGCCACCACCAGTTGAAACATAAGATACACCGCTAGCCAAACCAAACTTGTTAACACAAGCTACAGAGTCGCCACCACCCACAAGTGAGAATGCACCGTTCTTGGTTGCTTCAACGATAGCTTCACCTACTGTACGTGAACCGTGAGTGAAGTTTTCAAATTCGAATACTCCCATTGGTCCGTTCCAGATTACTGTCTTAGCATCTTTGATTGCATCAGCATATAAAGCTTCTGTCTTAGGTCCGATATCTAATCCCATGAATCCAGCTGGTATGTTTTGATCTTCTGTTACAGTAGCTTCAACATCTTTAAATTCAGATGCTATTCTATGATCTACTGGTAATAAGAATTTAACACCTTTAGCTTCAGCTTTAGCTATCATTTCTTTAGCGTAGTCTAATCTATCATCTTCACATAAAGAAGTTCCTATTTCATATCCTTGAGCTTTTAAGAATGTATAAGCCATTCCTCCACCAATGATTATTGTATCAACTTTTTCTAAAAGGTTGTTGATAACAGCAATCTTATCAGAAACTTTAGATCCACCTAATATAGCTACGAATGGTCTAACTGGATTGTTTACAGCTTCTCCTAAGAATTTTAATTCTTTTTGGATTAAGTATCCACATACAGCTGTATCAACGTAGTTAGTTACTCCTACAGTTGATGAGTGAGCTCTGTGAGCTGTTCCAAATGCATCGTTAACATAAATGTCACATAAAGAAGCTAATTCCTTAGATAATTCTTCTCCGTTCTTAGTTTCTTCTTTTCTGCATCTAGTGTTTTCTAATAATACAACATCTCCGTCTTTCATATCAGCAACAGCTTTTCTAGCGTTTTCTCCAACAACTTCTTCGTCTCTAGCGAAAACAACTTCTTTACCTAACATTTCGCTTAATCTTACAGCAACTGGTGCTAAGCTCTTAGATGCATCTTTTCCTAAGTGTGAGCAAAGTATAACTTTAGCTCCATTTTCAATTAAGTATTTGATTGTTGGAAGAGCTCCTACTAATCTATTTTCATCAGTTATAACTCCATCTTTTAATGGTCTAATTGCTTGAACCCTACCAGGAGTTTTACCTAACATATCTTTTGCTTCTTGTCCTACAGCTAATGGCTTTTTAGTTTCTTCATCTATTGATACTACTGAAGGTTCATTTACAACAATACCTTCACCTTTGACATAAATTAATATATTTGCAGTACCTAAATCGATACCAATTTCTTTTGATAATGCCATTATTTTTCCTCCTTGTATGTTTTTCTTCAATATTGTATCACGATTTTAATGAAATACAAGGATAAAAAACAAAACAAATCACTTTTTTAAAAATAATAAATTCTTATGATGTTACCTCTATTTTTTCTACTTTTTGACCAAAATAACTTTGTGGATTTACACTTTTATCTTGTATCGAAACAATAAAATGTAAATGCTTCTTTAATCCTGATTGATAAACATTATTTCCAGCTATCGCTATGACATCTCCTTGTTTAAC